>JAAUYH010192107.1_pt1 | contig 16539 bp, 7 predicted proteins | sample 7278061 | NCBI WGS metagenome assembly JAAUYH01 (sample SAMN14350203, study PRJNA611818) | marine sediment metagenome | isolation source: surface marine sediment (0.6m) | place: French Polynesia: Moorea | collected 2018-08 | reverse complement strand
TGTGCAACTTTAATTTCAACGAGTTTACGTCGTTTCAGCCCTTAGAAGGGGGCTTTAGAGTGATTTTGGTCTGATGCAAATGAGAACATTCTCATTAAGCATTGCCATGTATAGACTTAGAGCAGTTGTCTAAATGCCCAAATCAGGCCGAAACCTCTGAATAGAGGTTGATACAAGCAAATTGGCTTATGAGAGAGAAAGTTGCACATCGCGTAACTAGTCTATTTCTATCAGCTTAACGCTCCTCAAAAAAGCGGGGGTGTGAGATCGTGATAGTAGATTGCTTACCTTTCGACCCATCCCTTTCATCGGTTCTATGGCTGAGATCTCTTCTCCTGGCTTAGCTTCTCGCTTAGTCAACGGCATTCTTTCAATCAAACCGCTGTACGCATTTGCCAAACATCGGGCTCGCGCCATGATGATTGAACGGGCGGAATCCCTCGGGGTTTTTTGGCGGGATGAATTAAAAAAACTGCAAGCTAGGGGCGGCGGCGCCGCTTTTTCGGATGAATGGGCGCGAGATCTGGATAGCATCCGTCGGCCTGACCTGACCTACCCCGACTATTACATCACCAGCTTCCATGCCTATGAGGAAGGCAATCTGGGCTGGCTCCCCGCGATGGAAGTGGAATCCGCCGCTTATGCTGTCCACGCTCGCATCTGGCCCGAAGCAGGCATCCAAGGCGACGCCCGCCTGCGCCAGAGCTACCATGACGTCCTGAAATCACAGTTGCCCGAAGATCCCAAAGAAATTCTGGATATGGGCTGTGGTGTTGGCATGAGCACCTTTACGCTGCAACAGATCTTTCCCTCAGCCCAGATGACGGGTCTGGATTTGTCTCCATATTTTTTAGCGATCGCCCGTTATCGTGAACAGCTGAGGGAAGAGGGAAGAGGGGCAGAGGGAGCAGAGGGAGTAGGGGGGATGGGGAGGAGCAAATCCAAAATCCAAAATTTCCCTTCAACCAGGACTCTCAATACTCCAAAATCCATCCAATGGATTCATGCGCCAGCAGAAGCAACCGGGCTGCCCGAGGTGTCCTTCGATCTGGTTTCTATTTGTCTGGTTTTTCATGAATTGCCTGAGAAAGCGGCAGTGTCTATCATTCGAGAGGCTCGGCGACTGCTTCGACCGGGGGGGCATTTGGCCATTATGGATATGAACCCCCAGTCAGAGGCTTTTCTCACAATGCCCCCCTACGTATTGACATTGCTGAAGAGCACCGAACCGTATCTCGATCAATATTTTGCGTTAGGGATTGAAGCTGCATTGGTGGATGCGGGGTTCCACAAACCCTCAATTACCGTCAACAGCCCCCGTCATCGTACGGTTCTAGCGCAAGCAAAATAAACACCGCTGCTATTCTATTCATCCACCCATCCACCCATCCACCCATCCACCCATCCACCCATCCACTGCCATTCACTGGGACTTTAATTTGACGCACCTCCCTAAGGTTCGCTTTGCAATAAGGGCGTTAGCTCTGAGATTGAATTCAGGGTTAAATCGGGGGTGACTCCAGACTTAGCCGTCAAAGCGTCCCGATATTTGCCAGTCTTAACCAAAATCCCCTTGAGGCCGACGCTTTGGGCTCCGCCGATATCGGCTTCAATATCATCTCCCACCATGGCGACTTCACCTGCGGTTAAGCCAAGGTCATCCAAAGCGAGCTTAAAGAAGGAGGGAGAGGGTTTTCCAATCAGCGTTGCAGTTTGCTCAGTGGAGTATTCTAAGCCGGTTACAAACGCCCCAATATCTAACTGTAAACCCGCTTCCCACTGCCAATATCGACCTTTGTGCAGGGCGATGAGTTCAGCGCCTCTCATCACCAAATGGAAAGCGCGGTTGAGCACCCGGTAGTTCCACCCTTCTCCCATGTCCCCCACTACCACCACATCAGCGTCTGTTTCCGAGATCGGAAACTCTTCAAAATCCGGCAATACCTCGTCATTGAGAAGCAGAAAGCATTTGGGCTGGCCTATTTTTCTCAAGTGGAGCACCGCAGCATAGGGAGCGCTAATAATTTCATGTTGCTTAATCGCCAGCCCCATCATCGTTAGGTTTTTGTGCAAGGTGACTAGGGATTCGGTGGTGTTATTGGTCACCACTCGAAACGGCATGTCCCTATCCCTCAAGGCTTTGATTACATCGGCGGCTCCTGGCAGCAAGCGATTACCGACATATAGCACCCCGTTAATGTCTAGGAGCAAACCTTTAATGTTCGAGAACAGTTCTGAGGTCACAATGTCACCCACTTAACTCGTCTAAAAGGGCTTCGGTTCTTTGGAGATTACTGGATCCCACCCAGAAAAAAGTGAGTCAGATTTTACAGTCAGGCGCAATCCTTTCAACTCTATGGGATCAATCGTGGATTAAAGCGCGCATTGCCATAAAATTTCATCAGCTTATTTTGGAGAATACGCCTTTGCTGCTTTTCTGCAACTCACGCTAAATGACTCACCTTCTTCCCACATGCTTCTGGTACGATGGCGACCTGGTTCAGGCTGCCAGCCTGAACCTTGAGATCGATCAGCCTGGACTCATATATGGCGCGACGGTTTTCACGACGCTGCGCGTCCACCAAAACTCCATGGAGCATCCCCTGACCAATTGGGCGGGTCACCGTAGGCGTCTTCAAAGCAGTCTTCAAAGTTTGGGCTGGCGTTCCCCTCAGTGGGGACGAATCCTGGAAGGCGTCAACGTCCTTAAGGAGGCTTATCCAGTCCTCCGCATTACAGTCTTCCCAGATGGGCGGGAGTGGATCACCGGTCGCCTTCTGCCATCGGATTTACAGGAACGGCAACGACATGGAGTATTGGCCTGGCTGACGGATGATGTGTCCCGATATCAACGCTCGCTCCCCAGTCATAAGACGGGAAATTATCTGGGATGTTGGTTGGCGATGCAGGCGGCGAGACAGCGAGGGGCTGCGGAAGCAATCTTAAGAAATGATTCAGGAAACTGGCTAGAGACTAGCACTGGCAATCTTTGGGGATGGAGTGACGGACATTGGCGCACCCCGCCCCTAGAGTCGGGTATTTTGCCTGGATTAGCCCGGGCCCAATTGATACAAGGGCTGGAACTGCTGTCTCAGTCAGTCATAGAGACTCCTTGGACGCCCCAACAAGTGCTGCGGTTTGAAGCGATTGCTTACAGCAATAGTGTGGTGCAGCTCATTCCCATACACACAATTCTGGATGACGGCACTAAACTGGAATACAGCCCTTATCACAAAAGTTTTGAGATTTTGTGGGCAGGCTATCTAAATGCCTCGGGTGCGAAATTCTGAATTTAGGTTAACATTAATTAATACTTGCTTGACGATTCAAAAATTTAAGGTAAACGAAACATCTTCAGTTTGCAGTTTTAGGAGGCCAGACCCCGGTGAATAAACGGTGGAGAAATGCAGGGTTATATGCGCTACTCGTTGTAGTGGTGATTGCGCTGGCGACAGCTATATTTGACAATCCTCGCCAAGAAGTCGGCAATTGGCGGTACAGTCGCTTTATCGGCGCCGTTGAAAGTCATGACATAGAGCGGATCAGCATTAGTGCTGATCGAACTGAAGCGAGGTTTAGCGATCCTGATCAGACCGGTAAGCAGGTCAAAGTTAACCTACCCCCCGATCCAGAACTCATTAATATTCTCACTGATAACAACGTAGATATCGTTGTTCTTCCCCAAAGCGACGACAGTGTTTGGGTTCGAGTATTCAGTACGCTGCTGATTCCAATTCTGTTATTAGTGGTTCTCTTCTTTGTGCTGCGACGAGCCCAAAGCGGTCCTGGCAGTCAGGCGATGAACTTCGGTAAGTCTAAGGCTCGAGTTCAAATGGAGCCTCAAACCCAAGTCACGTTTGGCGACGTTGCGGGTATTGACCAAGCCAAACTTGAGTTGGCTGAGGTGGTTGATTTCCTTAAGAATGCCGATCGGTTCACCGCTGTGGGCGCCAAGATTCCTAAGGGCGTTCTCCTGGTTGGCCCTCCTGGAACGGGTAAAACGCTTCTAGCCAGAGCTGTGGCTGGAGAAGCAGGGGTTCCCTTCTTTTCTATCTCTGGTTCCGAATTTGTCGAGATGTTTGTTGGGGTGGGCGCCTCTCGGGTTCGCGACCTGTTCGAACAGGCTAAGTCAAATGCCCCCTGCATTGTTTTTATTGATGAAATTGACGCAGTGGGCCGTCAGCGGGGCGCTGGTCTGGGCGGCGGTAATGATGAGCGGGAGCAAACGCTAAATCAGCTTCTCACTGAAATGGATGGGTTTGAGGGCAATACCGGCATCATTATCATTGCAGCCACTAACCGCCCCGATGTATTAGACGCTGCTTTATTGCGGCCTGGTCGTTTTGATCGTCAAGTGGTCGTGGATCGACCGGACTACGCTGGTCGTCTTGAAATTCTTAAGGTTCACGCCCGGGGTAAAACCTTTTCTAAGGATGTCGACTTGGAGAAAATTGCCCGTCGGACCCCTGGCTTCACTGGCGCTGACTTATCCAACCTATTGAATGAAGCCGCAATTCTCGCCGCTCGTCGAAATCTCACAGAAATTTCGATGGACGAGGTCAATGACGCCATTGATCGGGTTCTAGCTGGACCTGAGAAGAAAGACCGGGTGATGAGCGAGAAGCGTAAGACATTAGTGGCTTATCATGAGGCTGGTCATGCTCTGGTCGGCGCTTTAATGCCTGACTACGACCCGGTTCAAAAAATTAGTATCATTCCCCGGGGACGGGCAGGCGGTTTGACCTGGTTCACCCCCAGTGAAGATCGGATGGAGTCTGGTCTGTATTCTCGCTCTTATCTGCAGAATCAGATGGCTGTCGCCCTCGGCGGTCGGATCGCTGAAGAAATTATCTTTGGTGAAGAAGAGGTGACCACAGGCGCTTCAAACGATTTGCAACAAGTCGCTCGGGTTGCCCGTCAAATGGTTACTCGCTTCGGTATGAGCGATCGCTTGGGTCCTGTCGCTCTTGGTCGTCAGCAAGGCAATCCCTTCCTGGGTCGAGATATCGGCGCTGAGCGCGATTTCTCTGAGGAAACCGCTGCTACTATCGACGAAGAAGTGAGCGATTTGGTTAATCAAGCTTATCGACGGGCAAAACAGGTATTAGTTGGTAACCGCCACGTTTTAGATAAGCTAGCAGACATGCTGGTGGAGAAAGAAACGGTGGATTCCGATGAACTTCAACAGTTGCTCGTCAATAATGAAGTGAAAATGGCCACCATTGTCTAGTTGCTAGACATCAGCTAAATTAACCTTGCATTGAACGAGAGCGACTCGATTATGTCGCTCTCGTTTTTTAATGGAGAGAATGATATTTTGGATTTTGGATTGCTGCAAGAAGACTGGCTCCTCACCCTGAAGCAAAATCGCGCAATCGCAGTGATTCGTGCGCCTCAGTTTGAAGTGGGCGTTCAGATGGCGCGGGCGGTTGCGGCAGGGGGAATTCGGCTGATTGAAATCACTTGGAATAGCGAGAAAGCCGGGACCCTGATTAGCCAGCTCCGGTCAGACCTGCCGGATTGTGTTATCGGAACGGGTACGCTGCTGACATTGGAAGATCTCCAAGGGGCGATCGCGGCGGGGGCTCAATTTTGCTTTACGCCCCATACCAATCCGAGTCTGATTCAAGCGGCGGCGCAACGGCAGACGCCGATGATCCCAGGGGCGCTGTCTCCAACGGAAATTGTCACCGCTTGGCAAGCGGGAGCGCCCTGCGTCAAGGTGTTTCCGGTGAAATCAGTGGGTGGGGCAGAGTATATTCGCAGTCTGCAGGGGCCGCTGGGTCAAATTCCATTGATTCCGACGGGGGGAGTCACTGTGGAGAATACGCCAGATTTTTTGGCGGCGGGTGCGATCGCGGCGGGTCTATCCAGCAATCTATTTCCGAAAGCCGCTGTTGCACAGGGAGATTGGTCGGTTATTTCTGATCGGGCAAAAGCTTTAGTGACGGCTATTGCTTCCTAAAATTTCTACATTGCTATGGTATTGCCTGAACGAGCAGCTGGGTTAGTGGGTGCGATCGCCCCAGAATGAGGCTGCAAGTAATTTACAGATCTTCTATTGTGGACGTTTCGGGACAATTTACTCTTGGGCTCCAATGCGATCGCAGAGGGTGCGATCGCCCTCTTCAACCTGGGAGTTATTCTCCAGATATCCCCGAACCCATTCACAACCTCGCGCCCACAATGCATCAGTACCCCAATCTAAATTCCACAAAATCACCCGTCCCCTCCCATCAGAGGACGCGATGAATTGACCATCAGAACTAAAGTTCAGACTCATCACGCTACCCGTATGTCCATACAGTGTGTCAAGTTCCTGCCCCTGTAGATCCCAGAGTTTGATAGTTTGGTCCCAACTGCCTGTTGCAAGGGTCTGGCCATCGGGACTGAACGCTACAGCCGTCACAGTTCTATCATGGCCCGCAAGGGTCGCCAATTCCTTGCCCTCTAAATTCCAGAGCTTGGCGGTGTCGTCATAGCTAGCGGTTGCAATGCGCTGACCATCTCGACTGAAATTGACGTCCGTTACAAACCCCTTATGCCCCATGAGCGTCGCCAGTTCTTCCCCTCGTAAATTCCAGAGTTTGACAGTCCAGTCCCGGCTGGCGGTGGCAATCGTCTGACCATCCGGACTGAAACTGACTGCCTCGATTTCATTGGTATGCCCTGAGAGGGTTTGAAGTTCTTGGCCCTCTTGACTCCACAGCTTGGCAGTGTTGTCCCAACTTGCAGTGGCAAGGGTCTGACCATCTGGACTGAAACTTACATCGACCACTAAATCACTATGCCCAGAGATCGTTTGGAGTTCTTCGCCATCTGGATCCCACAGTTTAACCATCTGGTCGTTACTGGCGGTCGCAATAATCGGGGCAACTGGACTAAAACTTATAGCTCTGACTTCATCTGTATGCCCTAAGAAAGACCGAAGATAATCAGCAGGGGCATGAGTATTGAATCGCCAGAGTTTGAAGGTTTTATCTTCACTGACAGTAGCAATCGTCGAACCATCCGGGCTGAAACTCACATCGTGGACTAAGGCCGTATGGCCTAAAATACTTTGAGAGTTGAGCCGCCAAAGTTTGACCGTATGATCCGCACTGGCTGTGGCGAGGGTCTGTTCATCCGGACTAAAATCCACACTTAGAACCCAACTACCGTGTCCGATAAGGGTTTGGAGGGGTTGACCGTCATGTCCCCAAACTTTAACAGTGTCGTCTGCACTAGCGGTGATGATAGTTTGGCCATCCGGACTAAAACGCACACTTGTAACCGTCTCGTTATGTTCTTCTAGCGTCTGGAGTTCTTGCCCCTCGAGACTCCAGCGTTTTGCACTTTTGTCCTTGCTGCCAGTGGCAATCGTCTGACCATCGGGGCTGAAACTTACGCTGAAGACTGCATCCTTATGTCCCTCTAGGGTTTGGAGTTCTTGCCCCTCGAGACTCCAGAGTTTAGCGGTTTGATCATAACTGGCCGTGGCGATCGTCTGACCTTGGGGACTGAAGCTGACCTCTAAAACCGCCTCACTATGTCCAGCAAGCGTTTGGATTTCTTGACCATTCAGGCTCCACAGTTTAGCGGTCCCATCCTCACTGGCCGTGGCAATGGTCTGACCATCAGGACTGAAACTAACGCTGTGGACCTTGTCATCATGACCGATAAGTGTGTGTAGTTCTTCTCCCTCTAAATTCCAGAGCTTGACGGTATTATCTTCACTCGCCGTGGCCAGGGTTTGGCCATTGGGACTAAAGCTGACACTGCGGACTTTATCCGTATGGCCTTTGATCGTTAGATGTTCCCGTCCATTCTGACTCCAAAGCTTAACCGTCTTATCTCGACTAGCCGTAGCAATGAATTGACCATCAGGACTAAAATCTACACTATATACAGTGTCTTCATGGCCCTCCAGTTGATTGTGTTCGCTCACTCGATAGACACTCTTCTGAAGTACTTTCTCAGCTTTTTGGCGTAGATCCTCTATTTTGGATCCTTGTTTCGGTTTAAATTGGGGGATAATCGGAGATCGTATTTGTCTCAGTTTTTCTAATGCTTTCAGACCAGCCACTAGCACATTAAAATCCTGGTTGAATACCCATTTCAATTCTGAATTGGCAATGGTAGTTTCAATCTCATTAATTGCAGACTTTTTCCTTTGAAGGTCTGATCGAAGGGCAAATGTTCCTGTCAATGTGGTTAGAATTACCAGTACAAACCCTGTGGCAATTGAAATTCGAAGGCGCTGTTTTAGAACACGATTGAGTTGATTTTCACTGCGCTGCCGTTTCTCTTCACTGCGCTGCCGTTGCTCTTTTTCCTGTTCAAGTGCAGCCACTAGCGCTTTGAATTGATTGAGTTGCTCTTCACTGTGTTTCCGCTGTTCCCTCTCCTTCTCAAGTTCTGCTGCTAACTCCTTGAGTTTAGGTTCCTCCTGCTGGCGAATAAAGACTGCCAGATAATCATGCACCAGTTGATAGCGAGCAGTCGGCATTTCTGGCAGCTGGAGCACTAGACCAGAGTTCACCAAAATATTCAGCACCAAATCCAATTTGTCAGCTTCTGCTGACAGGTCTTTGGTTACCAGCCTTAAATCCGTTACTAGCTCAACGCGGGTTTTAAGGGGGCGTGTGTGGTTTTCATCCGTCAGGAAATACAAAATCAGCTCAGCCAGTTGATGATTCTCCGCGCCGCAGTCCGCCATCACGGTTTCCAGATACCGCTGCACCAGTTGCTCTTTGGGTCCCCGTTCCCGATACTGGGCTAGCGTTCTAATGTTTTCGGCCTGCAGCTGTTCGCCGACGATCTGCAATTCAATGGGTTGTACTTCTCCCAGCTCATCGGTGAGATCCTGCACTAATTCATCAACTAAATCATCTGCAAGAGAAAACCTGGCCCTTTCAGTCAGCCTCAGAATGATGGATTTCGCATCTTCGGCGGAAAAGTTTCCCAGGTAGTAAAGAATATCTTTATCGAGGATATTGTTGTTAATGGCGTTCAACTGTATTCTTTTGCGACCCCCTTGCCTTAACAGATGGTGTAAATAGTCCTCCCGCATGGATAAAATCACTTTGACACAGGGAATATCGAGACAGTCGCGGAAAAATTCAAAAAAGCGCTGACGTTCGGTTGGCCTCTCGCAAACAAAGAAGAATTCTTCAAATTGGTCAAAAATTAGAACAGAGAGCAAATTACTCGGTTCACTCTGTTTCAGCTGTTCGAGAATCACATCCAGCAGGTTGCATTTAGGGGGTAGCTCAAGGTCAACGGCCGTTTTTTCTAAGACGGTTACCAACTGTTCCCCTAAATCTTGAACCCAATGGGAATAAGTCCTCAGCAGAATGGGGACGACGTCCCGAGCGCCAATCACCTGCTGCTGTTTTAGGGTGGGCACTAATCCGGCTTCTACTAAGGAGCTTTTACCGACCCCTGATTGGCCATAAATCACGGTTAACTTGTGCCGAGGTTCAGCAATTCGGCTAATCAGACGATCCACATCTTCTCGTCGACTGGAGGCGGCGATTTCCTGAGCGATGGGGACGGGTTGCTCGACCGGGACTAGAGTTGATTTGGCCCGCCGCTGAGGCTTCAGCCGACCAGCGCCAACAAACGCTCGGAGGCCATATTGCTGTTCAATAGAACGCCGTTCTTGCTTAACCTGAAACGCTTCTAGATAGCGCTTTTGATGAAAGTAGAGCGTTCGTAAGAGATTCAGAACGCGAATGTAAAGTTGCGGTTTACCCTGAGAACCGATTTTTCTGGCTCTTTCCAGGTTAGCAATGGCTTGCTCGAACTGATGTTGCTGCTCAAAGGATCGAGCAATCAACAGCAGATACAAGTTTTGATAATGCTCCTGATTTTCTGAAACTCGTTTAAGAATGTCAAGTGCTTTTTGCGCCGCTTTATTGGCCTCCTCGGAGCGAGTTTTTTGGAGTGCGACTTCAGCCAAAAAACCGTGAGCCTGGGCCAGTTGGATGGGATCTTGGCGGTTTTTTTGTAGGGTCAGTGATTTTTGCGCCAGACGAGAAAGGTCGTCCCAGGCTTCTAGATGTTGAAGGGTTTCACCTAATTGATTAATAAACTTAGCCACTAGCTCTGGCCATTGAGTCTGTTCAAAGCGATCAAGGGCTCTCTGAAAATAGCGCCTTGCGTTTTCCAAATAGACGCGTCGAGCAGAGTTATGCTGCTCCGCCAGACGGAGATGACATAACCCGATATGAAAGAGTAAAATGCCTTGCCGCTCCAATTGATTGGGGGATTGCCGCCAAAAATCAAGGCTCTTCTGGTAAAGGGCTAGAGCGGCATCAATCTTATTTTGGACATGAGCCTCTCGCCCCAAGACAAATTCCAGCGTGGCCTGTAAGTCGGGTTCTAGAGCTTGCCCCAAACTTTGCAAGTCCGCTAAAGCTGACTTCATTTCATGCTGATAACTGGGACCGAAGATTACGGCATTGGGCGCAAACTGCTTCCCATCCGCCTCCAGAACTGCGTTAAATAATTTGTCTTTACGTTGTTTCAGGGCGTCAGTCAATCGGCTGAGGTTAGACTGAAACTCGGTAAGGGTGCCCCAATTGTGAAAGTCTGGCGCTAACCGAATCAGCTTTTTCAGCGCCTCATCGTTAACCCATAGCACCAAAGGGAGAGGAAGATTCTTGCGAAATTCTTCCCGAACTTGATTCATGGCGGTTAGCATTTGATCCAGGTTGCTAACCGATTCCAATCCAGAGACCATCAGTGCGACGGGTTGTTCATCCGTCAATTCCTCCCGGATTTTGGTATAGAATCGCCTATCGGAGGGTTTGAGGGTGAGTTCGCGAATCTCACTCGGGCAAAGCTGATGCAAGCGCTCTTTCATCGAATCGCGCAAACTGGTGTAGTTACAGCGAGCGAGCAGCAGGGCAAATTGCCCCTGAGAGGCCGCGATCGCCCAGGCCAGTTTGTGTAATGCTGGCTCATTAGAAAGGGTAATTTCTCTAGGTTGATGGGAACCCGTCATGTTTGAAATTCCTTTGCTTCCGCCAAAATCGGATTAATGTCAAACCAAGACCCCTCTTGATCGAGATACTCATAGACAAACATGCTACGAATCAGCGCTTGGTAATCCTGGTTGCCTGCGACCGTTTTGTGTCGCACAACTTGTCTAAGCGCCTCCCACTCCTGGGTGTCGATCGAGAGCGTTAATTCATTGCGACGGGTGCGAATCACTGTTTCTAAGCTCTCGCGGGTCAGCGGCAATTGCCTATCCTCCTGAATCCAATCGTTGAGGAACCGGAGTAAATTCCGCACATGCCCCCCGCTGATGCGGCACAACCGATCAAGTGTGTCAGGGCTATCAAAGACTTCGGGTGAGCGGGCCAGTCGTTGGTCAGCTGCAACATTAGGAAAGGCCCTTGCCAACGCTAACTGCCGTAATAGCGCCATACCTTCCTGGTGTTGACGGCCATCTCTCAACTGCACTGGCGCCATTGGCAATACCTTCGGATCGACCATAAAGCTTGTGGTCAACCGGCCAAAGTCATCCGAGAATCGCAATGCTAGTGGGATTGTGTAGATAATATGGCAGTTCAATCGCCGCAGTTGCGTGCCTCGGTCCACAAATAAATACTCTGGCTGCGGTCGGCCCCATGCCTTGGGCGCAGGCGCAATTTGATCCAGATTATCGACCAGGACAACTAACCCGCGACGCCCCTGCTGCTTCAGCTTTTGGATCGCCGGTTCTAGCAGTTCCTGATTAATTGCCTGAATGATGCCGTCGGTTCGCGGCTCTAGAAATCCCCGCAACTTATCCCGTAAGTTAGGGCTAGATTTGGCTTGGGCGGTAATGGCGGCAATGCCGACAGAAAACTTGACATCGGTGGAGATCTGAACCGGCGTCTGCAAAATCTCCTGGACTTCACCGAATAGCTGTTGGAAATATCCAGGTCTGAGATTAATCCCCGCGGTTTCGAGGCTTTCGCTGACGCGACGGGCGATCGCTAGCAAAATATCCCCCGCATCCACATCGCCCATTTCTAAGTCCTGATCGGACTCGAGGTAAACCACATGGAATTCGTCTTGCTCTAAGTCGGCCTTTAACCGCAATAGCTCTGTCGACTTGCCGCAGCCGATATGACCTGTAAATAGTTCACAGGTTGGTTCATCCGAGGAGAAGAAGGCAATCTTATTCCGTAGTTTTTCGATAATCTGTCCGCCCCTGACCGAGGCAAAATCAATGTAATACTTCTGATCTTCCTCATTCTCCACAGCCAGGGTTCGGCTGGGATTCGTGGCTTGAAAAAACTTGAAAATATCTAAGGCCATAGCCTTCCGTCTGGTCTCCTGTAGATGCACTCCACTGACGGTAGCCCACTTCGGAGAATCCGATTAGGGTTTCCCACTTCAGCCATAACACTTGGTTAGATTAAGCGTTATGCTTCTTTGCAGAGAGCATTGAGCTACTGAACCATCCCATTCAGCTCTTTAACCCTCCTTCATAAGTAGATACCATGAGTCGCTAGGACTTAGCAGCACCCCAGCGGGTACTTGTATGGTGAGTGCGTGCGCCTACTGTTTTTTACTTTTGCACGCCAACGTTATCGCAGAGGGTGCGATGGCGCCCTTCAACCTTGGGGTTATTCTCCAGATAATCTCGTATCCAGGTACAACCTTGCGCCCGCAATTCAACTAATTCCCAGTTCAAATCCCACAGAATCACCCGGCCACTGTCATCTGAGGATGCAAGGAACTGACCGTCAGGACTAAACCTCAGACTCATAACCCTACCCGTATGTCCATAGAGCGTGTCAAATTCCTCTCCCTGTCGGGTCCAAAGCTTGATGGTTTGATCCCAACTGGCCGTCGCAAGGGTCTGGCCATCGGGACTGAACGCTACGGCCGTCACCGTTCTTTTATGACCCGAAAGGGTCGCCAATTCATTGCCTTCTAAATTCCAGAGCTTAGCAGTGTCGTCATAGCTAGCGGTCGCAATGAGCTGACCATCTGGGCTGAAAGTAACGTCCGTTAGAAACTTTTCATGCCCCATGAGTGTCGCCAATTCTTTCCCTTGTAAATCCCAGAGTTTGGCAGTCCGGTCCCTGCTGGCGGTGGCAATCGTCTGACCATTCGGACTGAAACTGACTGCTTCGATTTCCTTGGTATGCCCCATTAGGGTTTGAAGGTCTTCTCCCTCTCGACTCCACAGCTTGGCGGTTTGGTCCCGACTGGCGGTGGCAAGGGTTTGACCATCCGGGCTGAAATTGACATCGACAACTAGATCAGTATGTCCAGAGAGCGTTTGGAGTTTTTGGCCATTGTTTGAATTCCAGAGTTTAACCGTCTCGTCGTTACTAGCGGTCGCAATCATTGGGTCAATTGGACTAAAATTCACCGCCCTGACGTCACCTGTATGTCCTAAGAGAGACCGAAGATAACGAGCAGGGGCATGGGTGTCAACCTGCCAGAGTTTGACTGTACTGTCTTTACTGACAGTAGCAATCGTGTCGCCATTCGGACTGAAACTAATATCGTGGACTAAATCCTTATGGCCCAAAATATTGTGCGGATTAAGCCGCCAAAGTTTGACGGTATCATCCGCACTGGCCGTGGCGAGGGTCTCACCATCCGGACTAAACCCTACACTCCAAACCCAACTGCTGTGTCCGATCAGAGTTTGGAGGTATTGGCCGTCGTATCCCCAAACTTTAACAGTGTCGTCTGCACTAGCGGTGATGATAACCTGACCATCCGGACTAAAGCGTACACTCATAACCGTATCGTTATGTTCTTCTAGCGTCTGAAGTTCTTGTCCATTGAGATTCCAGAGCTTAACGGTTTTGTCTAGCCTTCCCCCTCCTGTGGCGATCATCTGACCATCCGGGCTGAAACTGATGCTGAAGACGGCATCCTTATGTCCCTCGAGGGTTTGGAGTTCCTGTCCCTCGAGATTCCAGAGTTTGGCGGTCTGATCATAACTGGCCGTAGCAATCTTCTGTCCATCGGGACTAAAGCTGACCTCTAAGACGGCGTGACTATGCCCAGTGAGAGTTTGGATTTCCTGCCCATCCAGGTTCCAGAGCTTAACGGTTTGGTCCTCACTAGCTGTGGCAATAGTTTGACCATCGGGACTAAAACTGATGCTGTGGACCGTATCCTCATGGCCGACCAGAGTCTGAAGTACTTGGCCCTCTAGATTCCAGAGTTTGACGGTATGATCAGCACTGGCCGTGGCCAGGGTTTGGCCATCCGGACTAAAGTTGACGCTGAGGACCATATCCGAATGGCCTTCCAGCGTTCGACGGTGTTGTCCATTCGGATTCCAGAGCTTAACCGTGTGATCGGCGCTGGCCGTGGCCAGGGTTTGGCCATCCGGACTAAAATCTACACCAAAGACCGTCCCTTCATGGCCCTCTAGTCGATTGTGTTCGCTTACTCGATAGAAACTTTTTTGGAGCCCTTGCGCAGCTTCTCTGCGTAGTTCCTCTATTCTATCTTCCTGATTCGGGGTGAATTGATCGATTACAGGAGCCTGATTCCGGATAAGTTTTTCTAGTTTCTCTAACGCTTCCAGACTAGTTATCAGCGCATTAAAATCCTGATTGACTGCCCAAAGTTCCTCTGAATGGGCAGTGGTCGCCGCAATCTCACTAATTTCCTTGACGGTCGCTTCAATTCCACTGATTTCTGCTTCTTTCTTAAAAAAGGTTGACCGCAGAGCAAATCTTCCTGCCAGTACCATTAGAATTGCCAGGCCAAATCCAGTAGCAAGCGATGCCCGAAGGCGCTGTCTTAGAACACGATTGAGTTGCTCCTCACTGCGCTTCCGATGCTCCTCACTACGCTTCTGTTGCTCCTCACTGTGCTTCCGCTGTTTCCTTTCCTTCTCAAGTTCTGCCGCTAACTCCTTGAGTTTAGGTTCTTCCTGCTGGCGAATAAAGACTACCAGATAATCATGAACCAGTTGGTAGCGGTCAGCTGGAATTTCTGGCAAGAGAAACACCAAACCCGATTCCAAAAAAATTCTCAACACCAGGTCCAGCTGGTTCGCTTCCGCTAACAAGTCAACAGAAATCGCCTCTAAATCTTTCTCCAACTCACTCCGTGTCTTCAGGGGACGGGTATTGTTTTCATCCGTCAAAAAGTACAAGACTAGCTCCGCCAACCGTTGATTTTCGGGGCCGCAATCCGCTACGACTTCCGCCAAGTATCTCTGCACGAGCTTCTCTTTGGGGCCGTGTTCCTGATATTGAGCCAGTGTCGCAATCGTTTCGGTTTGAAGTTGCGCTCCCACCACCTGCAATTCAATTGGACGGACCTCTTCCCCATCGCTGGCCAAATCTTTGACTAACGCATCCAAGAGCTCAGGTTCTAGATGTACCTGGGAGCGTTGGGTCAGGCTCTGAATGATGGCCTTTGCATCTTGTGGGGAAAAGTTGCCAATGTAGTAGAGGATGTCTTTATCCAGGATGTTGTCATTGATCACATCCAACTTGACCCTGCGACTGCCCTCTAGAAGATGATGCAGGTAATCCTCACGGATCGATAGGACAACCTTTACAAATGGAATATTGAGGCAGGTCCGGAGAAATTCAAAAAAGCGTTTTCGTTTGGCTGGCGTCTTACAAATAAAGAAAAACTCTTCAAATTGGTCCAAAATGAGCACCGTCAACAGATGGTGTTGCTCATCGGCGCGAAGCTGTTCCAGAATTGCCTCTGGCGATTTGCATTCATTCCCCAGGTTGATACGTATGGGCAATGCGCCCAGCGCTGCGGTTAAGGCTTTCCCTAACTCTTGCACCCAACTGGTATACACCCTCAGCAATACTGGGACTACATCACAAGGGCCAACGGTGGTTTGCTTTAAAGTCGGGATTAATCCAGCTTCCACCACTGAACTTTTGCCCACCCCTGACGGGCCATAGAGTACTGTTAGCCGATGCTGAGTGTCGCCAATCCGTTGAAGCAGCCGCTTAATATCCTGTTGCCGCCCTGAGGCGGATATCTCCTGGGGAACCCTTGCCTGCCGCTCAACTTTCCCTAAGTTGGATCTGGCCTGACGCTGAGGTTTCAGTCGGCCAGCCCCAATAAAGGCTCGAAGCCCATATTGCTGCTCGATGGAACGCTGTTCTTGCTCAGCCCAAAATGCCTCTAAATAAGTTTTTTGCTGGAAGTACAAAACTCGCAGAGCTTCTAGAACAGATATATATAGTTGTGGGTTATCTTGCGACCCAATTTCTCTGGCTTTTTCGAGGTGGGCGATCGCCTCAGCCGGTTGTTCCAACGCCTGCAGCGATTGCGCCAACAGCAACCGATAGCAACTTTGCTCCCGGCGCTGATCGGCTGGAGTCGGCAGGATGAGATCAAGCGACTGCTGGGCATTTTGCTTTGCTTCTTCCCAGCGAGACTGCTGGAGGGCGATTTTGGCTAGAAATCCGTAAGCTTGAGCCGTTCGACTAGGGTTGGGGTATGTACTCTGTAAGCCTAATGATTTTTGCGCCAGGTCGGACAAGGCTTCCCAGTCCTCCAATCGTTTCAGGACTTCACCCAGTTGATTAATAAATCTGGCGACTA
>JAAUYH010100635.1_pt1 | contig 16540 bp, 12 predicted proteins | sample 7278061 | NCBI WGS metagenome assembly JAAUYH01 (sample SAMN14350203, study PRJNA611818) | marine sediment metagenome | isolation source: surface marine sediment (0.6m) | place: French Polynesia: Moorea | collected 2018-08 | reverse complement strand
TTGTGGGGTTGTGCTTCGTTCTGTCTGGGTTCGATATATCGACAGCCGATATATTGGAGCGGTTGCAGAAAAAAATCGCCGCCCCCCCGCAGCGATGGCCCGCCACGGCCTGCCGCGGCGGCCCAGTCGGCGGCCGAATCGGCGGCCGAATCGGCGGCCGAATCAGCGGACGCGGTCGCGTCTTAGCGGTGCGACTTAGCTGTTCGTCTGGTCGCCCGACTGTGGTAACAAGTATCTGATATGTCTACAGAAACCTTGTTCACAATCTGCAACTACAGTGTGATGCCGGCCTGGCTGCTCCTGGCCCTGGCACCGCGATCGCGGGCCACCGCGGCGCTCGTGCATGCGGCGTGGATTCCCCTGATACTCAGCGCGGTCTACATCGCCATGCTGGTCATGGGCGAGGCCGGAGACGATGCAAACTTCTTTTCCCTCGCCGGAGTCATGGCCTTTTTCCGGGTGCCCGAAGCGGTACTCGCGGGCTGGGTCCACTATCTGGCCTTTGACCTCTTTGTCGGCGCGTGGGAAGTGCGCGACGCCGGACGCCGCGGCATCCCCCATTGGATGGTGGTGCCCTGTCTGTTCTTCACCCTGATGTTCGGCCCCGTGGGACTCACCATGTACATCGTGCTGCGCGCAGTGCTGCGGCAAACCATGACGTTCTCAGAAAATCCATGAGCTCGGCGGCCAATGCCCAGTCAAGCAGCGCCGAGATCGCGCGCGGAGGTTTGCCCATGCGCGACTGTGGACTCGGTCACTGGCAATCCCCGCCCCGGCAGCGGGAAATGTCGCAGGTGGTCTTTGCGCGACAGGCACTTGTCGGGGTATAGTTACAGTTGTGAATACGTATGAGGCCACACGCAAAGCTTCGCAGGGGATTGGGAACGTGTTCACAAGGGGGCCAGCCCCCGCTGCGGTAACGGTGCTGTTGGCCGCGTGTATCGGTTGGATTTCCAACCCCGCGCGCGCCGAGCCTGGCAGCCCCAACAACAGTGACAGCGGCGACAGTAGTCAGCAGCACGTCCACCAACAAGTGCCCCAGCAAATCCATAAAGCGCGCGCGGCAGCTGCAGTACGCGCCCGCACCTCGCGCGCCGACAGCGCCAGCTGGACAAGACAACCAGAGATACCGACAAGAGAACGCACGCTCAAGCGCACCCTTGAGTCACTGTGGTCGGCACGGCCCCTACGGCAGGGAACCACAGCGGTGTATGTGGCCGATGCTGACACCGGCGAGCCCCTCTTTGCCGTCCACGAGAACGAGCCCCTCAATCCGGCCTCCAACGTCAAACTGATCAGCACCGCTGCTGCGCTCGAGATCCTCGGCCCCGACTGGCGCTACACCACCAGGGTGCTCGGCCCCATGCCAACCAGTGCCCCAAATCGCGACCCAAATCGCGACGCAAACAGCAATCAGCATGCAGCCGAACTCGGAGCGCTTGACGAGACGGCCGGCGTAGTCGACGGCGATATCTTCCTACTCGGCAACTACGATCCCACCCTGGGCAAGCGCGATCTCGACCGCCTTGCCGCCGCCATGGCGGAAAGCGGCATTACCCACATCAACGGCGATTTATACATCGGCGAGGAAGACCTGCGCGACAGCCTGGCATCGCCGCGGATCAAGGTCGAAGTCATTGGTACCAAGCGGGGCAGAGATGCACGCGTCGTCGTCAGCCCCGAGCTGCCCTTTATCGACGTGGTCGCCGACGTCACCACAGTCAAACGTCGGCGACGCAGCCGCGCTCGGTTGCGCGCTTCAGTGGAATTGATCGAGGAGGTTATCGACCCCATGGCCGAGGTTCGCGCCGCGACATATGGCGAAGATGACGGCGAGTATGACGGCGACGGCGACTACCTCGTTGCCGCCGACAGCGAAACCTCGGCCGAGACCGGCGAAGCCACGTATGGCGACCCCACTGCCCCGCGCCTTACCCGGCGCTGGCGCGTAACCGTCTCGGGAACCGTCCCCGCCAGGCGCTCGGGCCGCATCCGCCCGCGCATTGCCCCCGACAACCTCTTCACCGCGCACGTATTCGCCGCAGCTCTGGCTCGCCACGGCGTGGCCTTCCACGGAGAGATCCGCCAAACCAACATGTTGCGCTACCTGGGCACCGGATTTGCCGAAGGCGGATTGCCGGTGACCCTGGCGCGGCATAAGTCCGAGCCCATCAGCGACATGGTGGCCGCGATCAACAAGCACAGCATCAACCGCTTGGCCGATCGAGTCATCATGACCGCCGGCATGGTGCGCTACGGCGGCCTACCGAGCATGGGCAGCGGCATTGCCGCCATGCACGAGTGGCTGCGGGTCCGGGCAGAGATCGATCCGGGCAAGGTGTGGCTGGATACGGGCTCAGGACTGTCGTACAGCACCGAACTCACGGCGCGGCAGATCGTGCGCGTGCTCCGGGTGGCGGCTGGATTCGCCATTGCCCCGGCCGTCGACCTGCAGGGGGCCGCGGGCGAACATGCTGCAGACGTGGCCGCACATGACGACTTTGAAATCCCACTTACGCCCGACGTGGCCGCACGAGACAGCGATGCCTATGGCGGTGGTGATGATGACGGTGCCGACTTCGCTTACGAGCAAGAGGATGGGCACGGGGATGGACATGGATTTGGCAATCGACTCACGCGTTATCGCATGGACCAAAACCAGGACATGGTCCAGCAGAGCTTTGTCCACTCATTGGCCATTGGCGGCGTAGACGGCACGTTGCGCAAACGCTTCCGCGACGCCGAGCTGCGCGGACAAATCGCTGGCAAGACCGGCACCCTCACCCGCGTCGTGGCTCTATCCGGCATCGTATCCCACGGCGACGCATCGCTGGTCTTCGCCATCGTGACCAACGGCCACCGCAACCGCCGCCGCCAACAAGTGCGCCGCCAACACGAAGAGATCGTCGAAGCGCTGTACGAATATTTGCGCGACGGTGCCGCGCAGCCGTAACTCGGCCTGTCTGTCTGCTCATCGACTACGCGGGACAGCGAAACATTTTGCGTCGTCTGGGTAGTCGATTAGCGTGACGGCTGAAACCGTTTCGATTGTCGCAAGGTCGAGTACCGCGACGGTTGAAATCGTTTCGGTTGTCGTCGAGTCGACTACCGTGACGGTTGAAATGGTTTCGGTTGTCGCTCAAGTCGTTCGCGCTGCAAGGCAAACGGTTTCGGTCGACCGAGTAGTCGGATAAGCCGGCAAGCCAAATCGTTTCGGTTGCACGCCAAGTCGATGTCACGACAATCGAAAATTTTTCACTCGTTGCGTGGTCACTGTCGCAACATCGAGGTCGCGCCTGTCTGTTCACGAAGTTTCATATCCCGCGAGTCGGGATGGGCACCTGTCCGAGGGAGGCAGCTGGGTAGGTGATGGCTACTTCTGCGACAGAGAACGCATTCAACATAATACCACAGTCTTATCAGGGCGGCCTCTTTTACAGTCGATGGTTCACTGGCGGGATTGCCCATGCTGTGCGTCGGCTACTAGCGACGCGCGACGTTACGCGCTACATTGGCGATATGGCTCAGGTAAATGAGTGTCTTGCCGCGCTTTTAGTCCTTCCGCCCGACAAGCGGATTGACGCCGCAAACGCGCTTTTTGATAGCCTCGATGCTGAAGAAGAGCACGGGTGGGAAGAGGCGTGGGCCGACGAACTCATGAGCCGCGTTGAGGGATTGAGAAAAGGCACACGGCAAAGCGTAGATAGCGAAACTGCGCGTGCGCGTGTACGAGAGCGTCTGCGATCACTGCAGAGATGAACGACTACTCGTTTGACCAGGAGGCGCTCGACGAATACGAGCAGACTGCTGTGTATTACGAAGAGCGTCGTGAAGGGTTGGGCGCACGCTTTGTGAATGCGTTTGAACGAGCCGTTAAGTCAGCCATAGACACTCCGGACGCGGGAGCACAATGGCCCGGCTTGCCGTCCGAGGCGGGGATTCGTCGCCGCTCCATTCTGGGATTCCCCGCAATATCCCTCGCGTACACTATAATTAACGATCGATTGCAGATCCTTGCGGTCGTACACGCTCGGCGACGACCGGGCTATTGGTTCCACCGCTTGCATAGATAGCTAAACGCAGACGATGGCCTTGCCCGTCCCCACAGGTGTAGATGATTTTCGCGAACTCCGCGAGAGCGGGCTGGTGTACGTCGATAAGTCGGCTCTTCTGTGTGAGCTCCTAGATCTGGCCGGGGCCAAGATCGTGCTGTGGCCCAGGCCGCGGCGGTTTGGCAAGAGCCTCAACCTGTCGATGCTGCGCTGGTATTTCGAAAAGCGCGACGAAGATCTGTTGGGTCTGTTCGAAGACCTAGCTGTGTGGCAGGCAGGAGATGCGTACCGAGCCCACTTTCAGCGCTATCCGGTGATTTACCTGTCGTTCAAAGAGGCCAAAAGCGACTCGTTTGCGGTTTGTTGGGAATCCATCTGTAACAAGATCATCGATCTGTTCGAAGCCCATGATTATCTGCTTGAAAGCGATCCCCTCCGCCGAGCGGAAGCCCGTCGCTATCATCAGATGCTCGACGGCGATGCCACCGACGACCTCTACCGGCGTGCTCTCGGCGATCTATCGCGCTACTTGCATCGCTACCACGGCGAAAAAGTCGTCATCCTCATCGACGAGTACGATGCTCCTATCCACGGCGGCTACGCAAACGGCTACGCGCCACAAATTATCGACTTTTTCCAGGCGTTTTTCTCGACCGGGCTCAAGGGCAATCCGCATGTATTTCGGGGCGCGCTCACAGGGATTTTGCGCATCGCTCGGGAGAGCATTTTTTCCGACCTCAACAACCTGCGCGTCTACTCGCTGCTCTCGCCGAGTTTCAACACTTCCTTTGGTTTCACCGAGGCCGAGGTCGTCGATGTACTTAACAGTGCAGGGTTGCAAGATCAACTACTCGAGGTACGCGCGTGGTACAACGGCTACGAATTTGGCGGACAGGTGGTCTACAATCCCTGGTCAGTGCTGTGCTTTATCGACGAAGCCAGCCGCGGCGGCATGGCGCAGCCACACTGGCTGAGCAGCAGGACTAGCGCCAATCAGCTCATTAAGCGCACGCTAGAGCAGCGTACACGCGAGATGCAGCCCGCGTTTGAGGCTCTTCTGGCGGGCAGGGACGTTGTATATCCCGTGGAAGAAAATGTCGCCCTCGATGAGCTTCGCACCAACGACGATGCGCTGTGGACCTTGCTCGTGTTTGCCGGCTACCTCAACGCCACCGCACCGGAGCGACGTGCCGATGACCGCATTTACTATCGCCTGCGCATCCCCAATCGTGAGGTTCGTCTTGTCTACACCAAAACCTTCCGCGACTGGCTGACCCGCTGGGTCGGCGGCGGGAACAATCTGTCTGTACTCACCCGAGCCCTTCTGTCAGGCGATGGCGAAATGCTCGAAGAGCAGCTGCAGAATCTAGTGCTCAACATGCTTTCGTATCACGATACCGCCCAACGTGACGCCGTTCCGCCGGAACTCTTGTATCACGGTTTTATTCTCGGGCTCTTGGCGGTGCTGGAACCCGCATATCGCGTCCGATCCAATCGCGAATCGGGCCGCGGTCGGCCGGATGTCATGATCGCACCTAATCCGTCAGAGGGCTCTGGCGAGTCCGGTGCGTTACTCGAACTCAAAGTCGCCCGGCCCGGGGTCAAGAGCTTGGAGCAAGCGCTGGACGAGGGCTTGGCCCAAATCGCTCGCCGAGAATACGACGCCGAATTGCGCTCCCTCGGGGTTTCCGATATCCACGCGTTTGCCATCGCGTTTGACGGCAAGCACGTCCGCGTCCGCACGCCTGCATGACACACTCTCGCTCAGTGCCCCCGTCGCTTGAATGATCCCGGCGCCTTGGGCTGGTTGAATTCGAGCACGTTCTCGTCCGGATCTCGGACGAACACCAAGCGCGCCTCGCCCATATCAATGGGACCATCACTGAGCGAAATGCCGAGGCGGTCTAGCTCCTTGAGCGTGGCGTCCAAGTCGGCAACCTCAAGAGCGATGTGGGTGTAGCCGGTGGGCTTGGTCTCGCGATCCATGAGGACGTTGTCTGCCCCCTGCCCTTCGGTGGCGTTCAAGATGAAGTTGATCACCACGCCGCAGGGATGCTGCATGATGGCCACCGGCTCAGGGCCGACTGGGCCCACGACGAACGCAAATCCGAGCTGCTCATAGAAGCGCCTCGTCACAGCGAGGTCGCGCACGCGGATGCCCACGTGATTGATTCGTTGAATATCCATGATTCTATACTCCCTGGCGTCATCATACGCGCTACGATGAGTCGGTGGCCAAACGCAGAATCCTTTTATGCGTCGATCTGCATTGTTAAATTCTCAACCCCTGGCCGGCAGGTTAGACACCAGCCAGGTGTCGAGCGGCGTGAACGGTGCCGTCGCAGTGCTTTCGGCCTTGGCGATGCGGGGCTCTGCGTCCGGGCCCATATACGTGTGGCCCTCGAAGTAGCCGAGCATCTGGCCGAGCTCGCCCGCCTGCGGGAAAAAGTCGGCGAATACCTCCAACGGCACGCGCTGAAAGCCGAGCTCCTCACCCAGGGCCGCCCCGTAGGCTTTGACGATATCGAAAAAGCTATACAGGCCCGCAGACATGGATAGCGTCTCGCCCGCACTCTTATCGGGATGGGCAAACGCTCCGGTCACCAGGCTGCCAAACTCCTCAATGGCGCCCATATGGATGACGCGCGCATCCGGGTCAATGGGCAGCGTCCACCCCGTGCGACCGCCCTCCATGGGTTGCGGCGCCAGGTGGCCGAGTAGGTTCTCAAAGTAGAACGGTGGCTGAACAATGGTGTATCTGGGAAACCCGGCATCTCGGACGGTCGCGTCTATGCGCGCCTTATCGGAGAAGTGAGGGACGTCCCAGGTTCCACCGGAAATCGCCTCGACGTCGGGAAGCGACGACCACACCAGGTGGTTGACGCCCACGTCGGCGGCGGCGCGCACGGCCGCGGTGGCCTGCTTAATCTCGTCGGTCCCCGGTTGCCAGAAGTTGGTCACGAGAAACACGCCGTGGGCGCCCTTCATGGCGTCGCGCAGGGTGGATTCGTCGTCGAGGTCAGCGCGCACGGCCTCGTCGGCCGGGCCTTTATACGCTTCTGGGCGTCGTGTCAGCGCGCGGACATGAAAGGTGCCGTGTTTTTTGAGGTGGCGCACCACTGAACTCCCCTGCGAGCCGGTGGCGCCAAATACTGCGATCGTCGGTTTGGTCATAGGTCAAATCTCCATGGTTCGTGGTTGTGTTGAGGTTGTAGGTGAAGGGTAGGCATCGGCTTCGGCTTTGTGTAGAGTGGATATCCAGGTTGCTGATTTGCGCTAAACGCAACGCGACAGGCGATAGACAATAGACCAATGAACATCGAGGCGATTCGTTCTCTGCTCCTTTCAGCCGAGCTCGGCAGTTTCTCTGCGGTGAGCGAGCAGCTGGGCGTGCCGACGTCGACCATCAGCCGGCGGGTAAGCGAGCTGGAAGCCGACCTTGGCCGCAAGCTGCTGGTACGGACCGGCCGTGGTGTGCGAACAGCTGCCGAGGCCGGAGAGACCATGGCGCGCTTGCGCGATGTACTGCTAGCCGTGCAGGCCTGTTACACGCCACCGGCCGACCTGACCCGGCTGCGCGTGACCGCCACGACCGAGATGAGCATCTCGCTGCTCCCGGGCCTTTTGCCGGCTTTTTGCAGCGAGTTCCCCGATGTCGTCGTCGAGATCCGCGGGGAGAATCGGACTCTCGGCTTAATTGAAGAGGACTTCGATCTAGCGATTCGCACCGGCACGCTGAGCGACTCGAGTTATCTCGCGCACAAGCTGCCCTTGGACCGGTTCCTCGTGGTGGCGACGCCGGCGATGGCGGCGAAGATTCGCAACGTGAAGCAGCTCGCCTCGGCGGCCACGGTCGAGGTCGCGGGACCGCCCCCGGGATTGTCGGGCCGCTGGCGGGGAAAGTTGTTTAGCGTCCGGTCGCCAGCGGTTGCCAAGTTCGATACGTTCACCGCAGCGCTGCCCCTGGTACTCGCCGGCCAGGCGTATGCGGCCGTCCCACCCCATGTGGTTCGAGACTTCCTAGCTGACGGCCGGCTGGCAGAAATCACGGCGGTGCGGCTCGATGAAGTGCCGCTGCACGCGCTGTACCCACGCCGGCATCGGCAGCAGCGGGCGCTGTCGGCCTTCATTGATGCGGTCGCTGGGGCGCTCGCTCAGAGCTCGGGCTGATGGGGGAATGCGTGACATATTCATTTCTGCGCTCTATCGAGACAAAGAGCGCATAATTCGATTCGTCATGCTGCAACAGACCAGTTTTTCGAAATTTCGCCCAACGCCATCGCCGAGACCGTTACCGATCTATAAGACCGAGAAGTCGGCCGCATCGTGACGTGAGTACTGGCGTGGCCCGTGATATCGTCCGGGGGATGATCGACTCTTCGGACAAGGGCACGCTCACCCCGCCAGGCGACGGACCGACAAGCACGGGCCGTGACTGGCTGGCCGAATACGCTCAGAAAGCGGGACTCAGCCAGAAAGCACGCATATCCGTGCGCGACTGGCTGGCCGAGACCTTGCTCGGCGATGAGTTCGCCCTGCTTGGCCAGGGCGGACACACCGAGACCCAAGTGCCGCTGCGGCGGGTGTTCGTCGATTTGCCGATCGGTAAACGGCCCGGAGAGACCCAATCCGCGAAGGGCCGTGAGCCGCTGCCGCTCTTTCTCGCCACCCTGCGAGAGCATCCGCCGCGCGATCTGGAGCGCTGCTATAACGATGGGGAGGGCCTGGCCCCATGGGATGACGACGATATTGACCAAGCTCGTCAGGAACAGAGCCAGGGCTATGACCAGGGGCAGAGTCAAGAGCAGAGCCAGGGACAAGGTCAGGAGCATCCACAGCCCGATGCCGAGGCGTTCAGAGATCCGCCATTGGACGGCGACGGCTTGCCCGGCGGCTTGCCCGACAGCTTGCCCAACAGCTTGCCCAACAGCTTGATCGACGGCGGCGGCTTCCGCTCGGCAACTCGTCGTCATAGCGCCGGGTTCCTGCTCATCGGCGGCCCTGGCCAGGGCAAATCCACCCTGGGACAGCTTGCCTGCCAGCTTCATCGAGTTGCGCTGTTGCAAACGCTGAGCGCGCGCCTGTCGGGCGCAGTGCGCACCGCCATGGCCCCGTTCCTGGAGGACCGCGAGTATGACGACGATGACGCCGGGCTAGTATTGCCAGCCCAGCCGATGCTGCCGATACGCATCGCGCTGCCAGAGGCGTCGACCTGGCTGGCCACTGCCGAGCATCAATCCGATGGCGCTGAGCCTCACGCTGAGCTCGGTGACAGAGACAATATCGCGGCACTGATCCAATTTCTGGTGTCCCGGGCCAGTGCACGCGAGGCCAGACTTGCCGCCGATTCCCTGGTTGCCCTCATGGCCGTCATGCCGGCGGTCTTGGTCCTCGACGGCCTGGACGAGATCGGAGCGGCCGAGGACCGCGACCGGATCGTCAGTGCGACGCGCGAATTATTGGCCAGCATGGCCGCGCGAGGCGGAAGAGCCGTCATCGTGATGACCACGCGACCACAGGGCTATACTGGGGATGCGGCCCGCATGGGCGTGGGCCTGCGTACCCGCTATCTGGCCCCTCTCGATGCAGCCGGAGCCCTCCGCTATGCGCGCAAGCTCGTTGCGGCCAAGATCCAGGGCGCAGAACAGCAGGAGAAGATCTTGCGCCGGCTACAAGCAGCAGCCGACAAACCGGCCACGGCCCATCTATTGCGCACGCCACTGCAAGTGACGATTTTGGCCATGCTAGTCCAACGCGGGCGCGCGCCCAACGAACGCTGGACTCTGTTTCGGCGCTACTTCGACATCACCTATCAGCGCGAAATCGAGCGTGAGACCTATGCCTCTGAATTGCTGGCGCAGCACGAGGTGCACATCGTCGAAGTACATCGGCGGGTTGCCCTGCTATTGCAGGTGGAAGCGGAAGGTGCGGGCGGTGCGGTGGCGCGCATGAAGCGCGAGCGTTTGCGCAGTATCGTTGATACGGTGCTGGCTGAGGAAGAGATTGCCGATGACGAGCGCGCCGAGCTGGTGCGCGACATCGTCGATGCCGCCGAGCGCCGGCTGGTGTTCCTAGTGGAGCCCGAGCCGGGGCATTTCGGCTATGAGATTCGCTCGCTGCAGGAGTTTATGGCTGCGTGGGCCTGCAGCGAAGGAGCCGAGGACATCGTGGAAGCCAGGCTGCTGCAGATCGCCAAGGCGCCCATGTTCCGCAATGTGGTGCTGTTTATGAGCAGCCGGTTTTTCAGTGAAAAGTCAACGCTGCGCGATTCTTTGGCGGAACGCATTTGCCCTGCGCTTGATCAACAGTTGAGCGAGCAGCCGTCGTTAGTTGACGATGCGGCATACCTCATCCGCGCGGGCGCTGAGCTGGCGTTGGAGGTATTGGAAGAAGGCTCGGTGGGTAATCAACCCAAGCGTGCCCGCGCCCTCATGGAGCAGGCCGTAAGGTTGCTCGAACTGCCGCCGGACGTACAACATAGGCAACTCGCCTGGCTGACAAACGGCGATACTGAAGGGGTATTGCGCGCCGCATTGACGGAACACGTGGGTAAACCCTGGCCGGACTCCGAAACCGCCTGGGGCTGCTTGCTGGCCGCAATCGATGCAGAGCATACATGGGCCGTAGAGCTGGCCGATGCGCACTGGGACACTCTGGAATGCCCCGTCAAGCTATTGCACCTTGGGAATGAGGTTGGCACTATGCATGGCCGCTGGATGCGGAAGAAAATCGAGGAGGCGCCCGAGAAGTTTCCACCGCGGCTTTGCTTCGACAAGGGTCTCGGCCGGTACGTCCCTTTCAGGGACCAGGCTCAAGCAACCGACTGGACACAAGCTCTTCAGGGTATACGCTGGCGTTTGTTTGGGATGCATTTTCTATCACAAAGGGAGAGCCAGGTATGGGAGCCACTGACATCTATGCCATCCCCGCCACCATGCTGGCAAGCCTGGGTCGCTGCCGCTGAATTCCACGTAACGCCATCCAAGCGAGTGCTGGCAAAAACCCTGCGAACAGCAGCCGAAATACAGACCCGGGCCAAGCGTGATCTCAAGCATCTAGTCAGATTCGCCGTATGGCCATTGGCGGCTTCTCTCGTTATGGCGGAAACCTCGGATGATCTGCTCAGATTCGCCGATATGGCCATCAATGGTGAGCTCGGGGATACCGACGACTGGTACATGGAAGAGAAGCAGTGGCGTAGACCCATCGAGCCGCGTGCACTGATCGATGCTATCGACGACCGACGCCCGTGGACTCATGAATCGCTAGCACTCGGAAAACCGATGATCGTAATAAATCCCAGTGATTTCATTTGGATCGCACGCAATAGTAAGGAACGAGAAGGCTTGTTGCAGTACATAGCAATGAGGCTGGAAAGTAGCCGTTCCCCTATTGCGCGTCATCTATTGGTGACCATTTTCATTGAATTATGGGCGAAAGTATTCACGCAAGTTGAAGTCACCGATGACACACTGGTGGGCTGGGTCAAAACAGCAGAGATTGAGAATGTCGACATTTACAACCGACCAAACGACATACCTGTGGTCGACTGGGTACAGACGCTAATCTTGCTGCGCCAGTGTAATGGATTACGTGACTACGCCGCCGCGCTCAACGCGTATATAGAAAAGCCTGACCATCGTGGACTACTCGCCTGGACGGCCGGAAAAGATATGGTGCTCATGGAGAGTATCCAAGAGTTCGATTTCCAGTCGAACATGGAACGCCTGGCCAAGGTCCTACTCCAGCAATCATACGACACCTTGCCGGCTCGCGCCGATGCAGCCGTGCTGCGAGCCTGGTCAAACGCGGTCATCAATGATGGGCAATTGCGCGATCTGTTACAGGACATCACAGCATTCGCGGACACCGACCCTTCGATATGGCGTCGATTCGTGAGCGCAGTGCGATACGGGCATTTACCGGACCAGAGCAAGCTAATACTCTTGGCACAGTGCTACCCAGTGCTCCCTCGCGATCAACGAGCCTATGCCATCAGGACTATACGAGAAGCAATAGGCAAAACTCGCCGTTCCAGCCTGACGGATGCAGCGGTGTGGGACCGACTGCAATTCCCCCGGCCGCATCCCGGCCTCCCGGTCGTCGCGCAGCGCGGCGCGACGCTTCCCGAATCCCCGGTGCTGCTACAAAAGCTGCATATCCATGGAGTCCGCGGCATCGCCGATCTCGCGCTGCAATTTCCCACAAATCCGGCAGATCAAGGACAGTGGATCTTCTTCCTCGGACCAAACGGCGCCGGCAAAACCACGCTCCTGCGCAGCCTGGTCCTGGCACTGCGCGATCTGCGCGATCCCAAAATCTGGCCCAAAGGCACCTTTGCCACACCATACCTGACCAACCAGGGAACCGGCGAGGCCGTGATCGAAATCGAGCTGGCCCAACAGGGTACATTCACCACCCGCATCCGGCAAAACGGCCCCGAGAGCTTCAGTCAGAGCCACACTTCCGGCCGGCTGCCCTTTGTCCCGCTCTTCGCCTACGGTTGCCGACGCGGCTCGGCCCTCGGCGGTGCACAGCGCGCGGTCGATCTCGACGAAGACGACGGCCCCGAGGTCGCCACCCTATTTGACGAAGCGGCCCCGCTCATTCACGCGGAATCATGGCTCATCGCTTGGGACGGCGACGCCGCCCGCAACCCCGATCGCGACAAAGTCTATCAGGCCATCCTCGCCGCCCTCAAGCGCCTGCTCGATGTCGCCGACATCTACGTCCGCGACAAGCGGGTTTGGATCGGCCAGCATCACGGACCCGACATCCTACTGGCCGCCCTCAGCGACGGATATCTCACCACGGCCGGCTGGTTCCTCGACCTCATCGCCCGCTGGATCAGCTTGGCCGAGCGCCATCGCGTACCCATTGATGAGCACTTCATGGCGCGTATGACGGGCCTGGTGCTGCTCGACGAGATCGACCTGCACTTGCACCCCACATGGCAAATCGAGTCGGTGGGGCGGACCCGCGCGCTTTTGCCCAAAATGTCGTTTGTATCCACAACCCACAATCCGCTCACCCTGGTCGGCGCGCGCCCGGAAGAAATCTGGATCCTGTCCCTTGAGCAGGGCCAAATCCGCGCCGCCCAGGGCAGCGAAGCGCCGATGCTGCTGACGGGCGGTCAGATTTTCAGCCGATACTTCGGCATCCGCGACCTGTACCCCCACGAGCTGGGCAAAAAGCTGCGCCGCTACGGATTCCTGTCCGGCTACGCCGAGCGCGACGACGCCGAACAAGCCGAGATGGAAACGTTGCGCACCGACCTCATGCAGGCGGGCATTGACCTCGACTGGGACGAAGTCCCGCGTACGCCCACAAAGCCACCGGGGAAGCGCTCGTGATCCGCATCTATCGCACGCGACCGCCCGGCCAGCTAAAGGCAGTCCGCGAGCGCGCGCTGCCGGCGCTCAGGAAGCACGCACGCGCCGGTCATGTGCAGTCTGAACACGCCGACGGCTATCAATGCGTACGCGACGATCTGTGGCGCATGCAACACAAGAAGTGTTGCTACTGTGAACACAAATGCCGAATGAAGTTCCACGACGTAGAGCACTACCGGCCCAAAGCGCGTGCCGACCGGCGGCCTGGTTCGAGTGAAACCTACGGCTACTGGTGGCTCGCATTCACCTGGAAGAATCTGCTCTTCGCCTGCCCCACGTGCAACCGTAACGGCAAAAATGACCGATTTCCGCTCGCCAAAGACAGCACCCCGCTAGCGCCGGAAACCCATCCACCGGGGAGTGAAACGCCACTCCTCGTCGATCCTGCAGCAGAGAACCCGGTATTGCATATCGAATTCGCCCTCACGGGCGCGGTCCCTCACTGGCGTGCTCGCCCGCGCAATGGCAGCGTACGCGGCAATTACACCATTGACGTATGCGACCTCAACTGCGCCGATCTGCTGGAGCTACGCGACGACTACGTCGAAACCACTGTGAGGCCGCGCGCCAACGATCTGACAAACAGTCTGACATCCGGCGACGAGCCACGCATCCAGCACGAGTACCGGCGAGCTTGCGGTTTGCTTGCAGCCAACCAGGAATTTACCGCCCTGGCCTACGACGCGCTCCGGCACCTGGTCCCCGACAGCACACTCTTGCCCTGGAAACTCTCCTGGCCCGAGCCAGCCGATATGGAACGGCTGGGCCGGCGCAATATGTAATCACCGTGGGCGTTGTATTGCCCGCTGCAGGCTGCAGGCTCACAGACAAATTATAGAGACTGCCTCTATCGTGGCCCAGATTCCGCACCAGCGCGGGCCTCGCAATACACGAGGTTAACAAATTGTTGCGCAGTCACTTCTAATGCTAGGCCCTCGGCTTGTTCGGGATGGCTATCGCACCATGCAACAATGTGTTCTGCGATGTCATTGACCGCCGCCTTCAAGTTTCTCTCGCCCCGCACTCCGCCAGCCAGGTTCATCGTCGTTGCAGTTACCAGATCGATCATGCGCGCTTTGATCGCGTCGGGGATTTCCCTGGGATTCCATTCGACAATCAAGGTGACGCCATAGCCCACAAAACACACTGCACCGCTGTCACACGCCAGCGCAGCGAGCTCGGTGGCCGAATGACAGGCCACAGCATGGGCCCATCGGCCATGGAGCAACGCGGCATTGTCGGCATCTATCGCGGCTTGTCCATCAGCCCCGATAATGGCGTCGTCTACCAGCACCGGAGAGCGCTTCTCAGCCACGCGGCCGTGGGCAAATAGTGCCACGCCTTGCACGTCGCTGCGCTCTTTATCCAGTGCGATTTCTAGCTGGCTGCGCTGGGCCTTGCTATCGAGCAATGGCTCTGCGGCCATCTCGGCGTCCGTCAATTGTACGAGCGTTTGCTCAGCCATCCATCGGGTTCGCACCAGCGCATCTTCAGTATTTCTCCCACCAGGAGCAAAGATAACGATCATGATGCCGGCTTCTTGCTCTTGACTCGGACTGCCCGTACCGCTGCCGCGTGTACATCGCGCAAGAACGCCACTGCCACAGGGTCGTCGCGCTGCAGCATCGACAGCATTTCTTTGACGCTGATAGGCTCGCCCGTTGGCGTGCGAAACACGATGGCGTCGTCTTCCAGATAGTCCAAAAACCCCATAAGCGCGTGCTTTGCCGGGCCGGGTTCGTATAAGTGCCGGGCATCGATCTGATCGAGCTGCTTTTTCTTCACCATGGTGCCCCGTTCACTGTCGAACGCGACGTCGTAGTACGCCTCATCGTTGAGGTCGAATAGGTTGCTGTGGGTGGCAATGAACAATTGGTCGATAAAGCCCTCATCGACCAGACGCACGAGCAGTTGGCGCAGCTGAATCCCCGTGGTCGGTGCATGCAGGTGGGCTTCGGGCTCTTCGATGGCCACGGCGCGCGCGCCGCCCAACACGGCTTGGGCCACAATGCTATATACTTGGGCAATGCCGAGGCCGGCGAGATCGAGAGATACGTCGGCGCCGCTGTCGGGGGAATCTACAGCGTCTTCCACCAGATCGAGTGCCCTGGTCTGAGGGTCTTCGACGATGTCGAAGGGGGGGCGCGAAAACGGTGGCCCGGTCATGAGCTGGCGAAATTGTTTGTAGCGGTGGCGTATGCGGCGATCGGGATGATTGTGGGCTTGCAGCAGTGCTTGCTTGAGCTGGCCAGCCGCGAGCAATGCGGCGATGTCCGGCGCGTTGGCCATGCGGGCTTCGTCCCGGGGAATGCGATCGGCCGGGATGAGCGTAAATGCAGCTTCGGCCACACGCTGGGGAAGCTCCACCGTCGTATTCAACTCATCCTGCCCTATCTCGCCCAGGCCTATTTCTATGTCCGACTCGTAAGGCATGAGGGTCACTCGCCGGCCCTCTGCTGTACTGAGCTTTGAGATCCTCACGCGTCCCGGCGAGGCAAATTCCAGCTCCACCTCTACGACCAAACCATAGAAGTCGGGCGCATACGGCCGAAGCAACTCCTCATCTTCGGTCCATTGCAGTTCCGCCCCGATCTTGCTCGTGGGAAACGGCGCCAAATGACACCGGTTCCCAAGGTTCTGCAGCCAGCCATCTAGTCCCTCCACATTGCGCCATGACGTCAAATCTCCGTCCCCGGTGACGCTGCGATCGATACGGCGATGAAACGCGCGTAGCAGCAGCTCCAACGCCGCTAGCACGTTGGATTTGCCGGCACCATTGGGGCCGTAAAATACGTTAAACGCAGCGAAGTCGTCAATGTGTACTTCGCGTAAGCTGCGGAAACCTCGGGCCCAAAATCTGCGGATGCGCACCGGCCGAGTATACGGCTTGTGCGACTCTCTGTCGCCCAATCATTGACGCAAACCAATGGCGACTGCGTCGACGGCTGAGGCGATCTGCCCCAACCGTTCATCGCTACTCGCTCAGGGCCTACCCGAATGAAACACCAACTGCCCAATAGAACGATCTCTATGTAGAGCTCGCAGACTGCTTCGCCGCTGCGACCTGTGAGGAGATCGACGGCGACGACGTGTGTA
>JAAUYH010002699.1_pt1 | contig 16541 bp, 16 predicted proteins | sample 7278061 | NCBI WGS metagenome assembly JAAUYH01 (sample SAMN14350203, study PRJNA611818) | marine sediment metagenome | isolation source: surface marine sediment (0.6m) | place: French Polynesia: Moorea | collected 2018-08 | reverse complement strand
CCTCTGCACTTCCGTTGCCGGCATGGGCGGCATGCAGGACATGGCGGCGGTGAAGTACCTTTGCACCTCCGTCGCCGGCATGGGCGGTATGCAGGATGCGGCCGCGGTGAAGTACCTCTGCACCTCCGTCGCCGGCATGGGCGGCATGCAGGACGCGGCTGCGGTGAAGTATCTCTGCACCTCCGTCGCCGGCATGGGCGGCATGCAGGACATGGCCGCGGTGAAGTACCTCTGCACCTCTGTTGCCGGCATGGGTGGCATGGTCGAGCCGGCGGTGAAGTATCTGTGCACGTCGGTCGCGGGAGCGGGCGGCGCCATGAACGCCGAGATGTTTGCCACGCAAATGGCCATTAAGTACGGCTGCACCTCGGCGGGCTACATGGAGGCGATGTCGGCCGGTGCCGGAGACGGCATGGGGGCGGGCAGCTTCGCCTACGATCCGCAGATGATGATGATGGCCTCGTCCATGGCCGCGCGGCCGCAGTGATGCGGCCGCACTTCCTCCCCCAGACGCGAGAGGTTTCGCTATGAACGTGCTGGTCAACAACCGGTTTCCCGCGGTGGACGTGGGTGCGCTTGCCCTGTCGGGCTATGTCCATCGGCACCAGGTGGCCGAGGGCGTGATCGCGCTCTATCATCCGTTCGGGCATGAGATCGCTTTCATTCCGGAGGAACTTGCGGAGCCGCTCGACGCGCGCCGTTTCGAGCAACTCCCGCCCGAGATCTTGAACGATCTGATCCAGCGCAGTTTCCTTGTGCCCGAAGATTTCGACCGCACCGCGCTCGACCAGGTTTCTGTGCCTCCGATCAAGGGCTTCTTCAGCCTATGGCTGCTCATGGTTCAAACCTGCAACATGGCCTGCCGCTACTGCGTGGTCGAAGCCGACAAGCAGACCCGAAAGGTCGCACAGGACCCCGAAAAGACCCAAGCCGGCACCCGGATGACGCCCGAAACCGCGGATCGCGCGATCGAGGTGTTCCGCGACAACCTCGAGCGCAACCGTCAGCCCTTTGCCAAGACGACGATCTATGGCGGCGAGCCGCTGCTGAACCGGCTGACCGTCGCCCATGTCGTCCCGCGGCTCAGGCAAATGCGATGGGAGGGCCAGACTCAGCCCCTGGAGATCCTGTGCTTCACCAACGGGCTGATCTACGATCCGAAAATCACGGACATCTTCGCCGAGAACGACGTCACCGTCGGGCTCTCGCTGGATGGACTGAAATCCCACAACGACGCCTCGCGGCCGCTCCTGAACGGAGGGGGATCGTTCGACAAGATCGTCGCCTCGCTGAAACGCTACAAGGAAGCGGGGGTGCGGGTAGGTCTTTCCTGCACAATCGGCAAGCACAACAAGGACGACCTTGCCGAGATCGCAGCGTTCTTCGCGGACGAGCTTGGTGTCAACGCGTTCCAGTTGCAGACCCCGATTGACGTGCCGGGCAATCGCAACCCGCTGTACGTCCAGATGGGCGAGGCGGCGAAACCCGCCTGGGAGGCGTTCAAGGCGATGCGCGCGCGCGGCGGCGAAGAGGGGCTGGCGATGCGCAGGCTTGTGCCCTTCATGACCGGCCGCTTCCATCACCGCGACTGCGCGGCGGTGGGCGGCGAACTGGTGGTCTCTCCCGACGGGACCCTTGGACCGTGCCATAACGCCACGATCGGCGGCGAACAGTATTTCAACGGCAACGTCACCGATCCGAAATGCAACCCCGAGGTCCAGTCAAACTTCATCGAATGGCATGCGCGGATGCCGGTGAACATGCCGGGCTGCCACGGCTGCTCTTTCATCGGGCTCTGCGGCGGCGGATGTCCCTACAATGCGCTGATCAACAAGGGGTCGATCTGGGAGAAGGACCCGCAGCAGTGCTACTACATGAAGAACTACGTCGACCTGCTGTTGGAGGATTGCTGGGAGCGCTACGTCGAGAGCCGTCACTCCGCACAGGCCGGTGGGCTGGGGCTGTGAGGACGGAGTGCTGAGGGATGGCTAACGGCAAAGACGACAAGGACGCCAGGCCCGGCGGCCGGAAAAGGGCCGGGACACGTGCCTCGGGCGACGCGACGCCTGCCTCGCGTCCTGGCGGCAGGTCAGGCGGGTCGGCACGCGGCCGGACCGCCGGGACGGCATCTGCGGCGCCCGCGAGCCCGCTCCTGCGGGGCTTTCTCGACGAGATACAGGACGCGCAGACCACCGTGGTCGTCGATCTCGGCACCTCGCTCGAGGTCGCGAGCGCCGGCGGACCCTCGCGGCTCGCGTTGCTGCAGGACATCGCTGGCGCAGAGGCCATGCCGGTCTTCGAGCGGCGCCGCGCCGCCCGGGGCGCGACGGTCGCAAGCCTGTCCGGAGCGCCACAGGCCCCGGCCGCGCCGGGTTTCGACACAGGGCGCTTTGTCGAGTTCGCTGCCGGAAGCGCGTCCGATGCCGCCGACCTCGCGGCAGAGCTCCGCAAGTCTGCAGGCGAGATCGAGGCGATCCCGGCGCCGCCTGCCGTGCCCGCGCTCGGCCCTGCCTCGGCCGATGCGGGCCCGGGTGCCGCCGGGATCGAGGTGCCGAATTTCTTCAACTACCAGGGCTATCTCGCCGACGGGCCCTCCGGCCTCGGTTTCATCGGCGCCTGGGCGCTGCCGGGCGGCGACGGGTCTGGCGTCACGATCATCGACGTCGAGGGGGGCTGGCGCAGCAGCCACCTGGAGCTGACCGAATCCCGGTTTTCGCTTTGGGAGGGGCGCAATTCCGAGACAGAGAGCTGGATGGAACATGGCACAGCCGTGGTATCGGTCCTCGCCTCAACGCATGACGGGCACGGCACGGCGTCGGTCTGCCCGGGCGCAAGGACCGGCATGGTCTCGGTCTTTGACAGCAAGGATGGCCGCCAGCGCATCGCCAACAACATCTCCGCCGCGGGCGAGTTGCTGAACCCCGGCGATGTTCTGCTGCTCGAGTTACAGCGTCCGGGGCCCCGGACCTCCTACGCGGCCGATCCCGACCAACGCGGCTATGTGCCGCTGACGTTCTGGCCGGACGTCCGCGCGGTGGTGCAATACCTCGTCGGCCGCGGCATCACGGTCGTGGCCGTCGGCGGAAATGGCGGCGAGAATCTCGACGACGAGATCTACGGCGACAGGTTTGATCTCGAAAAGAACGACGCCGGTTGCATCATGGTGGGCGCGGGTGCACCGCCGAACGGGCTCTTTGGCCCGGCGCGCAGCAAGATGGATTTTTCCAACTACGGCAGCGTGATGGATGTACAGGCCTGGGGCCAGTCGGTGGTCAGCGGCGGCTATGGCGATCTCTGGGGGGGCGATAGCGCGGTCGACCAGCGCTACACCTCGCAGTTCATGGGCACGTCTTCGGCCGCACCGCTGATCGCGGGGCTCGTGGCCTGCGTCCAGGGCCGTCACATGGCGGTCTACGGCGTACCGGTCAATCCGCTCTACCTGCGCCAGGTCCTCAGGACGCTCGGCTGGGCGCCGGAAGGCGACGAAGATCCCGGCGGGGCGCCTTCCTTCGTGCTGCAGCCGGATCTGAGGCAGATCTTTGCTGCCCTGGACATCGGATGACCGGGAGCCATTCCGAACGAACGCTTGCGGTGGAGGTCGCCGAGGGCCTGGCGGACCCCGCAGGGCGGGTCGCCGCAATCCTTGCCGAGGACGATGGCATCGAACATGAGGTCGCTCCCTCGATCAGCGAGCCGCCACCCGGACTGGAGCGATTTATCCAGGTTCGGGTGCCGGTTACCGCGCTTGCCGCGGCGATCGCGCGGCTCGAGGGAAGCCCGGATATTGTGTCGGCCATGCCCGAGCCCGACGCCGAGTTCTGACAGGAAAGGGAGGCCAGCACCGTGCATGTCGATCTGAGGGCCAATGGCCATCTGCAGACCAAGACCGTCGCCCCGGGCGTCATCGGCGCCTATCACCCCTTCGGTCACCAGGTGACCTTTCTGCCCGACGAGGGCTGGCGCGCGGTAACAGAGGGTCGCCTTTCAAGCCTGCCCGACTGGATCGTCCAGGACCTTGCGGCACGCCATTTCCTGGTCAGCGAGGCCGAGGAGGCGCGGCTGGTCAAGGAACTCGACACCGGGCCGTCCGGGCTCGGCGAACTCTGGCTCGTCGTCGTCCAGAGCTGCAACATGGCCTGTCAGTACTGCGTGGTTGAGGGCAATGTCGAGGACCTCGAGCGCCGCAAATATTCCAAACCCAAAGACGTCTTCGACAGCCCGCTCATCGTGCCGGACGAGAACGGCGAGCCCACGCTCAAGGGCGCGGGCACACAGGTCGATATGATGTCGCCCGAGACCGCGCTTGCCGCCTGCGACCTGTTTGAGCGGCAGTTGCAGACCGCGGGTCAGGCGACGCCCAGGGTCACATTCTACGGCGGCGAGCCGATGCTAAACACCGCCGCAATCCGCGCCGCCGTGCCGCGACTGCGCCAAATCCGCTGGCCGGGGATGGGACGTGCCGACGGACCGAGCCTGCTGATCATCACCAACGGTCAGATTTACGACGCCGAGTTCACTGACTTCCTCAAAGCCCATAGCGTCATGGTCAGTGTCTCGCTCGATGGGATGAAGCGACACCACGATGCGGTCAGGGTGAACCATGGCGGCGGCGGCACTTTCGAGAAGGCGGCGAGGTCGCTGGAAAGATACATCGCCGCGGGGCTTTCCTGCGGCATCTGCACCACGATCGGCCGACACAACGTCGACGACCTGCCCGAGATCGCCGATTATTTCGCCGAGCGCTTTGGCGTCGCGGTCGAGTTCCAGGTGCCCTTCGATATCGGCTGCGGCGGCAATGACTACTACGTCCCGATGGTCGAGGCTTTCCCGAAGGCGATGGAAGCCTACGAACGGCTCCGCCGCCGCGGCCTGATCGAGGGGCTGGCGTTCAAGCGTGTGGCCGAGATGGCGGCAGGCGGAACCCGGCGCACGGACTGCTCGGCGATCGGCTCGCAGATCACCGTCTCGCCGGACGGCGCGATGGGACCCTGCCATTCGCTGGTGGGCGAGCGGATTGGGTTTTCCGGGCACGTCTCGGACCCTGCGTTCGATCCGTTCCAGACCGAGGCCTTCCGCGAATGGGCCGGACGCTACCCGCTCAACATGCCCGACTGCCAGGGCTGTTCGGCGATCGGCATCTGCGGCGGCGGCTGCCCCTACAACGCGATGATAAAGAAGGGCTCGATCTGGGAGAAGGACCCACAGCAGTGCAGCTATATGCATGCCTTCGTGGACTGGTTCATCGATGACTGCTGGGGCCGCTACCAGGCTGCGACGGGCATGACGGTGCAGCCGGCGGCGGCCAGTGCGACCGATGGCGCCCGCCAGTTCGAGCAGGCCTGAGGGCGTGCGGGCATGCGTATCGCGCTGCTCTACGGACCGACGGCCGCGGGCTTTCCGCCGGTCGGGGCGCTGACGCTCTCGGCCATTGCAAAGCGGATGGGCGTGGCGACCGAGGTCGTGCCGCTGCCGGCGGCTCAGCGGCGCGCCGAGGTCGCCGAGGCGCTTGCCGGGTTCGATATGGTGGGGTTTTCCACCGATTGCGGGACCTACCCCGACGCGGTCCTGACGGCCCGCGCGCTTCGGGCGGCACGCCCCGACCTGCCGATCGTCTTCGGCGGACCTCAGGCCACCGTCACGGCCACCCAGACGATGCAGGCCTTCCCCGAGGTCGATCTCTGCGTAAAGGGCGAAGCCGAGCAATCGTTCCCCGAACTCCTGCGCCGGCTCGCCACCGGCGCAGAGGACTGGCGCGAGGTTCCGGGCGGCGTGTGGCGTGCAGGCGACGGGATCGAAAGCCTGCCGGAACCGGCAATGCTGGCCGATGTCGACCAGGTGCCGCTGCCCGACTACGCCGCCTTTCCGACGGTCGGAATCAACGGCTCGATTCCGCTGGAGGTCGGGCGCGGCTGCCCATATGGCTGTACCTTCTGCAGCACCAATACGTTTTTCAAACGCCGCTTCCGGATGAAGAGTTCCGAGCGCGTCGCCGCCGACGTGGCGTCGCTCACAGCGAGCTATGGCGTGCGGCATGTCGATTTTATCCACGACATGTTCACCGTGCGGCGCGATTTCGTCGAGGATATCTGTGCCGCAATGGCCCGGCTTCCGGTCAGTTGGAACTGCTCGGCGCGCACCGACCGGCTCGATGACGCGCTGCTGAGCACGATGGCCGACGCCGGCTGCGTGGGTGTTTATGTCGGCATCGAAACCGGCTCGAAGCGGCTGCAGCGGAGTCTCAAGAAGAACCTCAACGTCGACGAGGCGATCGCGATGGTGCGGCGTTGCCAGAATTTTGGGATCGGGGTGACTGCCTCGATGATCATCGGCTATCCCAACGAGACGGTCGAGGACCTGCGAGAGACGCTGCTATGCGCATTCGAACTGGTCCGTCCCCACCCCTCGCGGCAAGCCACAGGCGACGTGGTGCTGCAACTTCCGTTCTTCGCGCCGCTTGCAGGCACGCCGATCCTCGACGAGGCAAGCGGATTCGCCTTCGACGGGGTGCCGCCGAGCGTGGTGGAACTGGGCGAGTCCCAAGAGCTCTCGCCCGAGGCGCGGGCGCTGGTCGAGGCGCATCCCGGGATCTTCCTTGCCCATTATCATCCAACGGGCACCGAAATCGCGCGCGCCGACTACATCGTCTTGATGCATGTCACCTCGGAACTGACCAACATGCCCGAGGTCATGCGCCACCTCGCCGAACGAGAGGCAAAGGCGTTCGTCGACTTCCTGTTGCGGCCTGGCATCGCGCGCCATCGAGGCCCGACCCAGGCGGCGACGACGGCGGCGGTGATGGAGGCCTTCCAATCCCGTCCGCACGCCCGGCTGTCCCGCGGCACCGTGGCCGCGGCACGTCAGCCCGTCGCGGCCTGGTAGCGTGCCCGCGCGCGCCTCGGGAGCGCTGCAACAAACCTCGCCTCGGTCAGTCGGGCCCCGGTCAGCGCCGACCGCGCCGCCAGTCTGCGGCAAAGCGCCGGCAGCCGGCCGCCCAAGTCCTTATCGATCTCGCGCATCAGCAGAAAACCCTTCCGATAAGCCACCCGGCGTGCGGATTCGGCACTGAAGAAGCGCCGCGACGCTGTACCCAGCGTCATTCCCTGAAGATGCCAGCGCCGCAGATCCCGCTGCGCTTTTCCGGCGAGTGCGTCAAGCCAGCGGGGCCCCGCGTGACCAGCCTCGGCGACGAGCCGGCGCGCGAGAAAGGTAATCAGGCCCTCGGTCAGCGCATGTCCGGGAGGCGTGTCAAACTCAAGCATGTGATGGAGGATTTCGTGCACGATCAACTCGACGGCGCACGCCCGCTCGTGCGGAGTGCCGGATGCGGACCCCGGCCGGAGCTGTGCCCGGCACCAGAGGCCGCTTTGGTAGACGAGCGCGTAGCCCTTTTCGTAGCCGTGATCGCACCGCTGTGGCTCGATGAGCAGATGGAGGCAGGGCCAGGGCAGCGGGCCCAGGCCGCGCCTCAGGACGTCGAGCGCGTTGCGGGCGATCTCCGGCGCGCTCGCCAATTCGGGCGGGAATTCCAGCGTTCCGCGCAACCGGCCCGGCAGGGGCATGCGCTGCAGTCCCTCTGCGAGCCAGGCAAGCGGCTCAGCACTCTCATCTTGCCCCTGCCCGTCCGACGCGACCGGGTGAAGCCGCCAAAGTGGCCAGACCGACCAGCCGGGACCGCCGCTCACCTCAAGCTGTGGAAACGGGGCCTCGGCGCGCGCAGGGATGTCGAGCCGCCACTGGTTCGGCCCCGCGGCCGTGGCGCCCGCGGGAACCGGGCCGGCCAAGGGATGCCGCGCCACGGCCGTTGCCGGGTCCGAGACGTCCCTGGGCCGTGGGATCGTCGCGTGCGTTGCGGTCAGTTTCGCCGGTTGATCATCGCTCCGGGGCAACTCGTCCCGGCGCCTAGCTGTGGACATGGGTCAGGATAGTGGTCCAGTGAGCATGGGGTATGCAACTGATTTTCGTTGGCGAATGCGTGTCGATCATACCCGCCGTCTTAAGAGCAGAGAACGACCGGCTGACCGTCCCAGGCGAGAGGTTCAGGTAAAACCCGATATCTTCGCGGGAATAGGGAAGGTCTATGCGCCTGCGCGTATCGGGTATGGCGACCTTGCGCAGCTGGGTGAGAAGGAAAGCCGCCAGACGATCAGTGGACTCGGCGATGCACAACAGCCGAATCCGCATCCGGCTGCGGGCGACCTCGCGCGCACGTTGATCGCTGAGGCTGCGAAGGAACGCGCTGTCGCGCGACATCGTGTCGGCGAGATCCTCGCTGAGCACGCAGATTCTGGCCCTCTCTAGCGCGGTCGCGAAGACAGCGCCGCGCCGGTCGTTCTGCAGCTCACCGATGTCCCCGGTCGACACGAATTCGATCAGGCGGTCCTCGCCTGAGGCGGCAAGCGAACTGAGCTTGGCCCGTCCGTTCGCGAGAATCGCGAGGTGGCGACCGCACGGCAGTGTGGGTCCGAGTGTCTGATGGCGCTTGAGGTCGTGCGATTGGACAAACGAGCGGAACCCCTCGGGGCTCCTGTTATAGATGTGTCCGCACAATCCCCCGCGCATCTGCCCGCAGCAGCGGCATCTCTTTAAATCCACAGGCATAGAGTCTCCATGCCGAAGAGCAAAAATTGCTTTTAAGTTTATCAAAAAGCGTATCACAAGATTTTTCACCCGCCTAGGGCGTGGTGCGGCCGATGAGTGGGAATCTGCCTATCTTCTTCCCGACAAGCGGGTGCCAGAAGTTCAGCGAAACGGCGCCGTCGAGGGCGGTGACCTCGTGTGCCCAATCCTTGGGCAGGTAGAGCAAATCTCCGGCACCCAGACAGACCGAAAGATGCGGATAGTCCTGTTCTGCGCCTATTGGCGGACCCTTGCCATCCCGCGTCGAAGGCGGCCAGATCAAGACACGCTTTCGCCCATGAATCTGGATGAGCAGGTTGTCTTCGTCGTCGGAGTGGGTCGGCGTGTATACGCCCCGGGTTCCGATCCAGAGATGCGCGAAGGGCAAGATGTCAGCAAGGCTCTTCCCGACGAGTTCGATTGCCGCATGTCGTAACGGTGGCGGCCAGCTCGCGACGGGCCATTGCCTCAGATACACCGGGGCCGGCGCGGCATCGCTTAGGGCCGCCTGTAGCAACTCGCCCAGAGCCATGCGAAACGGACGGTCTTCGCTCATGCGGTCCGGAGGCAAAAGCGAGGCTTTCACCGTCACTCTTGCCAAGCCGTGCAGAACTCCAAACCAATGGCGCAACGCCCGGTCATCGATGAAGACGCGGCGAATGACCAACGGCGCCGGCGTCTCGGTTTCCCCGCGCTTTGTGGTAAAATGCCCGGAAGTTAGGTGGGAGGAATGCGTTATCGGAACCAGCATTGGAAGAATTGCCCAAGCCCTGAGGTAAATGTGACGGCACTATACCACCGTTTCGGCAATCAGCGTAGTCGAACCAGCCGCATGACATACGCGGGCGTGTAGGAGTCTGTATGAATGAGGATCGGTAGCGCGGACCAAATGATGCGCCACATGCCTGGCGGAGTGTTGCACGTCACAGGACTTTTTTGTCGTCTGGAAGCTGCCGCGGCGAGGTCGGGCGGCGGCATGGGTCCACCGACATCAACGGGAGAGTGCCGATTTTGCTTGGGTTGAGCGGACCCTGGTGCTGCTCGGATCGGATGCCGGGTGCCTGCGCTTTCCTTTGTCAGACTTCTCGCTAATGGATGGCACGCATCCAGCTGCCACAAAGCTTTGACAAAATCCCCGTTGGATGAAATCCCGCATTGGGCGCCGATGCGCATCGACGCCCCCCGACACAATCGTTGCTGCTCCCGGACTTCGTCGTGTTAAATAGCTGGGTTTCGAAAGCACCTGTCCGCGGATGTCACCGGGTCTTCCGCGCCGCCTCGCCCAGTCCGCGCGCCAGCAGGTCGAATACGACCCTGATCCGGGGGCTTGTCTGCAACTCTCGGTGGGTCACCAGCCAGATTGGAAATTCCAGCGAAGGAAAGTCTGCAAGGACTTTCTCGACGCCCGGTTCGGCCTCACCCAAGACTTCAGGCTGCATCGATACGCCGTAGCCGGATTTCACCAGCTCCCACGCCACCACCCCGTTCTCCGAAGACATCACGAAGCTTTCGGCCCGGACCGGAACACCCATGTTGTGCAACGGCGCCATGAGACGCTCGGGGTCCGCGTTGCCGACGAACGCGTGGTCGGCAACGTCGCGTGGCGTGCGCGGTCGGCCCGCCCGGTCCAGATAAGAACTGGAAGCGTAGAGGTTTGCGCGAAAGTCTCCGACATGGCGCGCGATCAGGTCTGGCTGGTCGGGGCGGACATGACGAATGGAGATATCGGCCTCGCGCTGCATCAGATTCCGGATATCGCTGGAGGCGACGATGCGGACCCTGATCCCGGGCGCTGTATCCCGCAGCGGCTGAAGGATCGCAGGCAACACCGAGGCGGACAACAGGTCGGTTGCCGTGATCGCGACTTCGCCGGTGACCTCCTGTGATTGGCGATCGGCGGTCATCGAGATCAGCGTCGCCGCGTCGCCCATCATGCGCACATGATCCAGAAGGTCACGGCCGGCCTGCGTAAGCGTCTGCCCCTTCACGCTGCGCTCGACAAGCGTGACGCCCAGCGACGACTCCAGCGCTGAGATCTGCCGACCGATCGTCGGCTGGGTGGTTTTCAACGCCCGCGCCGCACCGCTGTAGGACCCTTCCTCGGCGGTCGCAAGGAACGCCCGTACCTGGTTCCAGTCAAAAGACATCGCCTGCCAATTCATGCGCAGGCGTATAGCAGCTGCACGAATTTCGGCAATCGATCCTTTGCCGATGCATAGCGATATCCGCTCCGAAACGAAGAGGCGCAACGAAAATCGCCGGGCCAAGCCACCGACGCCATCCAAAGGCGCCAATGCGACCCCGGAATTTCGGTGCGCGTGCCGCTCGCGACCGGAAACTGGAGAAGACGATGCTTCGGAAACTTGACCGACCGACCGTGGTGATCTGTCTCATCGCAATGCTGAACGCGATGGGCCTCGGTCTCATCATGCCAGTCATGCCCGAGTTGCTTTCCCAGTTCCATGACGGCTCGATGACAAACGCAGCCGCGGTGGGCGGCTACTTGTCTCTGGTCTTTGCCGCGATGCAGTTCATCTTCAGCCCCGTTCTGGGCGGGCTGTCCGACCGGTTCGGCCGTCGTCCGGTGCTCATAGGTTCACTCGCGCTCGCCGCGACAGACTATCTCCTGATGGCGCTGGCGCCTCACCTTTGGATGATCTTCGTCGGCCGGATGTTGTCTGGCGCAAGTTCGGCCACGTTTTCCGTTGCGAATGCCTACCTAGCGGACCGGTCGCCCGAGCAGGACCGCACCAAATCCTTCGGGATCGTCGGGGCGGCTGCAGGCATCGGTTTTGTCATGGGGCCGTTCATCGGGGGGATACTGGGCGCACTCGGCCCGCGGGCTCCTTTTTTTGCGGCTTCGGTTTTTTCGCTTCTGGCGTTGCTGGGCACTTTGATCGTCGTAAGAGAGTCGCTTGCGCCAAAGAACAGACGCACGATCTCCTGGCGGGTTGCCAATCCATTTTCACCCCTGCTGAGGCGTGCGGTAGGGACGTCAACGATCCTATTCGCCGTCTATTTCCTTGATACGCTGGCCGGCTTCGTCTTCCCGGCGGTCTGGGCCTATTTCGGCGTGGTCCGTTTCGGGTGGGACAGCACGATGATCGGCGTGTCCTTCGGCATCATGGGGATCTGCTTTGCGGTGTCGCAGGCGATTGTCTTGGGACGCCTGACAAGCCGTATCGGCAATCCAAACGTGGCCATGCTCGCGATCTTGTCCGGAGTGGCCGGATTTCTGGCATTGGTCTGGCTGCAATCCGGTTTGATCGCCATGGCCCTTTTGCCGATCCTCGCGTTCCGCGGGATCGCGGGAACGGCAATCGTTGGGGAGAGTTCGGCGCAGGTCGGCCGAGACCGACAAGGTGAGCTGCAGGGCACCTTCGCCAGCATCGCCGCGCTCGCTTCGATGATCGCCTACCCGGTGATGACACAACTCTTTGCCGCAGATCTTTCGGGCATTCGCGACGAAACATGGCACGCCGGAGCGCCGTTCCTCCTTGCCGCGACCTTGTCGTCCGTGGCGCTGGTGCTGCTTTTCTTCGGCGTTCAGTCAAGAAAGAGCCCGCGTGATCCGCTCGGGGACGCGGCGGACGCGATCCGTGGATAGCAAAGGTCCCTTCGTACACCCTGGGCGGACGCAAGACAGCCAGCGAGATGGTCAAAGGTGGACCTATCGCTCTGCGCGCCTCTTGGGCGTTCTCAGTGAACGCCCAACCCAATTCCGGCCCAGAACGCCGCCTGCCGGACCATGCGCAGGCGTATAGCAGGTGCACGGAAATGGGCAATCGACTGTATGCCGCCGCACAGCGATGTCGACCGAGAAACACGAAAGGCACATCATGCAAAGCACAACTCGCCATCACCCCGCGCAACCGTTCTGGGACAAGGTCGCCCCGAATTACGCCCGCAAACCCGTCGCCGACCCATCCGCCTACGAGGCCAAACTGGCGCGGGTTCGCGCTCTCCTGCGCCCCACCGACGATGTGCTGGAAATCGGCTGTGGAACCGGCAGCACGGCGCAGCGCCTCGCGCCCGTCGTGACACGGTATACCGCGACCGACGGTTCCAGCGGCATGATCGAGATCGCAAATACCAAGCTAGAGCGCGACACGCCCACGAATGTCACGTTTCACCGTGCCGACGCGTCTGACCTGATCGACGGACATCCCTTTGACGCGATCTGCGCCTTCAGCCTGCTGCATCTCGTTGAGGACCTGCCCCAGGTCATCGCCCGCGCCCACCAGCAGCTTAAGCCGGGCGGCCTGTTCATCTCAAAGACGGTGTGCCTGAAGGAGGCGGCTTTGCCGATACGTGCCATGGTGCGCGCGCTCACGGCCTTGAAGATCGCACCCAAGATAACGGTTCTGAATCGCGCCGACCTCATCGGGCATCTGCAGGATGCGGGGTTCGAGATCGAGCAGACCACCTATTTCGGCAAGAAGCGCGTGACTCCGTTCATCGTCGCGCGCAAGGCCGCTGCCTGAAACGCAAGCACTTCCGCACAAGATACGAAAGCGCATAAAAAATGAGTTCCGTCGGCAAACGCGAATGGGTATTTCTCGCGATCATCCTCATCTACTCTTTCGTGCCCACCTTTGGCGGTTTGTTCCGCGTTTTGGAGCTTTTGGGCGGCCCTGCGATCGCGCCGGAAAACCCACGCGCCTCGGGCAGTCCCCTGCCGATCGCCGTGCACATCCTGACCAGTTTCCTGTTCTGTCTCGTCGGCGCGCTGCAATTCCTGCCCAGCATTCGGCGCTATCACTCCGGCCTCCATCGCTTGCTCGGCCGCGTGGTGGCAGTTGCCGGATGCCTGAGCGCGCTGACCGGGCTCTGGATGACCCACTTCTACGCATTCCCGCAAAGCCTGCAGGGTGCCCTGCTCTATTGGGCGCGCATCGCGCTGAGCCTTTCGATGTTCGGCTTCATCGCATGGGCCGTCGTTGCAATCAGGTCGCGAAACCTCGCCGCGCATAGCGCTGCGATGATCCGTGCCTATGCAATCGGTCAGGGCGCCTCCACCCAGGCCATGCTCGGTATCGGCGGAATGGTCGTCTTTGGGGCGGAACTGATGGGCCCGCAACGTGACGCCATGATGGTCATGGCATGGGGGATCAACCTGCTGGTCGCGGAGTTCTTCATCAGAACACACCTCGTACCTCGCATGCGGCCGATCTGAGAGAGGCGCCGCGGGAAATCGGCGCCCTCCAACAGGGCTTCACCCCTCAACTCTCTACGCCAAGAGGCTCTGTGCCCCGCTGGGCAAACGTCCTCTCACGACATGTAACGTCCTCCGGAAAGGCAAACCCATGGACAGGGTTGACACGAAAACGACACTCTCGGCCCTTTGGCTATTCAATCTTCTCAACATCATCTTCCGCGACATCCGCCAGGTCGCGATGAAATCCGAACGCGAGATGCCGCGCGGCGGGCGCCTCGACCAGATCCCGATCGGTTCGGTGCTGTTCTCACTCCCGCTCACCTGCAGGATCGGCCGGCCGGAAATCATCGTCGCGGTGCAGGTGACGGGCGGGAAAACGCTGTCGTCTGCGCCGTCGGACTTGGACAACGTCCTGCACCTTGCGATTGAGCTTGTGGCGATGGTCGCGATCCTTTGGACCGCGTGGACGTGGCCCGACGGCAACCACGCCACGGCCCGGTTCACCGGCTAGACCGAAGGCCCTGACATGATATCTCACGAACCCAAACCTCGGCGGCATGCCGCCATTCGCGCGGGTCTGCTTGTCCTGCTCCTATTGGGCGGCACTGTTTTGGCCGCTCACATGGACCCGGCATCGGATATCCTGACACTCGCAGAGAACGCCGGACAAGATCCCCTGATCCTCGGCGCCATCCTGATCCTCTATGTTGCCTTGATCGCCATGCCCTTTGTTCCCGGGGCCGAAATCGGCCTCTTTCTGATGGCTCTCTTCGGTGCCGCCATGGCGATTCCGGTCTATCTGGCCACGGTTGCCGCCTTGACGCTGTCCTATTCGCTCGGCCAACTGGCGCCGGGCGTCGTCTTGCTCGGATCGCGCGGACGGCCGGCGGTCGCGACCGCGCTGCCCGGGGCGCCGCGTTGGCACGAAGTGACGGCCAGCAGGTCATCTGGCTGGCTGCCGCGGCTGGTGCGGTATCGCTGGCTGGCACTGGTCGTCCTGATCAACACGCCCGGAAATACCCTGCTTGGCGGTGGCGGCGGGATCGCGATGGCGGCGGGTGCAAGCGGGGCCTTCAGGTTCCCGGCGTTCCTGGTCGCGGTCGCCGTGGCTGTCGCGCCTGTTCCCCTAGCCGTTGTTCTTGCGGACCACTTCGACGCCGGGGCGGCCCTGGGGGGCCAACTCCAGACCGTCATCGACGCTTTCGGTCCGCAAGCCAGCCATCGCTGAGCCAGTCTGCGATGGCAATCCGCACGCTTTATTATCGCCGATTTGCGACAGACAAGGGGGCTCGCCGCCCAGAAAAATGGCTACCACAACGCAGATGTGTTCAGCCGGGCCGATCGACCCCATTTCGGCGTCACCCCATCATCGGAGAGGGCGTTTTATTCATCACAAACGCCCGCATTGCGGCTTCGACGGACCCACCCCGCGCGAGTATCACCAAAGGTCAAGTGAGCACCAAGACCTGAACAGAGCCAATCTGTAAAAGCGGACTCCAAGCGGAGCAGGTCACGCCCCGTCCCGATGGGTTACCAGATTGAAACCTTCTTCGGATGACGGGGGCGCGAAGTATCTGGAGATCTGATGAAACTGCTCTTCTGTCACAGAAAACGGATGATCCCCCTGGGCGTTCCGTTCGCGCAGCCGCTCCAGGCAGACCTCATCCGGTGGGGCAAGTATGTGGAACTGATGATCAGCTTGCGTCGTGTCGAGGATACTGCGCATCCATCTGCGGCTCTCGACGGTATTCGCCTGGAAATCCAGAACGACCGACAAGCCTGCGTTCAAGAGTGACGCAACATGTGGCCCCATGATCGCCCTCAGCTTCGAAGCATGGCGCACATAGTCACGGGCGGTGGCCAATTCCTCGCGAAACAGCTCGCCGAGCCAATCGTCCTCCGCAATCAGGATCGTGCCATCCGGTTCGGCCAGCTTGGCCGCCAAGGTGGATTTTCCCGCCGCAATCTTCCCGCAGAGCAGATGCAAGGTCGGTCTCGGTTTGTCCATATGCCAGCGATCCTTCCCAAAAAGACATGCGACGCGGGGAACTCCTGCGCCGGATATCAGGCAAAGCGTTTCATGTCAGCCAGGCACGTCAACAAGGGCATCCTGCCCGACCCGAGCTTCGGCGATCTCGCCCAGCCGTTCGGGCAAGTACCCGGGATACAGCCCAGAGTTCTGGTGGCGGGCCTTCTCCGCCTCATCGCAATACCCTCAGGCGCAGAAATTGGGTGCCTCGTGCGCCCCTGATGGCGCGTCGCCGAAGAATTCGGTCGCGATCCGCAAACGATATATGGCGACTTTCGACACTATCGCAGGTGGCAGATGTCAACTGTTTTCTTGTCGAGAACGAAATCTCGGGAATTCCAGCCTAAATGCCGCGGACGTGTCGGCAGATAATGCCCCTTGCTGGCGCGTGCAATTAGTGCAGGGCTTAGAATAGTTTATAATTATCAGATGGTTATGACGCGGTTGGCAGATTTACGCTGCATGTCGCCAGACCCATATACGCCGCAATCTTGCCACAATAATCCCGACATAAAACCCGACCTTTCCGGAAATGCAGCTTGGGAGCGTTTCGATGCCGGCCTCCGATCCGATTGATCAAATCAACAGTCTCGTCGTCTTTCAAGACCTGGAATCCCGGGCATACAGCGGCATCGAGGGGGATTATCTGGATGCGGGTCATTCCGCGGCGCTGGAGCTTTCGCGGGGGACGATATCGCTGAGCTTCTCGCTCGACCGGCTTCCGGGCGACGTGGCGCT
>JAAUYH010235030.1_pt1 | contig 16546 bp, 16 predicted proteins | sample 7278061 | NCBI WGS metagenome assembly JAAUYH01 (sample SAMN14350203, study PRJNA611818) | marine sediment metagenome | isolation source: surface marine sediment (0.6m) | place: French Polynesia: Moorea | collected 2018-08 | reverse complement strand
TCGTTCTTTAGTGGCAGTGTCCAGAAATGCTGCTTCAACGATATTTGCAGAAAAATTTAAATTTTAAGTAGATCTTATCGAAGTTCTTTCAAATGATATTTAGATCGAACTAAACAAGCTTTTTATATTTGAAATAGTAAAGAAATCAGCTAGTAGGTTTTACTCTTCGAAGTAATCTCTGATGAGTTGCACGAATGCATCAACTTAACCTGCTAAAACATGTCCATTTCAAATTTACACATTCTATAGCACTTATTTGACTGTCGTTAATCATGAAAAACGGTAAGTACATGTTTATTTCTACTAGAAAATTAAAAAACCTAGACTTAACCGTTCCACTTTTTTTACTCTCAAAACAAGCTTCTCTTTAAGTCAAAATCTTGACGAAACAGATCAATTCATTATTATATCAATACATGTACTACTTTCATGAAGCATACTAGAAGACGTCATCACAAATACTTTCATGTCCCACAATCTACTCCACTAACTTCACGTGCGTGCAGAAATTTGAAATTTGCGTCATGCATAAGTTACGCAGAGATGTCCTTGCTGAAAAATTCGGATGGATCCTTGGGTCATTCTCCGTTTGCAGTTTAGTATCTATAGCCGAAATATGAATATAGAGAATCAGGCTGCCTAAATTTGAAGGTTTTTGATGTTGAAAGGAAGTGTATTCTTTTTCATGCTTTGTTGGAGATGTCAGCCATGGAATTGATTTTTGACTGAATCGAAGGTAAAAAATCGAAATATGTGCAGAGTAGGCGAAAAGTATTGTATAACATTCAAATTCGTGTTGTTCATCTGATTGTCACCATAATTTTTCTTCGCAACTTCCCTGAGATCTAAAAACTCGTAAATTTTTAGTGCAAAGAGAACAAAAATTTGACATTGCATATCTGTTAAGATAAAAACAGGCTTAAAAATTAATGTAAGTTGATAACTTTTTTATTAAGCCAATGAGCGAAAAATTATACTGTGGCTCGTATTCATATTTCATACCGATTTTAATATGTTATTGCTTCAATTCTAATGTATTTATGCACGTTTCATGCGTCAATCTGTGGTTCCCTGCCGTAATTTATGGAAAATACGAAGAATGATGTCAATCAACAGAACAGCAAACAATCTAAAAGCTGCTTGTATGCAAAATTACGTACAAACAGAATCGATACGTGGTACGTAGAGATGATATAGGAACAATTACGGTGTCAAATCTCCATCTGCGAACTCTATTAAGAGGCGGCATACATAATTTTTGGAAAATGGGATGGTTGAAGACTTTACAAAATCAGTATAACTTCCAATCTGCACAAAAGATGGGCAAAGGATAGAGAATGAGTTTAATTATAATCATAGGCTATCTACAAGAAATGTAAAGTGAGATTTGCAGATACCAAGATCTACTATTCGCGATGTACTGAAGAAAATATTGAATTTGTTCCCATTTTAATCTTTGCTTTCAGCAATCAATTAGGCAGTCCAGAATGTGTTTCTTGAATTGTTTTCTGCGATGCATGGCTCTTTCATACCATTGGAATAGTGAAAAAGCAAAATGGTCACATTTGAGTTCGAAGAACCCGGAAATCATGTTGAAAGTGCCGATGAGATGTGAAAAATGCATGGTTTAGTACACCATGCATAATAAAAATGTAATCAGGCCATCATTTAAAGCGACGGCATACAAATCGATGCCGAGCCCATATGTGCAAAATCATGTACAACAACTACCGCGATCTCTGATTTTTCCGCGCGATAGTGCTTCTGTGCACACTTCCATAGCAGCAAAGCAATATTTGACAGGACAGCTCGGAAATAGATAGATAAACAAGCCAAGTTCCGTGAACTGGCCTGCAAGATCTCCAGACTTGACTCCGCTGGGTTTTTTGCTCTAGGCTTATGTTCAAGATAAGTTATACTTTTAACAGATACAATTTCTGAAACATCTCAAGACTCGAATTCCTCATGTCAAAAGAAGCGTCGATGCTGATATGCTATCGAATGTATGGGACAACATCTTTTATTAATTTGTTCTGTTCACCAAATTCATGTTACATGAAAATAGGTACTAGAAAAGAAGTCAAAATATAATTACTTGACTGATTTTTATCAACTTCTCTAGGTATCAATGTAAACTAACATAGGCATTAGTGCACTTTGATTAAATAAAATGATTTGAATCCTGGTCTTGACTTACCTCTTATCATCCATAAATATATAACAAAAAACAGACGTGAATTCTAGGACTTTTCTATCCGGCCAACATTTTTCGGTCTTGTCACGATTTTCAACACATATTGCTTCGAATTCACAGCGATACAAAAGTCTATGGACACGCGTGATGGAACGAAATATTGATTATTCGACAAACAATGCGCTCCTATGAATTAGAAAGGTATGTATTCAAGCAGAAGTGTGCGGCTATGTACTTCTAAACTTGTTGTTTTTCAAAGCAATGCCCTGATTTTGTCGCGAAATCAGAAGATCAGTGACGAGCACGTTCTAACTTCAGAAACATGGCAAGCCGATGTGAAACTACATCACTACAGGACCATACTTATTGCGCTTATTGTTAGTATGACTGACGTAATTGTAAAAGTTGCTGCAAAGAATGAGAATTAATCAAATTGTACTTACCTCCTGTATTCTCCATGCTGCCTGTACAGTACAGTGCATGGAGAGTACAACACCAACCAGAGGTCGGTACAATCCGATTGACATTGCAATTGCTTGCAATCCCGCGGAATTCGGATTGGATCGATCGAGCTTCGGAATATTGGAATCCGGATTGTGTTCAGTATTCAATCCGCGAGGATTGTTTCAATCATTTTTGTAGTCATTTTTCTTGATGAATTTCATGTCGTTTGCAGTCATTAGCTATCTGAGCAAGACAAACGTTTCGTTCTTAATCAGCTATACGAATATGCTCGATATTTGCGAAGGATAGCTAAAAAATGTCTGATCGAGAATGAGAGTGATCAACCTTCGACTTAAGTTCTTCAAAGATAAATTGAAACATCGAAATAAAATGATTGTAATAATTGCTACCTTGCTTGCAATTCTAATTGAATCCGCTAAAGGATTGGGATAGGGATTCAGATTGGACTAATAGAGCTACCTAATTTCCACCCGATTGTTCTGACCCCTGGCACCAACAACTCACTGCAATCCACTATTACTAGCGTGTCTAACGCTACGACGCATTTGGGTGCCAGGTATCAGTCTTATGCACACTACAACTTTTATTCTCGCCTTCACGTCAGTCGAGTAGCACTTCTTCAACTCGGCGACTTGTATCACAAAGGTTAAGCTATCCATTAACATTCTCCATCATCGACTCGACTCAACTACTTGAATGAGAGAGACTCGTTTCGTTAGTGCTACAGAAATAACATACCTGACCAGCATCAACCCACCCTGTGGCAAGTGATGCAATTAGCCAACTTCCCAAGCAGATCACACCTAGGAACCACAACGATCTTCTCTGCCCACGCCCAACCCAACTATCTTTTCCCCTTAGACTTGCCACTCTTCGATTTCTTCGCCTTTCCTTTCTTCGCCTTATTCTCACGCCGCTCCTTAATATTATCTTGTTTCTGTTGCTGTCTCGTCTTCACCTCTTCGTCCTGTGCCTCGACCCTCTTTGCCCATTCCTCCTTGGACTTGACCGACTTGCGCTTCTCCTTTCTTATGGTCTTGCGCAACTTTCCCACGTCGTCCTTCACCACCTCACCCTTCGCGCGCGCCAACGCCTTGGCCATCTCCTTCTCTTTCTGCGCCTCCGAGTCTTTCTCATCGCGCGCCTCTATCGCCGCCTCGAGCTGCGACTCGAGTTCCTTCAGCTTCGTCTTCTTCGTTCGCGGTCGCTTCTTCGACTTGGCCGACGCTGCTGCGGCTTCCGCCTGCGCATCCCATAGTCCGTCCACACGACCCACTTCGATGGATTTGTCCGCGTTCTTCACCTCTTCCGGCGATTCGGGAGTCTCGTTCTCCTCTTTCGCGTCACCATCCGCCTCTACCGCTTTACTGTTCTCCGCCTCCTCCTGCACCTTACGTCTCTTCCGTTCTTTCGCCGCCTGCTTCGCACCGTCCGACTTCCTTTCGTCGCGCTTGCGCTTCCTGGACTCGCGGCGCCCAACCGCCTCGGCGTCGTCGGCCTTGCGCTCCGCACGCTTCTCAGAAATTTTCGACTGTAGCGCGGCGCGCAGCTCGGCGAGCTTCTCGGGCATGTCGGTGAGCTTGGTGCCATCACGCGTCCTGCCGCTGAGCTTGCGCGACTTGGCCTTGGTCTTCGCCTTCACCTTGGTCTCACTGGCCTTCGCCTTATCCTTCACACGGCCGTACACCGAGTCGGGTATGAGCGCCAGCATGTCGAGGAGCCATGCCTCGTCTTCGGCGTGCTCCGGCTTCACCTTCACGTGCTTCATCGCACGCGCACAGTGTGGCGGGGTTGACAGCGCTATCGACGTCGACGGATCAAGTGGGTGTATGACAAAGAATTAATAGCTGTGCATGCGGTGCTGGTTTGGCCACACCTCACCCAATCTCGCGTGCAGGATGACCGTTGCGTTCTGTGGCGCGCTCCATCGGGTGCCGCTGGGCGCAGTGCTGCGGCGCGCGAACCGGTGCCGATTCCTCGCCACCGCGACGGAGACGGCCACGACGGCCCCGCGGGGCACGGCGAGCGCGCCGCCGCGGCTGCCGCGCGTGCTGTCGGGCGTGCAGCCGACTGGGAACCTGCACCTGGGCAACTACCTGGGCGCGGTGCAGACGTGGGTGGAGGCGCAGGAGCGGACGGAGAGCTACCTGGCGGTGGTGGACATGCACGCGGTGACGACGGGGCCGTCGAAGGCGCTGCGGCAGGCGACGCTGAGCGCGGCGGCGATGTACCTGGCGTGCGGGATCGACCCGGAGAGGTGCGTGATCTTCGCGCAGAGCCAGGTGGGCGCGCACGCGGAGCTGATGTGGCTGCTTTCGTGCGTGACCCCGCACGGCTGGCTCAACCGCATGATCCAGTTCAAGGAGAAGGCGAAGAAGCAGGGCGAGACCGCGTCCATGGGGCTCTTTTCCTACCCCGTGCTCCAGGCCGCCGACGTGCTGCTCTACCGCCCGGACTACGTGCCCGTGGGCGAGGACCAGCGTCAGCACATCGAGCTGGCCCGCGACATCGCCAAGCGCTACAACGACCTCTACTGCGCGGGCAAGGACCGCAACACGTTCAACGTGCCCGAGCTGCGCATGACGAAGAGCTCGGCGCGTGTCATGGCGCTCGACGACGGCACCACGAAGATGAGCAAGAGCGCGGAGAACGACGGCAGCCGCATCAACATGACCGACACCCCCGACGTCATCAGCAGGAAGATCAAGCGTTCTAAGACCGACTCTTTCGTGGGGCTCGAGTTCGGGAACCCGCAGCGCCCCGAATGCGACAACTTGCTCTCGATTTATCAGGTCGTCACCGGCAAGACCAAAGACGAGGTGGTGGACGAGTGCTCGCATCTCAACTGGGGCAAGTTCAAGCCGCTGTTGGCCGACGCGCTCGTCGAGCACATCGACCCCATCCGCTGCCGCTACGAGGAACTCATGAAGGACAAGGCGTACATCGTGGACGTCCTCATGGACGGCTACGAAAAGGCCAACTTGCAGGCCATCCGCACGCTGGACCGAGTGAAGAAGGACGTCGGCTTTTTGACCTTGGGTGACATGCGGAAGATTCAGAAAAAGAGAAAGGTGTAGGTACTAAGTATTAAGTAAACCGGCGGTTTTTTGTTGTTGGGGCGTGGCGGTTGCTGCTCGTGCGCAAGTTGGGAGGGATGGGTGCCGCTCGGCGCGTGCTGGGGTTGAGGCGAATTTGCATAGCGGCCGACACTCAAGCTAAGCACCACCCATTTTTATTTGAATGTACGCCACTTGATGCGCCAAATCTGTGACTATGGATTTCAGACCTACGATGCCTCGTGTGGCTCGCAGTTGTCACAATCACGAACGTAGAGAATGGCGTTCGCGGCACCTTGGACGGCTTGCGCGGCTGGCGCGGGGAAGCGCGTGCTGATTACGGGCGCGAATGTCGGCGGGATTGGTGGCGAGACCGCGTTGGGGCTGGTGCGGGCGATGCCGGACATGGAGGAGCTGTACTTGTGCGCGAGGGACGAGAACAAGGCGGCCGCGGTGGCCGACGAGGTGCGCAAGATCGCGCCCGCGCGCCTCGACGTGCGCACGGTCCCGCTGGACCTGGCGTCGCTGGCCAGCACGCGTGAGTGCGCGCGGACGGTGTCGGGCATGCTGGGCGGCAATGCGCTGGACGTGGCGGTGCTGAACGCTGGGGTCATGGCGTGCCCGCTTGCGTTTACGGAGGATGACGTGGAGTACCAGTATCAGGTCAACCATCTGGCACACGCACTGCTCGTCGCGTCACTGGGCGACACTGTGCGGAGGCAGGTGTTCGTGGCGTCCACCGCAGTGGCCATCTCGAGGAACAGAAAGACGCCGCCGCTCGTCGAGGAGAAGAAGAAGGGCGTTTTGGACGAGTACGGCCGCTGGACGGCGTACGGCGACTCGAAGCTGGCCATGGCGTTGTACGCGCGCGCTGCGGCGATGAAAGGCGTGGACGCGGTGTCGCTGCATCCGGGCGTGGTGAACACGGAGTTGCAGAGGCATGTTCTGCCGGTGGGGATGTTCGAGTGGGGCAAGAAGGAGGGCGTGTTGCAGGACTTGCTCAGAGGTGCGTCGGGGGTGTTGGGACTGAAGACGCCGGTGCAGGGCGCGCAGCTGTCGCTAAAGCTGGCGACAGATGGGGAGGGCGATTTTGATAAGGGTGCTCTGTACTTCAGTAAGACTACCAAGGCGCCCAAGGCATTCGCGCCGTTGTTGTACGACGATGCTATGTGCAACAAGGTGATGGATGACACGTTGAAATACTTGGAGGGGTTCGTGAGGGAGAAGGAAGGGAAGGGATTAGTGTTGGAAACAGCGGTGTTGTCAAAGTAAAGGAAAGCAATTTTATAGCTTGAATAGCGTCACTTCGAATTTGAATTTGTACGTAGAGTAGAATGAAGGTGGTACTGTACTGTACTATGAGACGTGTCGATGGTGCGCGGATGGCCTGGCGTGCACTTTGGCGTTCAGAAGATCTGCTCGTAAATCTACAATTAGCCTAACACGGAAATGCGGATCTTGTCAACAGCATTCTAAGTCGAAGTGTGCCGAAATATATGAAAGATATTTGAACAGCATCTGTGAAACAAGGGAGTGAATGCGTTGGGTCATTGGTATGGTGTGCTAATACAAAAACTAAGCAGTGCATCGTTATACGATGTTGAGCTAGCGTACAGTACAGTACCGTACAGTACAGCACAGCACAGCACAGCACAGCACAGCACAGCATCTTCTGTCATCAAGACCATGCTCAGCCTCATCAATACCACCTCAGTAATCGACTTACAATACGCTCTCCTCGTTTTACTCGCTCACCTCCTCCGGACTGGGCCCAGTTGCAACATGACATAAGGTGCGACTGATTATCCTTTTCATAGTTTGAAGTAGCACTCGTCTATCTGACACACTTGAGCCACGCTGCATGTGCGGGCCCGATGTCTGATACTTTCCTGTTTTTGCCGATACTATACTAAACCTACTTATACTTGTGCGCGATGTCGCGAACCATAGCACCATCATTTTCGCAATCGCCATGAAAACTGTGACTCTCATCTTCGCCGTGCTCACTGCGTTCGGCATCGCCAACGCCCAAACCTGCCGCGTACGAGGCATCTGTTATGCGCTCGACAACTCCGGCTCGATCAGTGCCGCAGAGTACGAACAGATCAAGAACTTCACTGTGACCAGCTCGAGGAACTTCGCCATTCCCGGTGTGCCTACCGAATACTCCGCAGCTTGGTTCAACAGTGGCTTTGGAACAATTCAAGCGCCCACTACTGACCTCGAGGGCGATTTCGTGCCGACAATTCAAGCCGATACGCGTCGTGGCGGAGGAACGAACATTTATCGTGGTCTCAGCGCATGCTTCGACCTGTTACCGAGCGATGGTGCACGCGTGATCATCGTCATCACTGATGGGCAGGGCGCCTTTGGAGTCAATCCAATAACTCAGATACGGAACGATGGCATCGCCGTTGTGAGTGTGGGCGTAGGTAATGGCATCGATGTGGCATTCCTGAGCAGCATTGCAACGAGACCAGAATTCTACGTCCCAGCTACTTTCGATATGTTGCCCAGCCTAGCGACTACTGTAGAGGAGGCCGCATGTGATGCAGTCGCTGAGATAGTGACCCCCGAGCCGACCCCTCCAGTAATCGACGACCCAACTTGCCGTATTCGAGGCATCTGTTACGCACTCGACAACTCTGGCTCGATCCTTCCCTCGCAGTACGAACAGATCAAAAACTTCACTGTGACTAGCTCGAGAAACTTCGCTGTTCCAGGCGTTACCACAGAATACTCCGCAGCTTGGTTCAACAGTGGTTTCGGAACAATTCAGGCGCCGACCACAGACCTCGAGGGCATTTTCGTCCCGACCATTCAAGCTGACACTCTTCGTAGCGGAGGAACAAACATTTATGGCGGTCTCAGTGCCTGTTTTGCCTTGTTACCGAGCGGTGGTGCACGCGCGATCGTTGTCGTCACTGACGGACAAGGCGCCTCCCCGCCTGACCCGCTACCTCAGATTCGTGCCGCTGGAGTGGCCGTTGTGAGCGTGGGTGTGGGTAGTAACATCGACGAAACGTTCTTGCGCAGCATCGCTACGCAACCGGATTTCTACATCCCCGCTACCTTCGATATGTTGCCCGCCCTAGCGGCTAGGGTCGAAGAGGCCGCGTGTGATGCGATCATTGAGAGCTCGCAACCTCCGCTGCCGCCCTCACCCCCACCGGTAGACGACAGCTGTCAAGCAGCGTTCGACGCCTGCGCTTTCACGTTCGAAGGTGTCACTGCTGTGCCCACATACATTGTGAGCGGGCAGCCAGATGTGCCGTTCACCCCGCGCATCATCCGCAAGGGCGGCTCGCCCGCGGTGGGCGTGGTTAATTCGCAGGCGGGTGTGTTCGAGCCGGTGTTCGCTGACACCGGTACACCTATTTCTGCTGAAGGCAACCAGAACTTCACGCCCACGGCGTTCAAGACTGTTGTGAGGAACGATACCGGCTCCTCGATTGGACATGAGACGTTTCAGGGCAATCAGCTGATTGTGGCAGATGGCCGCTGCGTGATTGTCTACTTTCAGAGCTGGCAGTTGTTGAACGCCACAGGCGGTGTGGTGATCGGCAACATCAATTTAGCAGCGAGGGATGACTCGGCCTGCGTCGCGTTCTCCACGGTGGCGTAACGTTGTATTGTTCACAAACCGTGGCAGTCTGTTTCGATAGGTTCGTGTCAGAATTGAAGAAACGAAATGTAATAAATCGTGCAATCTCTCAAGTTTGGCTTAGAATGTAGACCAACTGCACTGCACCTGTCTATTGAGCCTCAAAACGATGGTGGTGTATGACATCACGTCACAGTTGCACAGAGTTAGTGAAAGACAGAGGATGTAAAATTGGTATCGACGAGGAAAGAACGAGGGAATGGTCGTTCACCAGGCGAGCTCATGACAGGAAGATGAATGAGTTCTGGACTTCCATATTTCGGCAGATTTGCGTTCAGTTTTGGTTGAGCGTAAACCTCTGCATGTGCTGTGTCTACATTTTTCTTGGTTCGGCTACGGACAAGTTTGTGCAATTCGATTTGGGTTGTTTGCAGCTCTACGGCATAGTACAGATATTCGTAATAAGCGCGGATAAGGCTGAAGGATTTGCGACGGAGCAGGGTACCTGCCTCTTGGAACAGATAACTTTATTTGTTGCCTTAAAAAACTACATCGTTCATCCTTGTTTTTCTTTCGCGAGTGCCTACATTGATGAGACAGTAAATCGGTCTTTGGAAGCGAATCAGCGACGGTCACTTGCTGATGTACACGTTCTGGCTTACAAGAGATGGAGAGAAGAACATGAGTTTTGCTTGTTCTCGTATCGTTCCTGTTTGGGGTGTGTAGATATTGGTGGGGAGACTGCTAGACTTGAGGAATGTTTTCCTGCATTCATAACCATTGCTGACTTTCTTCATCTCTTCTGCTCTGCACAACAAACATACAATCCGTACTTCTTTGTTCTAATGAAACGATTGCTGGCCTATGGCACCAACTGATTTCTAAGCTACTTCATATGTGCTTATGCTTCTTTCTACGTTGCTAGCGATAATTGGAAGGTGCGAGTTGTCACAACTCTCCAACCAACTGGAATAATTGCTGTTGTGAGTGCTTGGTTGTTTTGGATGAAGACAAGAAATACCTAACAGAAGAAACCGAAACTCGCTTAGTAGAGAGAATCAGTGCAATTTTACTGGTGAACAGCTTTGCTGTGCACCTGTTTATATGTTTCACCAGCGCTTCTATTGATGAGATAGTACTATATGTCCGTGGAATTGATCTCAGAATCAGACCTCAGAATCGGGATGTGATAGAAGAAGCGATTTCGAGACTTCGCAATGAACCTGAATTACGTCTATTCTCATATTACTCATATCTAGCTTGGCGCAAAATTCCTGACATTGTTAAGAACGAATCAAGCATCGAACAAAATCAGAATCCGTTTCTTTATTCCATGAAAATTGCAGCCCGATTGGCGTACGAATTGTTTTAATGCCGATGACTTTTTGGTCCAGGCGTCCTCTCCCACTCTATTTCTCATCCTTTTGTAAGTGATCGGACTTTGTTCGTTCCAGTAGGTCTTGAATGGCCGAGGAGCATGATTCCTGGTACTATTCTTTATTGCGTTATCGTACCGCTAGTTTATATTGAAGAAAGGCTACAGGAATTACTTATTCATTTCTTTGGAATCTAATTCTTCAGAGTGAAATAAAAACGTTGAGCTGTGTAATCAAATCATAGATGACAAAGGAGGAGAGGTCGGCTGGTCTGCGCTGCTTACTTTTTACTCGATTTAGCTTCAGCACGTTTAGTGGCTGGTTCTCAATCACCAATATTTGACTTGGAAAGTTGTTAGTTTCAACGGATTGATTGTGCTGAAACAAGAGAATATCGCTGGGCTCCGTCTATTATCCTGAAATTCGATACCACATAGATTCAAATTCAAAGTATAATAGAAGATAGAGTGAAGAAAGATAAAAATGATTTGGATTGTATGCTCAATAACCAAGACAGATACTTTAATAAATTCAAACGACCAACTGCCTAGTTGATCGTTTCACAAGCAATATCGCACCACAATACGTATTTGATGCTCTATAAAATATTATGCTTAGTATTTGCAAGTTTCCTTCATTATTGTGCAATATCATGATCTTTTAGTAATAGATTGTAGAATCCGTACTTGCTTTGTCTTTATTGCAATCACTTTGTCAATGTGTTAATAGACCCGTTCATTCTGATTTTCAAGACATTATCGAATACCTAGTTCACAATGCACAATACGATCCGGTAATGCACTTACTTGCTAAAGATGTTTTGCAGTTAATGGAATTTGCAGAACGTTCTACGGACCGTGGATATGAACTGCTGCGCTATGCTTCAAAGCTAAAAGTTGAATCTGACGAAGAAGCAGGTCCAAAAAACCCTATATTCGATTCCTCTAAAATCTGAACAACAGTTGAAATATTGAATGGGAAGGAAGGGTCGTCTGGAAATAAATTACCGAGGAGCAAACAAGACGGAAATGAGTGAGGATGAATTATGTTTCTGGTTTCCTTTCGGCGACTGTAGAATGGTGCAGTAATTGAGTTGTTGTCGGCTATCCTGCGCATTTGCGATGCTTTCTAATGATCTGCTTTGTCCATTTGAATTGAGTTAAGTACGATGAACTTTGGCATTTGTAGCAGAAACAGAGCTTAAAATTCCAAGAATACAGAGTGCTTTCGCAAATACTCGATATTTACGCAAAATATACCTTATGAGCTCAAGTTATAGTGAAGCAGGTAGATCGTGTAGGGAGATAATCCGTTGAATCTAGAAGTAGATGCTACCTACAATATTTTGGGGGCGATCTAGATTCTCTGTTAACTAACTCAATCTTGCTTATCGTATTTTGTAACATCTGATAGCAATTATGATAAGTTAGGAATTGGAATGTTACATCTATCCGGCTCGATAGATTACACATCTTTCGTTCCGGTAAAGCGAACATTTATTCACCATTATTCTTTGATGATTGCTTCATCGAAACTTACAGGCCTAAACGTTCTTTTTATCTTGTCGGCAGCAGCGAATTTGACCATAAAAGTATTTCCACTCAATTACCCTTTCTTCCTTCATTCTGATTTAGTTGTTGAATTCTACTCAGAGGTAGTTAAAAATATATTTTTATTTTAAGTTACTTGAATTACTTATTTATCAATCTATTGTTTGTTTAGGCTCAATTAGAATTATTCTATTTTCGGAGATTCAGTATTCTTTTATATATTAGACGGCTAATGAATAATTCTGAAATCCAGAGTCATCAAATTGAATCTTCAAGCTTCATGCGAATGTAAATATGTAATATAGTGTCCATCTCACTGCAGGGAATGCAGTATTGCAAACATGCCTTCTATACATAACTCCGAGTAATGGGGGATATCGGATGGAAGGAGAATTTGAGTAAAGTGCGGATAAATAGATAAATAATTTACGAATTATTTGGGTCGACCCAAGTATTCTTCTATCCGAAGAAATTTGTTTTGAATTTTTTTGTTCATTACATTATGAATAAATACTAAATACAATTTTCGCTATCTCTGATTCTACTAGATAAGGAAATGTGGTAAGAAAAATTGAGGATGTTGGGAAGAAAATGAAGGAAGTAATGAGAGGGAGATAGAGAAGATGGAGAACGTAGTAGGTAGAGACTATGCTATGCTCTTGATAAAGTTCGTGCCCCAACCGAAATTGGAGTGTGTGTATTTAGACTACCTCTTACAAAAATTAGAGGCAGACAAACGGCTATAATAGGTAAACTAAAGTGAGGATAGAATTGCCTTGTAGGCACGTATATCATCCGATAGCAATAAAACCGCGTTCAAAAAAGTCAATCACTTCCGTTTCTTCGTAGCCACTGGTGCGGTAGAACATCAACTTGTACAGACAAATAGTTGTGTTTTGCCTGCACGAGTCCTTACGGTGTAGACATGTGTCGTTGTTGGGCGCCAGACACTCGCAAACATAGACAGTAGGAGTTTTCGGATCAGCACCAAGACCCAATGGGATGTCTTTGAAGAATAGAATCCGGCCTACGTACGCCGTAGGATCGTAGGGATCTTCACCGCGCTTGCTCTTTTGAGCGTCAACTCTGTAATGCCAAACCGTGTTGCGCATACGGACCAACTCAATGACATACTGCTCACGTTTGCCGTAGATCACAGTAGTGTAGTCTTTTCCAGGATGATAGTAAACGACGCGACACGGGTAAAACTTTCTATCGTCATACCACTGATGGTGTATATACTCTCCGGCGCGTGGACAATCTTCAGGCTTTATTCCGTGCCCAGCTCGCGGCGCTTGTTAGCAACAATAGGATAAGTGGTGTCGACGTAGGGGTCCACCTTTGATCGAAGTACCATAATTAGCCGCTCCGCCGAAAGGTGATCAACACGGGAACCTCTGGAGCGTGAAGTGGAGATGATGACGTTGATGGACATGGTAGTCCTGATGAATACAATAGATCTTTTGTAGGTTAGCCTTAAGCAATGATTCTGACGTAATTGGCAGTAGAAATGATCATGCGGTACAGTAAGATATGTACGCGTTTGAAGAGTCATACCAGTTGAGATAACCTGAACACGTTGGCTGTACGGCGGCATTATTGAGTGAGGGTGAGGAATAACGGTATTGAGTGATAGTGCAGCGCAGTTGGGGTAGAAAATAGAAACTGTACGCTTATATTCTATCAATGGAATGGAATATTTTCATAATTTCTAACAGTACAGTTTGTAAACTTGCATTCGCAATTGAGCGCATGTATGAAGAAGTTGTACCTCGAGAAAGGTTTATAGCATCTGTAGTGCAGGAACATACCAGCAAATAGATGCAGTAGACAGATAGTTGGCAGGTGTAGCTCCATTTGGCAACGAATAAGCTGTTATTTCACGATAAAATCACGCTTTCCAGTCAACAGCATGTGGTTCAAGGCATGCCACTTGGCCGATTTTCGCTAGGTCGTCAGTAGGATTGTTCGGACTACGAATGAAACCCACGTTGCTGATGTCATGCACTGCATACGCGTCACGAATTGCTTGTAGTTCATTCGTCACGTCATGGCTCAGAGAATTCAAATCATGCCGCTTCATAATGTAGCCTTGGGTTTTGGGACTATCGCAATCGTCAACTAATCCGAACGACCAATGCCGGAAGTTCTCATTCAAGAACAGTGGAACCAGTACGGTACATGAGTTGCGATATTCTACTACATTCAAGCATTCAGGGGCCATCAATGACTTGTATCGAGCTGAAATCAGGCCCACTGCTTTCTGTATAGCGGCGAAGAGATGTGCGCTCAAAAATTCGTTGGTTGTAATGTGTAAATGCGTGTGTCCAAAATATTTCATCAAGTTTGTTATGTTATCAACCGTGTTTCAAGTGGTATTCTTGTTCTTTGCAAGGTCTTTTCTCCTTATCGACGATTGGAAATAGTATTAAGTCTTACAAACCCTGAGACATCTACTAATGCTTTTGTACCGAGTACTATAGTTAGAGCGAAATTCGTGCTTCGGATTGTTTTCCTTATAGACTTTACTGTTCTACTTGCAACATTTCCAGAACCTAAATACCGTTAAATTCGGGGCAATTATAATCGACGATCTGCGAACATGGCAAATTCTTGCCGTAACTTAGGTTGACACAAATTGTTCAATAGGTTCGGGAACTCTACTTAATCCCAGAAGAAGATTACTGGTAAAATTAGTGAATTCACAAATAACACCACCATGGCTTGCAAAGAACGAAAAATTCATACGTGGCACGTGGTGGAATCTACCTACGCCGTACTCTTTGCGTGTATACGTCCAATAATCAACTTTGTGAGAAAAGAAAACTGCTCTGTGCAGCTTTTCTCGAAACTTGGACGAAAAATGAGTCAGTTTGTTCTGAAATGCTATTGTCTGTGGTTAGAAATGCAGAATCGTTAATTCGAGAGAAGAACGACACAAATAATGAAGCTATAGAGCAAGTGAAAGTAGCAAAAACGGTCGAAAAATCAAGAATTATGAATGTCACCCATTCCTAGCAACAGGAGATCAGAAACTTTTGGCAGAGTTATCTGCTGTCGCAAATTAACCTACCTATAGTACAAATGGCGCAAATAGGTAATCAACCGTTTCAAACGATGTTCAAATGTGTTGACGATGATAATGTAAGAAAGCTGCATCGCTGTCAGAACCGGCACGCAAATAGTAACATTTCAAATCAGCAATCGAGCGCAATTCGTCTTTACGACTGGATTATGTAAGAGATTATCGTGAAACTTTCTCGGAATAATTTAGCGATTCAACCTTTTTTATGAATTCAAATTTCGCTAGGTCAGTCCTGAGAAACCAAGAGAAGGCGACTCAGGATGATGCATTGGTGACCGAAACACCGGAGGACGAAGTAGTTTATATATTACGAGAACGGTATGATAGAAGCATTACACTGGTAGAGGATAGTCGACAGTGTCAGTCCTGCAGACAGAACGACCTTGCTGTCAGAACGCCTGAAGCCTGCCGAAGGGAAGGCCGGACCTTCCGCCAGGAGCCGCTTCTGTAGGGCATTCATTGTAAGTAGAGCTTGCATAACTGTAAAAGTACAGATGGTACACGTAGCAGTCGTGTCTATATAAAAACCGAAAAATAACCTGGATTGAGGATAAATCATGGAAGGCTCAGGTTCCTGTACATCTGTAGCAACGGTTCATGTCCATCATTAACAGTAGAAATAAAAGGAAGAGGAAATTGATAGGAAAACATAACAGGATACTTAATAAAGGGTAAAAGGGTAAAATGAGGCAAATAAGAGAAATTGGATACAAAGGGGAAAAAGGGAGAAAATAGTGTTTCAAATCCACGTAGCACCAACAAATCTCCAGAAGCATGGTAGGTTCCTGTATTTCGCTTCCCACCCACCTCAATTTTTCATTTGAAATTGAATATGTACGTCTCAATCAGCCAGCAGGCAAAAATTCGATGCAATTTAGTGCCCCCGAAAATATATAGAGTGATGGCCACAGCATTCACAGATTTAGTATTGCTCTAGCTTGGTGCAAAGTCAGTGGAAGAGTCAACTTTATTCAGCCTATTCGAACTCATGCTTAGTCGTGTTTGGAGCATGATTGAATGCGCAACCAGAAATTTTTGATTACGTAACGAAAGCAGTCAGTAAGTTTACTCTCTCCAGGAATTATCGGAAGATTGATTAGGGATACCTGTCTTACCATAAAACGATACGTGTTTCATCGTTTAGGTTACGGCTGCCTTCCTATAGTGTCACTAGTTCCCAGCTAGAAGGAAGAGGCGATCCGGATAAGGGTTGAGG
>JAAUYH010117135.1_pt1 | contig 16548 bp, 11 predicted proteins | sample 7278061 | NCBI WGS metagenome assembly JAAUYH01 (sample SAMN14350203, study PRJNA611818) | marine sediment metagenome | isolation source: surface marine sediment (0.6m) | place: French Polynesia: Moorea | collected 2018-08 | reverse complement strand
GTTTCTCGTCGAGAACCGGCTGGTGGCGGGTGACACGCTGTTCCTCGACGGGTGCGGCCGCACCGACTTGCCTGGTGGCGACCCAGCCCAGCTCTACGACAGTCTCACCCGGGTCCTGGCGCGAGTTCCCGACGACGCCATTCTCTTTCCGGGACACCGGTACTCACAAGCCTCGCACGCGACCATGGGCGAGACGCGAAACTCCAACTTCGTGTTCGCTCCCCGGACGGCCGAACAGTGGATGGCGATGTTCGGTCGGTGACCGACCGGATGATCAGGCCGACTCGGGACGAGCCTCGGCCAGCTGCGACCAAACGTGGTCGCACTTGTGGCAGCTCAAGTGGAGCTTGCCGCCGATCGGATCGTCGAGGTCGACGTGACCAGGGGCGCCGCACTTGGGGCACGGGGGTCCGGTGAGGATCTGATCCTCCTCGGCCTGCCGACGGGCGGCCTTCTTGGCTTTGCGCTCGTCGCCGCCGAAGAACTTGGGCCGCTTCGACCAAAAGGAGCCGGCTACGCCCTCGTCGTCTCCGGGTCGGAGGTAGTCCCACTTGTCGTCGCCGTCGGGCTCGTCCTCGTCGACCCCCACGAATTGCGCGGCTGCAGCGGGTTGTTCGACGGGTTGGGGGCGGCCGGGGTCGAAAACGCCGTCCAGCCCGACAACGTCGTCGGTGTAATCAACAGGATCGGGATGAAGCGGAACAACGTTGTCGGGCTGTTCGGCTTCACCGGATACGGCTTCGACGGCGGCGGCCAGACCCTGGGTCATTGCGTCGTCGCGGAGGTCGGTGTCGGACTGGTCGACTCCGAGCGCTTCGAGCGAGGCCAGTTCGGTAGCATCGGCCGGCGCTTCGGTCTGCTCCTCGATCTCCATCTCGGACGCCTCGGTCTCGTCGACCTCGACCATGCTGAAGAGCTCCTGGAGGTCGTCTTCGATCTCGTCTGCGGTGGCGACCGAGTCGATGGGAACGTCCTGATCGTCAGCAGCAGTGCTGACAGGCACAAACTCGACCTCGACCTCGGCGTCGGCCTCGATCTCGTCCGTGTCGAACTCGAATACTCCGCCGGCCTCTCCCGAGTCGGTCACGGGGGTGACCTCCTCGGTGATCGGAGGCGGCGAGAGCTCCGCGGTGGAAGGCACATTCGATTCGAAGTCCCAGTTCGACCAGTCGATCGCATCCGACGTGGTCGACTCCGGAACGATCGGTTCGAATAGTGCCGGCTCGACAGCAGCCGCAGACTCGTCTACGACTGGCGCCGGAGCCTCGAAGCTGACACCGAACTCGTCGCCCTCGGGAAGCTCGACGGCGGGCGTCTGGAGGTCGGAGCTTTCTGCATCTGCTTTCGGCTCGAAGAGATCTGCGGCCTCGAACGTCCAGTCGGTCTCGTCGGCTCCGACCGGGGCCGCAGTAACGGAATCAGAGTTTGCGATGGGCTCGGGTTCGACCGTCTCGGGAACGACCGCAGATGACGACAGACCACCAAGGGTGTTCAGCTCCTCGAGAATGTCGTTGAACGAGGGCCACTCGCGTTGGTTCTGATCGGACATCACGGCTCCATCGGGTCCCGCGCCGCCGCGGGGACTTGAACTCTTGACCCTCTTCTTTCGGCTGATTGATCGAAGAAAGTGAGCGGTTCTGACAACTTGAGAAGATCTCGGCACTGCCGATCGAAGAGCGTGGGCGATGACACCTGTGATACGGGGACCGAGACACGAACACCCGCGGAGCTGTCGGCGGAGAACACACGGTTGCGGGCTGCCCTGGCCGAGGCGGAGGAGAGGGCGCGTCTGGCCGAGGAGCAGTTGCTGCGCGTGCACCGTGCCGTCCGGGCCGTGAAGAAGGAATCTCAGAGGGCGAGACGGGTCAAGACCCGCATCCTCGATGGGGCCCGAGCGCACGCCGAGGAGCTGGTTCGTCAGGCCGAGCGGGAAGCCCGGGCCCGTCGGGCTTCACCAGGAGCAACCCAATTTGCCGGATGGGAAGAACCCGATCCGAGCCTCGATGCCAAGCTCGAGTCCTATTTGGAGTTCGACCTCGAGCCCGACGCGTCCCGAGACTGGATCCTGGGAGAGCGGTCCGCCTGACTTCTATTGCAGGATGATCTCGATGCGACGGCTGGCGGCCTTGTCCTCCACTCCGTCCTCGCCGACTATCGGCTGCGTCTCGCCGAAGCCGGCAGTCGTGAAGCGGTCGGCATCCAGTCCCGCGGCCACCAGGAAGTCCTTGACCGCAGCTGCCCGATCCTCCGACAACGTCTGATTCGACTCGGCGCCACCGTCGGTGTCTGTATGGCCCTCGATGCTCGCCCGGGCGTCGGTGTTGGCGGTGAAGAAGTCGACAGCCTTCTGGAGCTCGGCCTGGCTGGGTCCGGTGATGATCGCCGAGTTGACCTCGAACTCTATGTTCTCGAGTCCCAGCGCGGTGTTCACCGTCGGAACGTCGAGGACGAGATCGATGACATGAACAACGCCGTTGTCAGCGGCTCTGTCGGCACCGACCACGGTCGTCGTGTCGTTGAGGACGACAGCGTTGTCGACGACACTCACGGCGATGTCGAGCCCTGCTGCGGTTCTGATCGTCTCACCATCGAGCTCCACCAGATCGGCAGCCGTCAGGGTTCCCTGCACGATGTGATAGTTCACGATGCGATCGGCGGCTCCGTCGTCGGCGAGTACCGACGGATCGATCTGAGCCAGCGCCTCGTTCGAGGGCACGAAAAGCGTCAGGTCGGTGGGTGTGTCATCGAGTGCATCCTGGAGGCCCAACAAGCTCACGAGATTTGCGAACTCAGACGTGTCGTCCGAACCGGCGACGACGTCCACCAAGGTGAGTGTGTCGGCCTCGGTGGTAGTCGTCTCGGCCTCGGTGGTCGTTGTCGCTTCCGCCGTCGTCGAGGTCTCGGTTTCGGTCGTCGGAGGCGCTTCGGTGGTCGTCGTCTCGGCGGAGGTCGTTGGGGCAGCCGTGGTCGTGTCGGCGGCGGCCATGTCGCCGCCGCCGTCGTCATCTCCGTTGTCGTCGACACCGGCGACCGTCAGCTGATTGTCGAGCTCGAGCGCGGAGTCGACGGACGCGGCAAGAGCACCGACGCCGGCCACGAGACTCGAGGAGGCGACCGCGCCGGTGAGGCGTATCCGGTTCCCGACCCGCCGGCACCGCACGTCGTCGAGGTCCTGGCCGACGAAGACGTCGTCATCATCGAGAAGGTCACGAAACTCGCCGCAAGGGCCGTCGGTCGCAGAGTCGATCGACTCGTCGAAAGGAGCGACGATGTCGTCGAGTCGGGTGTCGTCGTCCCCACCACCGATGAAAGACCAGATGGTGCCGCCGAAGAGCATGAGACCTGCGACTACGAGACCCAGGATGACGATCTGATTGGAGCCCGACACCCCGGTCCCGGGAATGAGGGCGTCCTCGTCATCATCGGACCCGCTGGAGCCCGAGCCTCCGCCTCCGCCTGAACCTCCGCCCGCTCCCGAAGACCCCGTCACTCCGGCGGCCACATCCTTGCCCCGGTCGAGCATCCGCTTGGCCCGCTCGGCGAGAGCTCCGCGCTCTTCCTCGTCAACGCCGTTGTCGTCATCGTTCGACGTCGTGTCGCTCATGTCGATGCATTCGCCCTTCAGATTCCAGAGGGGCCTGACCTGGCCCGGTACTCCCGTGTGGATGACGCCGGTTCGGTCCGAATAGTCGCGCCGCGGGCTCGACTACGAGAACTACCATCGCTCACGAGCCGGGCGGGGGTCTCGCCGCTTCGATGTCGGCGAGGATCTCCTCGATCGGCTTCTTCTGGTCGACCCAGTCGACCATCCCCTGCCAGAACGGGCCGGGGTCGAAGTCTGCGGTCCAGGCGGCGAAGGTCGTCGGCATGAGGTCGGAGCCGTCGTAGCGCCAGGTGTCGTTCTGGAGCGCTTCGATCTGCACCCAGTGCAGACGCTTGAGCACCTCGGCGTCTTCCCGGGTAGCGGTCAACCCGGTGTCGGGGCCCTGGATGCCGTGGTAGGCCGCAGTGTCGAAGTTCCAGTTCGCCGAGAGGAACGTGTCGCCCTGCTCGCCGCTCAGCGACGCCCAGATCTCCCCCCATTCCGGGCTGGCCATGAAACGCATGAGCTCACGGATCTCGGGACGGTCGGTCATGGCGGTGGCGATGAGTCCGCCGCCGGTGACCGGCGCCGGCCCGTCTCCGTCGACGGGAGGAAGCATGAAGAAATCGACGTCCTGGCCGGGTCGGCCGCCGGGCCCGATGTCGGTGTCGGCTCCGAGCAGGTGGAGGTACTGCGACTGGCCGGTGACGAAGAAGCAGCGAGGACCCGCCTCCCCGGTGAAAGGATCGAGCTCGAGCAGGTTGACAGCGGCGAGCCCCCAACCGCCACTGGTGATCGACTCGGGGCCGCCTCGCACGAAGTCGGGGCCGAACAGAATCTCCTCGCCCAGCTTCGCAGCGGCGACGATCTCGGGATCGTCGAAGGCTCGCTCGCCGGCCACCCATTCGTCGTACACGTCGATACCGGCCGACCGCGTGATCATGGCTTCGAGGTAGTCGGAGCCGAGGAAGCCGCTGGCGAAACCGGCTTCCCACTGGAAGCACCACGGGTCGTGCCCGTCCTCGACCATCTGCTCCGACAGGGCGATCAGTTCGTCCCACGTCTCGGGGATCTCATAGCCGGCGGCGTCGAAGGCGGGCTTCGGGTACAGAACGAGGCCCTTCGGATGGAAGTTCATCGGCAGCCCATGCAGCTCGGTGCCGTCGGGCCCCGGGTTCGACAGGAGATCGATCAGGTAGTCGCCGAAGTCGAGCCGCAGGCGCTCCTCATCGAGGAACAGCGAAAGGTCGACGGCCCGTTCCTGGGCCCACGGCTCGGCGGGCTGGAAGAACCCGGCGATGTCAGGGACTGAGTCGACCTGACCGGTGGACAGCATCGCCGTGAGACCGAAGTCGAGGTTGGACAACAGATCTACCTGGATCCCGGTCCGCTCGCTGAAGACCCGGAGCTCCGCCTCGGCGCCCCGAGAAAAGGCCAGTGTGCCGACGTTGGCGACCGTGACCCGGGTTCCGGCGAGCGGGCCGTCGCCAAAGGCAGACCGACCCGGAAGCACCTCAGGGACGTCCACGCGGTAGTTCTCCACCCCGAAGCGGAGGGGGAGGTCCGCCGGAATCGGCTCCGCCGCCGGACACTGGGCTGCGATCGCGGATGCGCATTCGTCGTCGGTGAGCTGTCGTGCGGTGGCTTCCTCCGCGAGCCCGACCAGATCGGCCGGCGGCAGCAGGAAGACGCCGGTCAGGCCGGTCGGCCCGGACCGCACGGCGGTACGCGCATCGGCTCCGACGGGAAACTGCACGCCGATGCGTTGGAGCGACCAGTGGAGCGAATCGACCGCCTCTTCGGTGGCGAAGCCGAGGTCGGCGGTCGACTTCACAGCTTCGACTGCGTACAAGAGCGCTAGCTCGGGGTCCTCGCTGAGCGCAGCGTCGGAGGCGGCTCGGAACTCCTCGGCGGTCACCAGCGCCTGGTTGTCGTCGCGAGCATCCGAGGCCGATCGCCACTGCACGATGCCGAAGATGGCGAGCGCAGCCACGACCGCACCGACGACACCGGCGATCGCGAGCTGGCGTGAGCGCCGCTGAGCCTGGCGCTCGGCCTCCTCGGCCCTCGTCTCCCGTTCCTGTTCCTCGACTTCGGCGCGATCGCGTTCGGCGACGCTGGCTGCAAGAAACGCCTGTTCGGGCTCGGAGAGCGGCAACGTCGTGCCCCGAGCCCAGCCGTTCAACTGCTCGAGGCGGCCGCCACGGAGCAAGTAGGCGTCATCTCGGCCCTCGCCGACCCACTCCCCCATGGCCTCGGCGAGCCGCCGCTGGTTGCGAACGTCGTGGCGGGCGCCGTCGATCCAGTCCCGCAGTCGCGTCCACTCGGTGAGGAGCGCCTCGTGGCTGATCTCGACCGTCGGGCTCCGGGTGACGGGATCCCGGTCGAAGCTGAGCAGGCGATGGCGTCCGAAGGTGTCGAGCACGCCGTCGAGAATCTCTTGGTCGACCGAGAGCTGTTCGAGCTCGGTGCGCAGCACACGGCGTCGGGTGTCGTCCGCTCCCTCGCCCAGCGTGACGAGGCGGAGAAACACCTGCCGGGTGGTGTCATGAGCGTGGTCACCGAGGCGGGCCAGCAGCCCATCGGCCCGCTCCACGAGCGCGCCGGACACGCCGCCGAGCTCCTGATACGCAGCGTCGGTGATGCGGTTCCCGTCGCGAGCGTCGAACAGCTCGGTCAAGGTGTACTGCAGCAACGGTAGGGCTCCCGCCCGATCGATCACATCCCGAACGAGCTCGGCCACCACCGCCGGCTCGAATATGACGCCCAACGCGGTCGCAGGCGCGGTGATTGCCCGCTCGAGCTCCTCGGCCGTGAGCGGCGTGATGGCCTCGGTGCCGTCGCGCACCAGCTCGCCCACACCCCGGTGTCGAAGTGGGCGGTCGTAGAAGTCGGCTCGCAGCGTGGTGACGACGCGCATCCGGCTGTGGGGGTCCTGCACGGCGGCGGTGAGGATGTCGAGGAACCGGTTGGCCGTGTCGGCGTCGACCTGGGTGAACAGCTCCTCGAACTGGTCGATCACGAGCACGAGCTGGGATCCGTCGTTCGGCATCACCTTGGTGAGCGCTCGCTGCAGCCCGTTCTCGCCAGCGATCTGTTCGAGCAGCGAGGCCGGCGGGTCGATCGCGATCCCGAGCAACGCCTCCTCTAGCGCTTCGAACGGGTGCGGGGCCGGCGTCATGGCGACCGTGAACCACTGATCCGACATCGGGAGTGCACCGTTGCGCAGCGCCGGCAACACTCCGGCTCGCACGACGCTCGACTTGCCACTGCCACTGGGTCCGACCACGGCGACGAAGCGACCATGCGTGCCGCGCTCGCCGAGGCGGGCGACCAGCCGGTCGATCAACCGCTCCCGCCCGTAGAACTCATCGGCATCGGCGGCATCGAACGCCCGAAGTCCCTTGTAGGGGTTGTCGAGCTCCCGGTCGATGTCGAGCTCGATCATGGCTGCATCGCCGATGAGGACCGACCGGAGCGCCACGACGAACTCGGCCACGCCGTCGTAGCGGTCCTCGGCGGCAGGAGCGGTCGCCCGATCGATCACCGCCAGGGCAGATGGTTGCAGCGCGCCTCGGACCTGCTGGATCTCGCCCTTCAGCCCGGTGAGGGCCTGGGCCATGACGACGCCGAGGCTGTAGACATCTGCGGCCGCCGATGCGTCGTCGCCGGTGAGCAGCTCGGGCGAGGCGAAGGCAGGAGTCGACCCGGCAGGGCCGACGAGGGCCGGCGAGTCGGCGCCGACGGCGATGCCGAAGTCCGACAGATACGCGTTGCCCTCGTCGTCGATGAGGATGTTCTCGGGCCGACCATCCCGGTGCAGCACTCCAACCCGGTGTGCCGCTTCGAGCGCGCTACCCACCTGTTCGAGCATGCGGCTGGCCTCGTCGTGGGCGAGCGCCCGCTCTCGAAGGAGCGCCGCAAGGGTGCCTCCCTTCAGAAGCCGCATCACGAGGTAGGCAGCGTCGGGCTCGCGCCAGTAGTCGTACAGCGGGACGATGTGCGGGTGCTCGAGCCGGGCGACGATCTGGGCCTCGGTCTCGAACCGTCGGATGAAGTCGGGATCGTTGGCGAGCTCGGCCGGGATGACCTTCATGGCCACCTCTCGCCCGACCGCCGGTTGGTATGCCCGATAGACGGTGCCGTAGGACCGCTCCCCCAGTTCCTCGCGCAACTCGTAGCCCCGCACGGCCAGGCCCGACTGCGGCCCTGACCCCGGCAGTGACGTCGACGCGCCCGAATCGAGTGCGGGGTCACCGGTGACGATCTGCTCCTCGAGCCGGCGGATGGCCGCCGACGGCTCGATCCCGAGCTCCGAACCCAGCCTCGAACGCAGCTGCCGGTACGCCCGAAGAGCGTCGGCCTGCCGACCGGACCGGTAGAGCGCCAGCATGAGCTGCCCGGTCATACGCTCCTGCAGCGGGTGCTCGCGGGTGAGCGTCTCGAGCTCAGAGATCAGCTCGCGCGACAGGCCACGGTCGAGGTCGGCGTCGATGCGGGCCTCCACGGTCTCCAGCCGCAACGCCTCGAGCCGGGCGATCTCGGACTGAGCGAACCCCTCGTACGTGAATTCCTCGAACGCCCGACCGCGCCACAGGGCGAGCGCCTCGCCGAACACGACGGATGCGGCAGCGGGGTCGGTTTCGGCCAGCGCCCGACCCTCGGCGACCATCCGTTCGAAGCGGACCGAGTCGATCTCGTCGGGCTCGATCTGCAGGGTGTACCCCGGCGAGCGGGTCAGCAGGATCGTGCCCTCCGACCGCTTCTCCCGATCGGGTTCGAGCGCCTTGCGCAGACCCGACACGTACACCCAGAGGGAGTTCTGGCGATCGCCGTCGCCGTTCTCGCCCCACAACCCGTCGATGAGATGGTCGGTGGACATGATGCTGTTCGGCGCCGTGAGCAGCATGGCCAGCATCGCCCGTTGCCGGAAGGCACCCAGGTCGACCGGCTCCCCGTCCCGTCGGACCTCCAGCGTCCCCAGAACTCGGTATTCCACAGCTGCCCCCTTCGTGTGACCCTAAAGCAGATCTGCCTGAGATCACCTTGCACTGGCCGACTTAAGCGACCCATAACCCCTTCCGGACGGCCGCCACGGGCCTGAACCGGGGGCTAGCGGAGCGTGTGGAGCTGGAGCTCGACATCCTCGAGGACCGCGCCCGGTCGTCATCAAGGAACGAACGTACCGGCAATCTACGGGGCAGCCGGGATATGCCGAAACGGTTGTGCGCGAGGAGGGACTTGAACCCTCACGTCCTTTCGGACACAGGCACCTGAAGCCTGCGCGTCTGCCAATTCCGCCACTCGCGCGAGTGGGTGACCCAACGAGGCTACCGTTCTTTTCGTGGGACTTCGCGACCTGGAAAGGCGAATAGAGCGGGGCGTCGAGGGTGCAATCGGCTGGGTCTTCCGATCGGGAATGACCGACATAGAGCTCAAGAAGCGTATTGAGCGCGAGCTCGATGCCGGCCGGCGGTCCGGTCGTCTCGGCACTCCCGCTCTGCCCAACGACATCGAGGTGCGCGTGAACCCTCGCGACGCCGATCGGCTGGGACTCGAGACCGATCAGCTCGAGCGAGAGCTGATCCAGCATGTGCGAGACCATGCGCGGGCGAGAGAATGCAGCTTCGACGGCCCGCTGGTCATCGCGGTTACACCGGACAGCGCAATCTCCCTCGGAACGGTCGACGTACGCGCTGCCTTCCGGGTCGAGGTCGACGGTCTGCCACCCGGGTCCCTCGTCGGTCCACACGGGCGGATCGACCTGGCCTCCTTCGGTGCTGGTCCGGTGACGATCGGCCGCGACGAGACCGCCTCCGTGGCGATCACCGACGACGACCAGGTGTCTCGAATGCACGCTCGGCTCCGGGTCACCGCTCGGGGCTGGGTGCTCGAGGACCTCGCCTCGACGAACGGAACGAGGGTCAACGGATTCCGGACGAGCTCGCAGCTCCTGACCGACGGTGACCAGATCGGGATCGGGGCGACTACCTTCGGCTTCCAAGCCTCGTGATCCGCACAGCGCCGCCGCTATGTCCGACGCCATCCTCACCCTTCTGAAACTCGGCCTCCTTGCCGCCGTCTATCTCTTCTTCGCGTGGGTGCTGTGGACCGCGCTCAACCAGGTGCGAGCCGGCGGGAGCGCGCCCGCCCCGAGACAGAAGCTTTCCAGGTCGGGCTCTGCGGCTCCCCGGGGGCAGGTCACCATCGTCGAGCCACCCGAGCTCCACGGGTCGGTGCTTCCGGTCACCGACGAGCTGACGATCGGCCGCGCTGCGGCATGCACACTGACCCTCGACGACAACTACGTGTCACAACAGCACGCCAGCATCACCCGCCGCGGCGGTGAGCACCTGCTCGACGATCTCGGCTCGACGAACGGCACGTATGTCAACCGTCATCGCATAGTCGGCCCGGTGGTGCTCAAGCCGGGGGATCGGGTTCAGATCGGCAGTACGGTGCTGGAGTTCTCATGATGTCGAACACCCCCGAACCCCACTCCGGCGTGGTCACCCTTCGGTGGGGTCTCCGCTCCGACATCGGACGAACCCGCCGTATCAACCAGGACGCGGCCATGGCCAACGGGCATCTGTTCGCGGTCGCCGATGGCATGGGTGGACACCGCGGCGGCGAGGTGGCTTCGGACATCGTCGCCGGCCACTTCCGAATCCAGGAATGGGTCCCGTCGGCCACCGAGCTCGCGGCCACCGTCATCGAGGCCAATCGTCTGATCAGGGCCCGGGCCGAGATCGACCCGAGCCTGGCCGGAATGGGCACGACGGTGGCCGCGCTCGCCGTCGTGCTCGACGACGGGGTGGCCCATTTCGCTGCGGCCAACGTCGGCGACAGCCGCATCTACCGACTCGAGGATGGCGGATTGGTCCAGTTGACCGACGATCACAGCTTGGTCGCCGAGTTGATGAGAGCCGGCCAACTGACCGAGTCGGAGGCGGCCCGGCATCCTCAGCGCAACGTCGTGACCCGGGCGCTCGGTGTCGACGACGAGATCGACGTCGACCTGTGGAACTTCCGACTGAGCGAGGGCGACCGCTACCTCGTTTGCAGCGACGGTTTGACCAACGAGGTGAGCGATCGCGAGATCACTTACGTCCTCCAGACGTCGCCCGAGCCCGAAGATGCCGCCGACGACCTCGTCGAGCGGGCGAACGCGAACGGCGGGCGCGACAACATCACCGCTCTGGTCGTCGACGTAGAGAGCGTCTCCGAGTGGGATCCCGCCGAAACGTCGAGCTGATCCTGCTCGTCGGCGCCGGCGCCATCTGCGGCGGCGCATACGCACTGGCCAGTCTCGGTCGCACCGCGACGATGCCGGCCGACATGATCCCCTTCCTCGGCGTAGTGCTCGGTCTCGTGCTCTTCGCCCACCTCGTGCTTCGCCGCTACGCCCCGATGGCCGACCCGACGATCCTTCCAGTCGTCGCGCTCCTCAACGGACTCGGGTACGTGTTCATCGCCCGGCTCTCCAACGACATCGACGACGCCGTGTCGCTGCCCGGGTTGCAGGCCACTTGGACGGCGGTCGGAGTCGTCGCGTTCACCGCCACGCTCGTTGTGGTTCCCCACTCCCGGGTACTCGACCGCTACCGCTACCTGGCCGCCGTGACCGGGCTGATTCTCCTCGTTCTGCCGCTGCTCCCGATCATCGGCCGCGAGGTCAACTCGGCGCGGATCTGGGTTCGAATCGGGCCCGTCAACTTCCAGCCCGGCGAGTTCGCCAAGATTGCGCTAGCGGTCTTCGTGGCGAGTTATCTCGCGGAGAAACGCGATGTGTTGCGCGTGGCCCGCCGGCGAATAGGTCCGTTCTTCGTCCCGCAACCGCGACACCTGGCCCCGGTTCTGGGCGCCTGGGGTGTATCGCTGCTGGTGATGGTCGCCGAGAAGGATCTGGGCTCTTCGCTCCTGCTCTTTCTCGTCGTCGTCGTGATGCTCTGGGTGGCCACGGCTCGCGTCTCTTATCCCATCGGGGGTCTGGCGCTGTTCGTGCTCGGCGGCTGGTTGGCGTCTCGCCGGTTCGGCCATGTGGCCGATCGCCTGGATGTCTGGCTCGACCCGTTCAGTGACCCTGATGGCGTCGGGTTCCAACCCGTCGAGGCGGCCTTCGCTCTCGCCCAGGGGGGATTGACCGGCACCGGACCCGGTCGTGGTGAGCCGTATCGCATCCCCGAGGTGGAGACCGACTTCATCTTCGCGGCGATAGGCGAAGAGCTCGGGCTCGTCGGCGCCACGGCCGTGCTCGTCGCCTTCATTTCCCTGGTGGCGTCCGGTCTCAGGATCGCCACGACCGTTCGGGACGATTTCGCCAAGCTCCTGGCCGCGTCGCTGGCCACGCTCATCGGCATGCAGGCGTTCATCATCATCGGGGGTGTGATCCGCGTCGTGCCTCTGACCGGAATAACACTGCCGTTCGTCAGCTACGGCGGCAGCTCACTGGTTGCGAACTACGTACTCGTCGCCCTCCTTCTTCGCATCTCCCACGATGCGGCGATGCAGCCTGAGCTCACCGATGTCGACAAGTTCGAGGTCGTGTCGTGAACAGGCAGATCGCCGCACTCGGCGCAGCAATTCTCGTCGCCTACCTGGTCCTGTTCGTACAGCTCAACCGGGTGCAGGTCGCCGACGCCGAGGAGCTGCAAAGCCACGAGGACAACAGCCGCCCGCTAGTCGCCGATTTCGGAGCCCCCCGGGGCGAGATTCGCACCGCCGACGGAACAGTTCTGGCCCGTTCGGTCGCAGTCGAGGACGGACCGTTCGACTACCGGCGCGAATACCCGATGGGTGAGTTGTTCGCCTCGGTGACCGGCTACTTCTCGTTCGACGCCGGCAGCGATGGGCTGGAGCTCACATGGGACGACGAGCTCCGGGGAGAGCGCAACGCCCTGGTCGATTCGCTGCGGGAGCTCCTCGGCGGCGAGTCGACCACCGCGGATCTCGAAGTGACCCTCTCAACGCAACTGCAACTGATCGCCCGCGAGGCCCTCGGTGAGCGCAATGGTTCGGTGGTGGTTCTCGACGCCCAGTCCGGGGCCGTAGAGGCGTTGTGGTCGTACCCGAGCTTCGACCCCAACCCGCTGTCGAGCATCGACACCGCCCAGGCCCGATCGGCCCGGGCCGACGTGCTGGCCGATCCCGCCAACCCGCTTCTGGTCCGAGCCACCCGCGAGCTCTACTTCCCGGGTTCGACCTTCAAGGTCGTCACGGCCGCCGCCGGCCTCGAGTCGGGACGCGTGACCCTGGACGCCCCCACCTTTCCGACGACCACCTCGTACACAGCGCCGCTCACGTCGAACGAGCTCTCCAACTTCGGCGACTCCGAATGCGGGGGGCCGCTCCGAGACCTGATTCGACGTTCGTGCAACGCCGGCATGGCCCAGTTGGCGGTCGAGGTCGTCGGACCCGAGCCACTCACAGCAACCGCCGAGGCGTTCGGCTTCAACTCCGAGCCGCCGTTCGACCTCCCAGGTGTCGAAACGTCGATCATGCCGTCCGACTTCGGCGAGCGCTTGGGCCGCGACGTCGAGGTCGATCCCTTTCTCACCGAGCAGTATGCGGCCGCCGGATCCGAGCTCGAGCCCGTCGAGTTGCTCGACGACATGCCATCGCTCGCTCAGTCGGCGATCGGCCAGTTCGAGGTCAAGGCGACACCACTGCAGATGGCTCTCATCGCCGCCGCCGTGGCCAACGACGGCGAGGTGCCCAAGCCCCATGTCGTGCGATCGGTGATCGACTCCAACGGTGAGACCGTGTATCGGGCCTCGCTCGATCCGTGGCGGCGCGCGTTGGACCAGCGAACAGCGGCCGAACTACGGGAAGCCATGATCGCTGTCGTCGAATCGGGCACGGGTCAACGCCTCGCCGTCGAGGGGTTGGTCGTCGGAGCAAAGACCGGAACGGCCCAGCTGGGTGCCGATCTCGAGTCGACGCACGCCTGGGTCATCGCCTTCGCCGGAGAGGATCAGGACCGGCCGGATGTGGCCATTGCCGTGATCGTCGAAGCCGACGAGGAGGTCGGCGAGCAGACCGGCGGCCGGGTCGCAGCCCCGGTTGCTCTTCAGATCCTCGACGTGTGGCGGACGCTTCGCTGATCCTCACGTCGGGTGGGGATCGCCGTCGATCTGCTTTGTCTACGGCTCGTCGATAGGATTTGCCGGTCATGTCGGACGCCACCTATCCCGTTCTCGCGGGCCGATACGAGCTGCATCGACAGCTGGCCAGCGGCGGATCGGCCGAGGTCTTCCTGGCCCGCGATCAGCTGTTGAATCGGCCAGTCGCCGTCAAGGTGCTCAGCGCCGAGTTGGCCCAGGACGCGGAGTTCGTACAGCGACTCCGCCACGAGGCTCAGCTCGTCGCCAGCCTCAACCATCAGAACATCGTCGGCGTCTTCGATCAGGGCGAGGAGGACGGCGCTCCCTTCATCGTCATGGAGTTCGTCGAGGGTCGCAGCCTCGCTGATGTGCTCCGCGTCGAGGGCCGGCTTCACCCGGATCGGGCCGCCACCATCGCGGTCGATGTCGCGGCCGCACTCGATGCCGCTCACCGTCAGGGTATGGTCCACATGGACGTCAAGCCCGGCAACGTCCTGATCACGGCTGACGGCCACGTGAAGCTCGCCGATTTCGGTATTGCGAAAGCGCTCACCGAGGGCACCCACACCGATTTCACGGCCGAGGGTGGACACGTCATGGGTACGGCTACATATCTGTCGCCCGAACAGGCTCGCGGCGACAAGGTCGGCCCCCGAAGCGACGTCTACTCGCTGGCGGTGGTGCTGTACGAGATGATGACCGGACGCCCTCCCTTCATCGGCGACTCGTCCACCGACATCGCTCGCAAACACGTCGAGATGGCGCCTCAGCCGCCGAGCCGTCTCGGCGTCGACATCGCCCAGTCGCTCGAAGCGATAACCCTCAAGGGTCTGGCCAAGAGTCCGGTCAACAGATATCCATCGGTGCGCGACTTCGCGGCCGACCTGAAGCGCTACCTCGGCGGCGCTCACTCCCTGCATGCGCGGCCGGCCGCTTCGGCCCCGGCGGCTGCCCCGGCTCCGTCACCACGACCGTTGACCGGCCGGGCCACACCGCCCGAGATCGAGGACGCCACCGTCGTTCTGCCCGCGGCTTCTCCCGGTCCGTCGGCGCCGGTTCCGGCCGAGGCCACGGTCATCGCGAGCGCCTCACCTCCGGCCGCCCAGCCCGCCTCTGCTCCTCCGGCCACGCAACAACCCATCGTCGTTCAGCGCAGCGACGACACCTGGAAGCGCAATGTCCTCTTCTTCCTGGCGTTGTGCATCCTGCTCGTGCTGCTCGGGTTCCTGGTGCGGGCCTTCCTCGACGCCCTCAACACCGACGACGAGACGGTCGACGAGCCCGATCCGACGACCGAGACCGTCACCGTTGCCGACTTCACGAACCGCCAGGCCGACCAGGCGGTGAACCTGATCGAGTTGGCCGGGCTCGTCCCGGAGCTCGAGTTCGAACCGAACAGCGATGTCGAGGAGGGCGTCGTGTTCGATCAGGACCCGCCCCGTGGCGCCATCGTCGAGCAGGGTTCGACCGTCACCATCACTGTCAGCGAAGCGGAGGGTCGCATTCCGGTGCCCTCGGTCGTGACGTTCCAGGTCGATCAGGCCGTCAGGGATCTGAGCGTGCTCGGGTTCACCGCTCAGATCAACGAGGTCGACAACGACATATTCAGCGAGGGCGAGGTCATCAGTCAGCTTCCCCTCGCCGGCGATCTGGCTGAGCGGGGCAGCCTGGTCGTGCTCGAGGTCTCGCTCGGACCCTCCGAGCGCACAGTGCCCGATCTCGAGGGCGTCGAGGTGCCGGACGCTCTGAACCAGCTGTTCTCGCTCGGTTTCACCTACGCCCAGATCGACGAACCCGATCCCGAGGTTCCCGAGGGCGTCATCTTGCGAACCGAACCTCCGGCCGGCTCACTTCTCCGGGGCGGTGAGCTCGTCACGATCGTGGTGTCGAGCGGGGTGAACCAGGTTGCCGTTCCGTCGGTCGTCGGGTTGTTGGCGGACTCGGCCCGTCAGACCCTCGTGACCAACAACTTCGAGGTCGCCATCGATTTCGAACCGGTGACCAATCCCGACGACATCAACAAGGTGTTGGCGCAGACGCCGCCGGCGAACCTCGAGCTTCCCGAAGGCACCGTCGTCACCATCGTTGTCGGCCAGGAACCACCGCCCGAGGAGACGACGACCACGACCACCGCCGCCCCGACGACAACGACGACAACGACAACGACGACTACGACGACCACCGCCGCGCCCTAGCTGATCAGGCTCGGTTCAGGAAGTTCCGGAGCAGGTCGTGTCCGGCGCTCGTCAAGATCGACTCGGGATGGAATTGCACACCTTCGACGTCGTGCTCCCGATGACGCAGACCCATGACCAGGCCGTCGGGAGCCTCGGCGGTGATCTCGAGGCAGTCGGGTATCGAATCCCGCTCGACGATGAGGCTGTGGTAGCGGGTCGCCTCGAGTGGACTCGGTAGGCCGGCGAAGACCCCGGTGCCCTGGTGGGCGATCATGCTCGTCTTGCCGTGCATGACCTCGGGGGCCCGGATCACATTGCCGCCGTACACATCGGCGATGCACTGCATTCCCAGACAAACGCCGAAGACAGGACGGTTGCCGGCCGATTCGGCGATCAGGTCATTGGATATCCCGGCGTCGTTCGGGGTGCCCGGCCCGGGACTCACGAGTACCGCCGCCGGATCGAGGTCCTCGACACCGGCCAGGTCGATATCGTCATGACGCCGGACGATCGGGTTGGCGCCGAGCTCGCCGATGTACTGCACGAGGTTGTAGACGAACGAGTCATAGTTGTCGATGACCAGGACGTCCACGGCGCCTCACGATATCGTCGGCAACCCCTCCGGGGTTGCTTCGAGTTCCCGCTTCGCAGGAACTCGCGCCCAGCGGCAACCCCTCCGGGGTTG
>JAAUYH010071280.1_pt1 | contig 16552 bp, 10 predicted proteins | sample 7278061 | NCBI WGS metagenome assembly JAAUYH01 (sample SAMN14350203, study PRJNA611818) | marine sediment metagenome | isolation source: surface marine sediment (0.6m) | place: French Polynesia: Moorea | collected 2018-08 | reverse complement strand
TGAGAATATTTATTCTCCATTCTTCTTTAAAAGCTTTAAGGGTGTTTTTTGTCAAATTCATGCGGTTCTAAAGAAAGCAGGTAAGCCGATACAAGATGCTGATGTTTTGATTGCTGCAATGGGTATTACACGCGGATTAATTTTGGTTTCTAAATGGACTCTTGGTAAACAGAATAATCATGGAAAAGTTAAAGATGTATCCAGAAGTGCTGGAACTCTTCAGAAAGATTGGACTGTTGTAAAATCATTTGAATTGAGAGAAGCTTTTTGCATTGCAGTGGTTGGACACCAAGGTTGGAACAACGATCCAGATGCTCAAGCACCATATTCTTTAGTTGTCAGTTTTGAAGCTTTAAAATCTAATATCCCAATTTACACTACATTTGTCGAAGCTCAAGTGGAAATAGAAGTTGAGCCGCAGGTAGAAATTAGATAAATTTATGCTGTATCTAACGCGATCGCAAACTTCAAAAACAACCAAAAACCCCTCTCCAAATTTCTTTTCGTAAATGGAGAGAGGTTTGAAGGTCAAAGAACCGCAACTTCAAAAAACCACAAATTCAAAAAACCACAATTAAATACTCACAATATAAGGAAAATCGATCGCTCCAACCCTAGCATCATTAACTAAAGCCTGATAAACCATCACCGCAACCTCAGCCCTTGTCGCATCACGGGTGGGGTTAAGCTGTTGCAAATTGGGATAATTAACTATCAGTTGTTTTTCAACTGCTGTAGCTACTTCATCTTTAGCATATTGGGGAATATTTCCTCTGTCATTGAAGTAGTTTAAATTATTCTCTACTCCACCAAGGAGTTTGAGTCCATTAACTAAAGAAACAATTACTTGAACCCGTTGGATATTTTGATTGGGGTGGAAGGTTCGGTCTGGAAAACCTGAAAGGAAACCACCTTCATAAGCTTGTTGAATTACTCGATTAGCCCAAAAATTTTCCTTAACATCTTTGAATTTAATCGCTTCCCGTTTCGCAGGTGGGTTAAAAGATTAGACAAGTAAAGCAGCATATTGCGCCCGTGTCATCGTAACATCGGGTTTAAAAGTAAGGTCGGGATAACCTTTGACTATATCTAGTTTGACTAATTCTTGGATAAATATTTCCCCCCAATGACCAGAAATATCCCTTAATTTAGTTGGGTTTGGTAAAGGAGTTGGGTCTGGTACGGGAATAGGTATGGGTGTAGGATCCGGTTGTGGTGTCGGGTCTGGTACGGGAATAGGTACAGGTGCAGGATCTGGTTCCGGTGTCGGATTTGGTTGTGGTGTTGGGTTCGGTACAGGTGTGGGATTAGGTTCCGGTGTTGGAGATTGATTATCTACCAGTTCCACATTACCTTTTACTTTGCTCGGATCGATTTGATTCCCGATCGCAATGAGTTTGTTAGAAGTTGCATTTTGTAGGTCAAATTTACCGTTGTTGCGTAGGATGTTACCACCAGGGTCATTGCTATTACCCATATCTGGTAGGGAGTCACGAATCATTGTCAAACCATCATCTGTATTTCTTTCACAGATGTTTTGACGCAATATGGGACGAGCACTACCGGAAATAACAATTCCATTCCGGTTCTCAGAAATTTTATTATTAATTATTTTAGGCGCAGCGCGATCGCTAACAGCAATTCCATAACCAGTTCTTACACAGGAATTACCGCGAATTTCACCAGTACTATCCCGAGCAATGGAAATACCATTAGCATCATTTTCAACAAATATGCTATCGAAGATTTTCGGATTTGCATTCCCGCTAGCAAAAACTCCCTCACGTTTGGATTTAGTAAAAGTACAATTAGCTACTGTCGGTGCAGTTGACTCAATCCAAACAGCAGTACCACGACTAGCGGGACTAGTGACTGTTACTCCTCTTAATTCAGTATTATCATCAAGAACAATCGTAATATTTTGACGGGCAAAAGTACGACTGAGATACTCTCCACTACCTTCGATTATAATACCTGCACCTTTATTACCTTCATTACCAATAACACTGACTCCACTAGGAATATTTAAGGGAAATTCTTCACCAGTGTCACTGTTATATTCACTATCTGCCAGTTGGATTTTAGTTCCGGATTTCGCGATCTTAAGGGCTTGAGTTATAGTTTTTAATGGTGTTTGTTGGCTACCATTTGCACTATCGCTGCCAATAGTTGAATTTACGTAAATAATTTCAGCCATACTGATATTCTTAGACACCACGACATCTTAACGCACACATTATAGATGTCTAATATTATTGGCAATAAATAATACAAAAAAGTAAATAATAGGTTAGTATGTAACCCGCTACCGTCTCTGCTACCTTCTATTTGAATGAGTAATAGTAATAAAAATATCGGTTATTGTAATGGTGTATTGCACCACAATATCTAGAGCCTGTGGCGTCGGTGGCTCGGATAGCCTATAGCTGCGCTACCTGCAGATCCGTTACTTTTCGCTAGTTGGGACAACACACCCCAACTCAACTAAGCTTGGTCGCTTTTGATTTCCTCAATCAAATCGATCCCTTTTTGAACTTCCGCAGTTTGTCCTTGTTTTTTAAAGATATTTACAGCTTTTTGTAGATCGGCGATGGCTCCATCAACATCGTCTAAACTATAACGAGCAATTGCTCTATTCCCATATGCTTGAGCATAATTCGGATTAATTTCTAAAGCCTTTGTATAATCTTTTATAGCTTCTTCGAATTCTTGCAACTCAGTACGGAGATTTCCCCGGTTGTAATATGTATGAGCACTATTGGGATCTATTTCTAAAGCTCTAGTGTAATCTGCAATCCCTCCCCGATAGTCTTGCATCTGAACGCGGATGTTTCCCCTGCGGTTATAAGTTTCAATATCATTAGGTTTAAGCTGTAAAACTTTTGTATAATCTGCAACTGCTGCGCCATAATTTTTTAAACCATGATAAGCAAGAGCGCGATTTAAATAAACAGATGCATCGTTAGAATTGTTGCGTAATACCCGATTGTAATCTGCGATCGCAGCTTTATACTCTCGTAGACGATAATGAGCGATCCCACGATTTAAATAAGCATAGGAATGATTGGGATCAATTTTTAAAGCCCGAGTATAATCTTGTATTGCTCCTACTCCATCTCCTGAATCATCACGAGCATTACCCCTACTAATATAGATATCCACATGGTTCGGACTTATTTTTAAAGCTTCGCTGTAATCAGAAATTGCACCGCGATAATCTCTCAACTGATAACGTACAAGTCCTCTTTTGTAATAAGCATCAGAATTTGCAGGATTCATTAGCAATGCTCGGTCGAAATTAGCTATTGCTTCTTTGAGATTTCCTCTTAGGTAATGCTGATTTCCTCTACTTATGTAGTATGATACTTTTGTACTACCATCAACTGATGGTTCGATCCCAGAACCCCGAAGAGTTTTTGTTGATAAATTTGCTGTCGCTGTTATCAATTCGCGCTCTGCGCTTTTTTTAGCTTTAGCTTGCATATAATCGGGTGCAAATGCATCTACCGCAGCAAAAGCACCTAATACCAACAGCATTGAAGCAATTCTAGATCCTTTCATCTTGACTTCTCCGGGCTCTACCTTACTGTCCGTAATTGAAAATCGATTTAGTTTTCACATGTAATCAATCGTTGTCAGGTCAACTATTCGTAATTAACTAGCCATATTTACTAGCTGTATACGTAACCTTTACGATTGAATTCATGCATCATGTCAATTGATTGACGTATGAGATATTTTATTTTTGATGAAATAAAAGCACTCAGTTCTTCTTAGGGTTATGTCAACTCTATTTATTTGATTAGAAGAGCTTAGGTCTTACTTTTTCCCTTGGATTTAGGAGATCGTAAAGTTTAGCAACTTTTATTATTCTCCATGTAAAACAAATGGCTATCCCTGGTTTTAATTATCTGGTATTCAAAATTTACAACTGACAGTAAATAAATACCAAAGCCTAATAAGCATTTCCTGAAACAGTTTATTGGAAATTACTATTTAAGCTGTTTTACTGGTACGTAAAGATAATGCAGTCGGCTAAAACTATTCAGTTAAGTCTTAAATAAAGATAACCCTTACCTAAAAAGTTTAAATAACAGGGTTCAACACTAAACTATATTGTCTAGGGAACTACTATGGAACGATTCGGGTTATATATTACTCTTTAATTATAGGTTCTTTTGTGATTTGACGCACACTTTTTTATACTTCGACAAAATAGAAACTAGTGATTTAAAAGATTCTGAGATGTGACCGCGATCGCAGACAAACCTAAGATAAGACATTAAATAATCTAGAGTAAGCCGATTCTTTAAACAATAAAGACTTATTCTTCTCTTCTTTAAGTATTTGAGAAAAATAACGAGCCTCTATTGAATTTTGATAACACAAAATTTATGCAATAACCTGAATTTCCAAACTACTCTGTAGAAGACGTTCATCATAGCTAGAATTTTTACATTTAGTTGGATTTGCGATTACGTAAATCACAAGTAACAAGTATATATAAATACTACAAAGTTAGTGTTTTTTCTCTTACACTCTAATTTTTATCTCTTCAAAAAAACTTTATTTGCGCATATAACCATATTTTAGCCATTTCCATGCAATATTCATAAATTTATATCTATGGTATGGTATTTTTCTTATTATTTAATATTGTTTATTTTATTGTTTATTTTTATTATTTACAAAGTTTTGTTATTTATTTGGGACTTTCTGTAACTTTTCACCACATTTTTTACAGAAATCTGCATCTGGTTCGTGGAAAGCTAAACCACAGTTGTAGCAAAGTATTTTTACTTTATTAGATATTTCGATTAGTCGTTTTACAAGGTCGCCAATTTGCCAAGGGATTAAAGTAATTCCTGTTAAAATCATCAAAACTGTTAACAAACGACCACTACTTGAAATTGGAGTGACATCACCAAAACCTACGGTCGTCATAGTGACAATAGAAAAATAAAATGCATCTAAAAAATTACGAAAATCTTCAGGGTTTACTGAATGTTCTACTTGATAAATCAAACCAGAATAAACAAAAATAATTGCAAATAAAGTAAATAGTATTCTGACAAAAATTAATAAATCCTCATTATTAATAATTCCAAACAAAGACTTTTTCTCTATAAATCGAATCAAACGTAAAATTCTAAACCATCGTAAGATACGGATAAAACTAGTATCAATAATTCCAATAAAACCAGGCAAGATAGCTATTAAATCAATGATTGCATAAAAACTGAATATGTATTTAAATTTATTTTCCTGATTCCATAAACGTAATAAGTACTCAATAGCAAAGCAAATTAAAATATTTGTATTTATTATGCCGAGTATAAATTCTATATTGGCGGGAATTGAGTAAGTTTGGATGACAAAAATTCCTGAAGATATAATAACTAGAAAAACTATTGATAAATTAACTGCCTGATTTTTCTGTATGTCTAAGTTTTCGATTAAAAATGTAAATCTATCTTTATTTAGTGACATAGCTAAATTCACCATAAGGTTATTTGTAATATTATTTTTAATCTCTGATACTCTGACAACTATTTAGTTTGTGATCATAATCTAATCATAAAAACTATTTTTGCTATATATTTATATATCCATATATATCCATCAGAAACATAACCGAAGAATAACAATTGATAATTTTTTTTACAAAAGATAACTATAAAGGCTGGTTAAATTGCCAATATATATAGTTTCGTAACTAAATATATTGCGACATTGCTAAAGAATTCTTAAGTCAAAACAATATTATTTGTAGTTTAACCCTTAAGCTTTATAATCCTTGTTCAATGGGTTACACCTTACATATCAATACATAGTTATTTTTAAATATTTGTAATATTTATTTGTGATTTTATTAGTTAAAAGTATTTGATATCAATGATTATTTTGATTTTAATAAGTAGTATTTATAGTGCAAGATGATTTATGTAGATAAAGTGTGTACAATACTTGTTTTATATTAAATAATTAGTAATGAATAATGCTAGTACTTAATATATATTACTGTAATTATTCTGAAGTTAATTAACGGCTTTTTAGAAATGTGGATTAAATAAATTTAAATTCAATTGAACAGACCATCACGGCAGCAATAAAGCACCCATTTATAAAAGGTCAAAGCTAGTAAAAACTACACTTTTACTCCGCTAGACCGCACCTGCGGCGTTCGAACACTAACGTCCGTAGGACGCAGTCTGTTTTGCTCACCCTATGGGCGCGGCGGGCGCGGCGGCGCGGTCTGTTACGTCCTACGTACGACAGACACGCAATAAGTAGGTTGACTTCCGCGCAGCGGTACTAGGTTCGCAAAATTTGAGGACTAATCCCTTAGTCAACTTCATTCAATTTACTTACAATCTATCAAAGGAGAGTAAAAGGAAATCAAAGTTGGACAACAACTATCAGGCTTATCTAAATCGGGTAGCACGAATGACCCTACCGGAAGCTTACAAATCCCAAGTACAGCATATTCAAGAATCTTTCAAGTTTAAGCTCAACAGCGAAGGGGTAAGACAAGCTTCTCCTTTTCCTGGTTATACAGTCATTACTCCACCCTGTGAAGAAGATACTGCAAATTCTGCTTTTTACAGAACTTTAATTCAATACCAACAACAATTATTGGAGCCACCATTCAATGAAGATTTTATCGTACCAGTACCTACCGATAGCTTACATTTCACCTTAGCAGACTTGATTTGGGATAGTGCTTATCGCGATGCTTGTGAAAGTAATCCCAACTTTGAAGAAGATTTACACAGTTGCTTTACAGAAATTTTTCAGAGTCATGATCGATTATTCGATTTTGGCAATAGTTCGATTCGCTGGCAAATGTTAGGATTATTAGTCATGCCGAGGGCTGTAGGTGTCTGTTTGGTACCTCAAAATGAAGTTTGCTATGCCAATATCATTAATCTTCGTAGAGCCATTTATCAAAATCCCAAGCTTGTCGGTTTAGGCATTGAGCAACATTATCATTTTACAGCCCATGTTACTTTGGGATACTTTGGCAAAGTTCCTTCCGATTTAGACAGAGAGCGTTTAGGGCTGATGTTTTCCGATTTAAACCAAAAATGGTCATCTAATTCACCTGAAATGGTAGTAAGCTGCGCTCAATTACGAAAATTTGATGATATGAATCGATTCTATCGCGAGCACAATTGGCCAATATTGGATTTTGATTCCCAGGCTGTCGAATTCTAGATCTAACTTCTAGATTTTGAACTTCTGGACTTTTTTTAGACTTTTGATTGCTAGAATCTCGATTGTTTAATTTTAATGGATTTACCCATACACCCAATTATGGAACAAAGTTTCGCGGTTATTGACCGTGAAATTGGCGGACATGAATTTGAACGAGATGAGTATGCTATTGTCCGCCGGGTTATTCACTCTACTGCTGATTTTGAATTCAAGGATTTAGTAAAGTTTTCTCCCAACGCAATCGCAAGTGGAATTTCTGCTCTACTTGAAGGGGTACCAATTGTGACTGATGTTGGGATGGTAAAACAAGGAATTGCAGGTTTACTGTCCCGTACTTTTAATAATCAATTAATTAGTGCAGTATCTCAAGTTGAGGAAGCACTTCCAGGAAGAACCCGCACAGAAACCGGTTTATTAAAATGCTATCGAGAATTTCCCCATGCAATTTTTGTTATTGGTAATGCACCCACCGCTTTATTAGCACTTTGTCAGGAAGTAAGAAATACTGATGTTAAACCAGCTTTAATTATTGGTGCTCCTGTTGGTTTTATTTCTGTAGTTGAATCCAAAACTGTGCTTGCACAAACATCGGTACATCAAATTTGCGTTGAAGGACGCAAGGGTGGTTCCTCCGTTGCAGCAGCAATTATCAATGCTTTAATTACACTTGCTTGGAAAGCAAAGTCAAATTCAAGTCAAATTCAAAACTGAGAGCAGAATAATAAATGAATGTATCAAACAATTGACAAAAACGAAATAAGAATAGTGTTTTTGCGAGGTGCGATAGATCCTTCAAGTTCATCCTGTATTTAGAAAATCGATCTACATTCATTCACTCTCGAATAAAATGAAACTTGTTTTTATCTAAGTGTATTCACAATACACTATGTCACCAATAAAACTGTGTACGCAAACATTATTTTGTTTCCCTCAGCGAAAAATATTTGTTTATTCAGTAATATTGCGCCTTAGTCGGTGTATTTTGAAAAACTTTATCCAGTATTTTTCGCTACTAGATAAAGTTTTTGGGCACCCTTGCGAATGTCTTGAAATCTTGACATTCTAATACTTTTTAACACGTACGATGTTAACTTACAGGTACTAGGGTGTTATTTACCATATATACAACACGAACTATAGCCACACTTAAAAATTAAAGGGTGGCTTTTCTTATCTAACGAATTAACAATCGGTTAAGAATTACTCCATTTTAGTCTTCGATTGTCAATATTGCATTCGATCTTGAGGAACACTTTTGACCGATTAGGCGTGTATTCATTGTTTTTACGCATATTTTTAGCGGACTATTAAGCGCTGGTGTTGTGCTCCCATATCAAAATCAATGAATTATCTCTCCAAATACAAATGTTATTTCCAGTCAAAATCATCCTTAGGGTAGGTTGCACTTTGGATGTTAAAAGCTTGATTTAAAGCCTATAGATTCAACTTTAACCTACCTTACGCTCAATTTGCAGTTTTATCTCCTCACCCAAGCTTAAAAAAAACTCATAATACAGAAAATAATGTCCATGAAGTTGTATAAAAATTAGGACATATATAATTTATTCCCCAAAACCTTTTCTTAAATCTGCCAATGGAACGGCAAAAGCGAAGACGCAAACGCGGCGTAATTCTGACAGATGTTGGGTTACAAAAACTAACCAATGCAAAACACCAAGCTGAATGTTTAGAAAATGATGGTGCGAAATTTACTCTAGAAGAGCTTAGTTTTCGTACCCAGCTAGCACCTTTCACCATTTCTAAAGTACTAGCTGGTGAAGAAGCGGTAGACAAACAGACTTTGGAATATTTTTTTTACGCATTCAATTTACACTTAACCCAAGATGATTATACAAAACCTGGAAATATAAAGCATACAAAAATAGAAAAAAAATTTCTAAATCAAGGCTTAAAGTCCCAAATTTCAGACCTGAAACCCGATCACCAATATCTCAGACAAAAGACAGATTGGGGTGAAGCAGTTGATGTTTCAATATTTTTTGGGCGTTTTGAAGAATTGACGCAGTTGGAGAAATGGATAGTTAATAGCAATTGTCGCTTGGTTGCTTTATTGGGGATCGGGGGTGTTGGTAAAACTTCGGTATCGGTAAAGTTAGCACAACAATTAGAAGAAAAGTTTGAGTTTGTAGTTTGGCGTAGTTTGCGTAATTCACAAACCTTAGAAGAATTATTAAAGAGTCTTTTGCTATTTTGCGCTCAAGGTGAAGACGTTAACATATCGGAGAATATCGGCGAGTTGATTTCTCAATTTCTTAGCTATTTGCGATCGCGTCGCTATCTTATAATTCTCGATAATGTTGAATCAATTTTAGCAAGTGGGGATAATAGCGGATATTATCAAACTGGATATGAAAATTACGGACAATTTTGGCAACGAATAGCAGAAACACCTCACCAAAGTTGTTTGTTATTAACTAGTCGGGAAAAACCTCGGGAAGTCGCTGCATTGGAAGGGGAAACTTTACCCGTGCGATCGCTAAATTTAGAAGGACTAGGGGAAGATGCGGCTTTGGAATTGTTACAAACGAAAGGTTTTTCCTCCGACTACAAGGCTGAGTGGGAATATTTAATTAATCATTATGGCGGTAACCCTTTAGCTCTCAAAATTGTTGCAACTACAATTCGGGAACTATTTGATGGCGATGTTCAAGAATTTTGCAGCCAAGGAACAATGGTTTTTGGTAGTATCTATGACTTATTAAGTCAGCAATTCCATCGCCTATCAGATTTGGAAAAAGATTTACTTTATTGGTTAGCAATTAACCGCGAACCCGTAACCCTGAAAAAATTACGTGCTGATTTTGTTTTACCGGTATCTCCAATGAAAATGTTAGAAGCATTGGAGTTTCTAAGTCGCCGTAGTTTAATTGAAAAAAGTAAAAATTCGTTACATAAAACCAAGAGTACAGGTAAGAGTACGGGTACTTCGATAAAATTTACTTTGCAACCTGTAGTTATGGAATATGTCACCAGAAGGCTAATTCAAAAGGTGACGAAGGAAATAGAAGATAAAACTCATAATTTAAATGTACCTGCTTTTGCTCCTAGCTTTGCGCACAAAACTTTTAATACTCACACTCTAATTCAAGCTACAGCTAAGGATTATATCCGCATTACCCAAACCAAATTAATTCTTCAGCCCGTTATCGAACAACTGTTACTGAAACTCCACCACAAACAAGGAATTAAAACTACTCTTACCAATATCTTATATGAGTTACAGCAAATTAACTTTGAGAACATTGTTTCTTCCCCTAACCCAGTATTAGAACCTGGATATGCTGCAGGTAATATCCTTAACTTGTTATCTCACCTCCAAGCGGATTTGCGGGGGTATAATTTGTCCTATTTGAGTATTTGGCAAGCATATTTCCAAGAAACACCCCTGCAACAGGTTAATTTTAGTCATAGTGACCTATCTAATTCCGTATTTGCTAAGACTTTTGGTGTTGCAATGTCTGCAGTATTTAGTCCAGATGGTAAAACATTAGTTACAGGTCATTCAGAGGGTTTAATTTTTCTGTGGAATCTTGCAACCAGCGAACTCCTGACGAATTACCAAGCACATAAAGGACCTGTATGGAGTCTTATTTACATAAATGATAGTACTTTTGTCAGTACATCCCACGATGGAACCATTAAATTTTGGGAGACCTCGACCGGACAATGTATAAAAACTTTGCAAGGTCACCAAGGTAGTGTTTACAATGCTGTACTTACAACTGATGGGAAAACTTTAATCAGTAGTGGTGCGGACTGTACTATCAGAATTTGGAATATTGTAACAAAAGAATGTACTAAAGTTTTACGAGGTCATACTAAGGGGATTTGGGGTATAGCTCTCATTCCAAATGTGTTTCTAGAAAAAGAAGTTTTAGAAGAAGAATTTTTAGAAGAAGACTCTACAGATCAAAAATTTACTGATACAGGAACTACAGACACAGAGAATTTAATAACCATAAACTCTTCCATGGACGGAGCGATCGCCAGTGCTAGTGACGATGGAAATGTGAAATTATGGGATTTAGTAACCGGGGAATGCATTCACACTTTCATCGAGCATCGAGAATGGGTGAAACGAGTAGTTATTAATTCTCAAGGTGTTTTAGCTAGTTGTAGTTTAGACCAAACTATTAGGTTGTGGGACATCCAAAGTAAATCTTGTATTGGTGTTTTGGATGGTTACGGACATGGAGTTATGAGTATCACCTTTGTTGGGGACAAACCTAATTTATTGGCTAGTTGTAGTGTCGATGGAAAAGTTCGCCTCTGGGATATTATGACCAAAAAATGTATTAAAATCTTCCAAGGTCATAAAAATTCTGTTGATAACATTGTCTCCAATGCCCAAGGAACTTTACTGTTAAGTTGCAGTCAGGATTTTTCTATCAAGTTGTGGGATATTGCAAATGGAGAATGTATCAGAACCTTGAAAGCAAGACATAGTTGGGTTGGTTCTGTAGCTTACTTTTCCAAGTTTAATCCCTCAAAGTTTAATCCCTCAAAGTTTAATTCCTCAAGGCTTGATTCCTTAAAGCTTGATTCCTCTAAACCTACTAAATCTGACCAAACTGGGGAAAAACAAATAGGTTTAATTGCTAGTGGGAGCGAAGACTCCATCGTCAGGTTGTGGAATTTGCAGACATTAGATGCAAAATCTCTACGGGGACATACTGAATACATATTTGCTGTAGAATTCAGCCCCGATGGTAAAATTGTTGCCAGTGGTAGTGCAGACCTAACAATTAGGTTGTGGAATGTAGAAACAGGTGAATGCATCAAAGTCTTGCGAGGACACAAAAGTTTGGTTACAGGGCTTGCTTTTAGTCCAGTTCCTGCAAATTTCATTGGGTTGCAACCAAAATCTGGGTACCTTTTAGCAAGTAGTAGTTACGATCGCACTGTCCGTTTATGGGATCCATTAACGGGAGAACTGTTACATACATTGCCAGAATATTATGCAATGTCTGTAGATTTTAGCCCAGACGGTAAAAGTATTGCAGTGGGAAGTTTTGACGATACGGTGAGAATTTGGGATTTAGAAACTAAAGAATGTCGTCAAAGTTTTAAAGGGGATAGTATATTAACGTGGCGAGTAGCTTTTCATCCCCAAGGAAATATATTAGCAACAGCAAATAGTGCAGATATGACTGTCAGACTGTGGGATATTACTACAGGTAAATGTATGAATATATTCTCAGGTCACACAAATTGGATTTTAGGTCTTACTTTCAGCCCTGATGGTAATTTACTCGCAAGTTGCAGTAGCGATCGCACTATTAAACTTTGGGATGTGGTAAAAGGCGAATACATTGTTTCCATTGATGCTTGTGAAACATGGGTAATGTCAGTTGTTTTCAGTTCTGATGGAAAGACTTTAATTAGCAGTGATGGAGATTCAGCAATTAAAGTTTGGGATGTAGAAACTTTTCAGTGCTTGCAAACCCTAAAGATTCCTCGTCTTTACGAAAACATGAATCTTTATAAAACTACAGGTTTAACAGAAGCACAAAAAACTACCCTACAGGAATTAGGAAGTATTTCAGTTTATAGCTAACACAACGCCCTGATGGGCTACAGTTATCAGTTAACAGTTATCAGGTTTATTTGGTTCTGAATATTATCAAGGGTTAATTAACAGTTTAGGGAACTAAACAAAATCATATAAGGCGTATTTTGTTAACTGTTAAGTTAGAACTATTTAGAACTATGCTGCCAATAAGCCAAGTCTTTTGCGAAATATTGGATTATATTTTGCTTGTTCCCAGTTGAAAGCTTCTTTAATATTTTTAATTGTGATGTTTTTAGCAAGAGTAAAATCAGCTAGGGTAAGGTCAGCATCATTAAGATTAGTTAGAGTAAGGTTAGCATTTATAAGGTCAGCGCGGTTGAGAATAGCACCACTCAGATCGGCGTCCCAAAAGTCAGCACTGCTGAGGTCAGCACTCCACAGATCGGCACTACTTAGATCGGCACTACTTAAATCTGCACCACTGAGATTCGCATTACTTAGATCGGCACTACTTAGTATTGCACCACTAATATTAGCTCTTTTGAGAACAACATTTATCATATCTGCATTACTAAGGTCAGCCCCCCAGAGATCGGCACCAGTTAGATCAGCATTTATGAGGATAGCACCACTAAGTTTAGCACCACTGAGATTTACATTGCTTAGATTCGCACCACTCAAATTAGCATCACTAAGATCAACACCACTGAGATTAGCGCCACTCAAATTGGTATTTTTCAGATTAGCGCCACTCAGGTCTAAACCACTGAGGTCTTTCCCATCAGAGATGTTTTCGAGAATATTATTTTCTAAATGAGATACATTATCAATTTCTGCAGTTGGTTCTAAATCCACAACATATGTAACTGTTAATGCTGATTGTATGTTTTCTGATTCATCAACAGCATCATGCTCAGCCATAGTAAACGCTAAATCTTTTTGTTCGTTCTTGGAAGTCTCACTATCTACACAAATAACATCTTCAGCTGGGATACCTGATGGTGAAGTAACCTCATCTGATTTAAGCCATTGAGAAAGAGTATCCACGAATTTATCTACGTAATTTATTTACTTATTTTCTTATGAAAATCCAAACATACTTTGAGTTATGCCTGTGATTTCCATATTTCTTTAGACAGATTTTAACAAAAAGTGTTTCAATATACGAATAAATAAAATAATTATATGATATTAGCCAGTGCGAGGGAAAAAATAAAATAAAAAGCTAAGGAACGATAATTTAATAAGCTGTAATTCTGAAACTTGGAATGGTGCGCTACGCTTATGCTAACAGCACCCTAATTTTGCATTTTCCTAATTTGGCACTTTCTAACTTGCCATTTTCTAACTTGCCACTTTATTTAATAAAACAATATTTAACAAAACAATAAGAACAATAAGACGAATTTTCTTCGATAGCAAAAATATACGAAGCTAAAAATACTCAATTCTGAATCTTCAAGCTATTCTTGCTACCCTATTAACTGCTAACTTAAATTCAGAAGATCCAAGCAGAGAGAACGCTATGTCACATACAATAGTTACTGATGTCTGTGAAGGCATCGCGGATTGCGTTGATGCATGTCCAGTAGCTTGTATTCATGATGGTCCCGGTAAAAATATGAAGGGAACTGATTGGTACTGGATTGATTTCAACACCTGTATCGATTGTGGTATTTGTATCCAAGTTTGTCCGGTTGAAGGGGCTATTGTTCCTGAAGAAAGACCAGATTTACAAAAAACACCACTGCCATTATAAATTTTTTATTGTAGAGACGCGCCAGAGCCTGCGGCGTCGGCGTTAGCCTCTGGCGCGTCTCTACAAATATTTGGGTTTGGGAATATTTAGGTTTGGGAATATTTGGTAAAAATCGTGATTCAACTGCTCGCTACACATTTACAAGATATTTTTCAGCATGCTGAAAGTACTTATCCAGAGGAATGCTGTGGTATTTTGCTAGGTTCTTTGACTGAAACTCAAAAAACTGTGACGGAGATAATATTGACTGAAAATGCTTGGAATCCAGATACAGCATTAGATTTTTCCGATGACAAGCTGAGTGATGATATCGATAAAAGTATTAGTTTTTCTAAAAGACGGCGATATGCGATCGCACCCGAGGTGATGTTAAAAGCACAAAAGTCAGCGCGTGACTCAGGAATAAATATCATTGGTATTTTTCATTCCCACCCCGATTACCCTGCGGAACCTTCAGAATTTGATCGCAATTGTGCTTGGCAAGAATATTCTTACATGATTGTTTCAGTGCAGGATGGTAAAGCTGCTGAAATTAATAGCTGGGTTTTGGATAGCAAAGATAAGTTTCAAGCAGAAGAAATTTGGGAAATGAAGTAAGGAGTCAGGAGTCAGAAATCGTAGAGACGCGACATGTCGCGTCTCTACAGAAGTCAGAAGTCAGAAGAATTAATCCCTTACTCATTACTCATTACTCATTACCCATTACCAATTACCCATCACCAATTACCCATACAAAAAGTTAAGTTAAAAATCACAAATATCAAAAAGGTATCTTTTTTGGGTACGATAAAAATTCTGGGCTTCCTCATTCCACAGTTATGCTTAATCCGAACTTGGATGATATCCAACTTACAAAAGACGATTACGAACGTTATTCCCGTCATTTAATTTTGCCGGAAGTCGGCTTAGATGGGCAAAAACGCTTAAAAGCAGCTAGTGTTTTATGTGTCGGTACTGGTGGACTAGGTTCGCCATTACTGTTATATCTTGCAGCTGCTGGTATCGGACGCATCGGTATTGTAGATTTCGATGTAGTTGATAGTTCTAACCTACAACGTCAAGTAATTCACGGAACTTCTTGGGTCGGTAAACCTAAGATTGAATCCGCTAAAAGTCGTATTCTAGAAATTAATCCTTTCTGTCAGGTTGATTTATACGAAACTCGCCTCAGTTCGGAAAATGCCCTTTCTATACTTGAATCTTATGATGTAGTTGTAGATGGGACTGATAATTTCCCGACACGATATTTGGTTAATGATGCTTGTGTACTGTTAAACAAACCTAATGTTTACGGTTCTATTTTCCGTTTTGAAGGACAAGCAACGGTCTTTAATTACGAAGGTGGACCAAATTACCGCGATCTTTATCCCGAACCACCACCACCAGGAATGGTTCCTTCTTGTGCGGAAGGTGGGGTTTTAGGGGTATTATGCTGCATGATTGGCGGTATCCAAGCAACGGAAACTATCAAAGTTATTATCGGACAAGGTAATACACTCAGTGGTAGATTATTGCTCTATAATGCCTTGGAAATGAAATTCCGGGAATTAAAGCTTCGTCCAAACCCAGAACGTCCTGTAATTGAAAAACTGATAGACTACGAACAGTTTTGTGGTATTCCCCAAGCAAAAGCCGAGGAGGCGAAAAGGCAAATGGATATCCAAGAAATGTCTGTCAAAGACTTGAAAGAGTTACTAGATAGCGGGAAACAAGATTTTGTTCTGCTAGATGTTCGCAACCCCCATGAGTATGAAATTGCTCAAATTCCTGGCTCTGTACTCGTTCCCCTTCCAGATATAGAAAATGGTGCGGGTGTTGACAAGGTTAAGGAAATACTTAATGGTCATCGTCTAATTGCTCATTGTAAGATGGGCGGACGTTCGGCTAAAGCTTTGGGTATTCTCAAAGAAAATGGAATTGAGGGTATTAATGTTAAGGGTGGTATTACTGCTTGGAGTCGAGAAATCGATCCATCTGTTCCAGAATATTAATTGGAAAGTTGGGTGAAACAATTAATACCATTATTTGTGTTTTAATTTTTT
>JAAUYH010065921.1_pt1 | contig 16554 bp, 11 predicted proteins | sample 7278061 | NCBI WGS metagenome assembly JAAUYH01 (sample SAMN14350203, study PRJNA611818) | marine sediment metagenome | isolation source: surface marine sediment (0.6m) | place: French Polynesia: Moorea | collected 2018-08 | reverse complement strand
TGGTTAATTAACTTGAGAATTTCCAGATTATAGAAATCGGCACGGTTCTTCTGTTGCCCCTGTAACCTCATTCTCAACTGCCAAATGCCAGAGACACAAAGGACACTAATTGTGAGCAAAAGCCCCATAGGCTCAGCATACTCGACAATAAAGCTAGGTTTATCTTGATTGTAATAAGCTTCTGCACCAGAATGAAAGGATAAGCCAAGACTTCTCAAAGAGTCAGGCTGCTCGATCATCGCTGCTTGGGGATTTTCCTTAATCAATTCATTGCGAGCTTCAAACAAAAGACGAGTAATTCCATAGATGATACCTTGATCCACGTCCTGATTCGTGACCAGCATAGCTCGTACCGCAACCACGGGTAAATCTTCTACTGGAATGGGAATGGCTCCATTGTAAGTTCCTTTGGGGATTTGGCTGGCTTCAAGAGTAGGCTGAAAAAGCTGTAGAGCTGCGCCTTGATCGATAGGTACTAGCTGAGTTTGACTATTTTGCAAGAGTTTACTAACTGCGGGATTTCCCAGCGCAATCACGCGAAACAAGGCATCTACTCTTCCCTGAAGAAGAGCAGCATGAGCTTGTTCTGGCGGTAGATTAACGGTTTGAAAGTCTGTTTCCCTTAAGCCATAATGTTGGCTTAAGGGCCAAAAGAGTGCATAAGAACCACTGCCTTGCGGCATTAATGCAATCTTTTTTCCTTTGAGAGCGCTCACTTTTTCAATCCCAGATTTCTGGCTGGCAATCAAGTGAAATATTTCTGGGAATAAGAGGCTAATTGCCTTGGTTGAGGGAGTAAGTGGCGCATCCCTTTGTAATATTGCCAGTTGCACCTTGTTTGCTTCAAGTAATTCCAAATTTTCTTGAGAACCTTCTGTTGCCAGAACTTCGATCTGGATCTGGGGATAATGTCTAGCTACAACTTGAGCGAGAGCCTGACCGAAGGCATAGTATTCCCCATTCTTTTCGCCTGTGGCCAGTGTCAGGGAATAAAAGCGCTTATAGTCGCGAACCCATTGCACAGCAAAGACGACAGCCATGATTGTGCTGAGCAGAACAATTAGAAGAAACAGTTTATGCTTCATTTACTTTCAATAACTCCAAATTGTCAGCTATTACACCACTAGAATACTAATACAGTATAGATTTTAGCTCTTAAAGTCGTAGTACCTAATAATGCAATATCTTATTAGGAATAATTAAACCGCGTCTAGTTTGAAACCCGTAGTTTTCGTAATGGATTGGGGCAAAGGGAAAAGGTTTTACGGGATCTATATTTTATATTTCAAAAATCCAGTTTTCAATGTGGACGCGGTTTAGCAGTATCTTTAGATTATTTTAAGCATTTTTTCGGTAATAAATTTTAATATTATGACCCCCCTTGTGCACATCAATTTGTAATATGCTAGGTAATGCGCAACTTTTAATACTACATTTTGAAGTGTGAAAGGGAGGTTAAAAATATTTATGGCAAAACTAGAAATCTGGCAAGATAGATGTCCTGCGGGGGTTAGACCTGGATGCGAACCCAAATATATTGAAAACGAGAATAATCAGCGTGCGATTGTTTTATTGCATGGTTTAACCGACTCACCATACTTTATGGAAGCGATAGGGAAGCGTTTTGCCCAATTAGGCTTTAATGTATATATTCCTTTACTTCCTGGTCATGGATTAAAAGACCCCAAAGGAATGAAAGGTGTTACCTTGAAACAATGGAAAAAAGAGGTTAACAAAGTTGTCAGCATTGCTTGTGGGAAAGCACAACAGGTTTCTATTGGTGGATTATCAACTGGAGGGACTCTTAGTGTCTGGAAAGCTAGTAAAAATCCTGACCAGATTAATGGAGGGGTTTTTCTATTTTCTGCGGCTCTAGATATTGCTGATGATGAGAATGACAGTGATAATCCTTTTAAAAAAGGTAATTTTAAAGAACGACTACTCCGGACTTACTGTATTAGAAAACCATTAGCCATTGTTCAGGATTTAAAATCGCCTCTTGTCGGCAATGATCCAGGAGATAATCCCTATCGTTATAGTCGAATGGATTATGATGGTGCAGCACAATTAGCCGAGTGTATTAAAAAAGTAGAAAAAGCCAAACTGACACAACCTCTATTTGTAGCTCATTCAGAAGCAGACGAAGCAGCCGATATTTTGGGTGTTGAGGAGCTTATGCTGAACCATCAAGGAGATAGAGAGCAAGTCTATTATTATCGTATTGGGAAAACTCTTGGCGTGCCTCATGCTAGTGTTGTTCTGGAGAACGATGTACTTTCCTATAACGGATCACCTCTAGAACCCAAAAATCCCTTTTTCAATAAAATGATGAATCGCGTTACACTATTCATCAATCAACAACTAAATAATGTACCTGCTCCAAAACAATACACTTATAGGCCTCAGGTTGCAGTATTAAAAGATATCTTTTTTGATTACCATAGTAGTACCTACAGCCCAGGGATTGCTCACTGGTTAGCCTATTGTTCTCAAATTGCATATCAAAGAAGAAACGGTAAAAAAGATAAATCTCCTCATACCGAGCTAATACTAGAAAGATTACAAGGGTTAGACCCAGACTTTGAGAAAGTGTATGGATTTAATAATCGTAGCTCTCAAGCCATATTAATTAAACATAAACACTTTCTTGTTGCAGCCTTTCGGGGAACAGATGAAGTTGCCGATTGGATAGATAATATTTCAGTAGTGACTTTAGAGCAAATTAAAGCTGGATTTAGGGAGTCTTTTAAAAAATGGCTAAGCAGAGAACAAACTTTCTCCACTAATTACTCATTTGGAAGAGTTCATCAAGGATTTTACCAAGCTTTCCTGGACGTATGGGAAAGAGATGGAATGTGGGAAAAATTAGAGGAATTAATTGATTTAAAACAATCTCCTTTATGGGTTACTGGTCACAGTTTAGGAGGTGCTATGGCAACTTTTGCTGGAGCTTGGTTGGCAGAGAGAAATTTGCCTGTGCGAGGAATATATACTTTTGGTCAACCTCGTTGCGGAGATAAGGATTTCAGTATTCAACTTAATGCTAAATTACCTAATAAAATTTTCCGCTTTCACAATAGTAATGATATTGTTCCGAGATTGCCAGCACGTTTGATGAACTTTGAACATACAGGTAAACTAATTTACATTACTGAAGATCGAAAACTAGATGCAAATCCTACAAATTGGGATCGTTTTTTAGAAAGGGCTAAAGGAATTATCAAAGATTTTGTAGATAAAGACTTTGTTCCTGATAGTATCGAAGATCATAACATTGTAGAGGGCTATATTAATGGTATTTCTGCTTGGCAAGATAGAAATCCAGAAAATTGGTCATAACGGGACTTAAACAATCGACCAAGTAAAAATAAACCTCATCTACTTTGAAAACCGTAGTTTTTCTTCTTCAGAATCGATGTGTTTTTTAACCCACAAGCGATCTCGAAGAGGTCGGCGAAGCCGCGCCTCCGGCGAGCCGCTGCCCCTTCGGGCGGAAATGGAGCTCAAATAAAACAGGATTAACTAGTGATACAAGACTAAATTGATCAAATTTTGTACATATCTCTTTCTATCCATAGGAATAATTTCTTTACCATGAAGTAGTTCTTGATTAAGAACATAATGAATTAAAGAACCGATAAAAATCATGGCAGTAGCTTCTGGATCGGCAAAGTTAAATTCTTCTTGCTCCTCAAAATAGTTAGTCAATATTTCGATTGAAGGTTTGGCCACATTTTTGAGAAATAGCTGAGATAAATCAGGTCTTTTATCAGATTCTGACAGGATCAATCGTGAAAAATCGAGATGATTTTTGTTGCTAACGTTATCTAATAAACGATAAGCAAGATCCCTTAAGACTTTTTCCGGCTCACCCTCGAGAGGCTTTGACCAGAGAATTTGGAATTTTTCAGCAGCGATATTTTCAATTAACGCGGTAAACAATCCATCTTTATCTTTGTAATAGCTGTAAAGAGTTTGCTTGGATACTCCTGCAGATTTGGCCACTTTATCCATACTAGTCCGAGTATAGCCATGTTTGAGAAATTCTGGTAACGCGCCTTGAAGAATTTGTTTAGCCTTATCTGTAAAACGTTTATGATGACCAGGTTCGTGAATGCGGTGTTTTCTCATAACTTATTACTCACTATTTGTTACTGACTCTCCAATCCCCAACTAGCATTGTATCTCTCTGTACATTAACTTTTTTATTGACAAAATCAAACTGTACAGTCTAGTATAGATCTTAGAAGGATAAAACTGTACGGTCTAGTAAAAATATGCTTGGAGATAACGTTTAACCCTCTTGTACAGCAAGACTTGTAGGTATAATCACAAAAAACATACGCTACCGTATTGACAAGCAAAAGGTAAGTTTTATAGAATATAAACATACGCTACCGTATGGATAAAAAAAGTGGCTCTAACAAAAGAAGACTGGATTAATGCAGGATGGTTGCTGATGACATCAAAAGGTGTTGAAGGAGTCAAAGTGGAAGTTTTGGCGCGGCAGCTAGATGTCAGTAAAGGTAGTTTTTATTGGCATTTTAAAAACCGCAATGAACTATTAGAAGCTATTTTGCAACGTTGGGAAGAGAAAACAATGTTTTTGATTCAAGAATCGCAAAAAACTCCTAATCCTAAAGATAGTTTAGTTAAGCTATTTGCTTTAATAGCAAAAGTTTGCCAAGAGCCCGATCCTGAGCCAGCAATTTTCTTCTGGGCCAATAAAGATCCTCAAGTAAAACAACGAGTTCATGACTTAGAAAATAAGCGTGTTGATTATTTATCTGAGTTATTTGAAGATTATGGCTTTGACCCGATCGCAGCCAAACATCGAGCAGAGGTAGCATATCTGGCCATAATGGGTTTTGCAGATCGCCGAGGAAGAGATGGCGAGTTTGATTTAGAAATGGAGGAATTCAACAATTTTTTACTATCACTACTTATTTCTCCCGTAAACGTTTAACTAGTAACCAATAACCCAAAAACAATGTTCTTCGTAAATCAAAAAAAACAAAATCTAATCCCAATCTCTCTCGGAGTTTTAGCCCTCCTTGGTGGGACAGCTATTTATGGCATCTATGCTGTTAATAGTGATACTGCGCAACCAAAAGTTGACGAACCGATGGTAACGGAAAAAGTTGAGCTCAAAGCAGTTACAGCTTTGGGAAGAATTGAACCGGAAGGAGAAGTAATTCAATTGTCCCCATCTCCTGACTTAGGAGGAACTAAAATTAGTCAACTATTAGTTAAAGAAGGCGAGCGCGTTGCTCAAGGACAAACCATCGCTATTTTGGACAATAATGCCCGATCTCAAGCAGACTTAGAATTAGCCAAACAGGATGTCAAAGTTGCCGAAGCTAATTTGGCGATAGTCAAAGCAGGAGCAAAAAGCGGCGAGATTACAGCCCAGGAAGCCACTGTCAAGCGAATTAAAGCTGAATTACGGGGAGAACTCACAGCTAATGAAGCCCTAATTGCCCGTCTAGAAGCTCAACTACGGACCGAAACTGCGGAAAAACAAGCTACTATAGAGCGTTTAGAAGCAGAATTGGCTAAAGCTGAAAGCGACTTGCGACGCTATACCCAGTTAGAAGCCGATGGTGTGATTTCAGAATCTGAATTAGAATCTCGTAACCTCAACGTCGATACTGCAGCAAAAAGACTGGTAGAAGCTAAAGCTGGCTATAAAAGGACGTTAAGCACCCTAGAACAGCAAATCAGAGAAACCAGAGCTATTTCCCAACAAGAGATTGATACTTTAGAAGAACAAATAGCCGAAGCCGAAGCTACCTTAGATCGTATCGCCGAAGTGCGAGATGTAGATGTACAAAAAGCGCAAGCTGAAGTGGATAGAGCGATCGCTGCTTTCAAGAAAGCAGAAGAAGATCTAGCACTAACCCATGTTAAAGCTCCCACAGATGGGCAAATTATGACTATCCATGCTTATCCAGGAGAAATAGTAGGGGATGATGGAGTAGTGGAATTTGGACAAACCAAGCAAATGATGGTGGTAGCAGAAGTCTATGAGAGCGATATTAATCGGGTAGAAATTGGACAAAAAGCCACTGTGATCAGTGAAACCAGTGCTTTTAAAGGCGAAATAACTGGAACAGTAAGTCATATTGGCTTAAAAATTGGCAAACAAGATGTTTTAGACACCGATCCTGCCGCAGATGTCGATAGTAGAGTGGTAGAAGTTGAAATTCGCCTCGATTCTGCCAGTAGCGATCGCGTTTCAGCGTTAACTAATTCCAAAGCGCTCGTAAAAATAGCAGTCAATAATGACAGTAAACAGTAACCTTTACTTATTACTTATTACTCATTACTTATTACTTGAAAATGAAAACTCCCCTATCTTGGTTACAACTGACCCATGAAAAAATGCGCTTACTAATTGCCTTAGCGGGGATTGGTTTTGCCGATATGTTAATGTTTGTGCAATTGGGTTTTCAAAATGCCTTATTCCAAAGTAATGTTAAGCTTCATCATGCTTTAAATGGGGATATTTTTTTAATGAGCCCCCAATCTGATGCTTTAGGTTTTACTGAACAATTTTCCGAACGCCGTTTATATGAATCTGTTGCCATAGAAGGAATCGAATCAGTAGTTCCTGTCTATCTTAATTTAGGTTCATGGAAAAATCCTATAGAAAGAAATACTCGTACCTTATTCGCTATTGGTTTTAATCCAGCCTATAATGTTTTAGATTTACCAGGAGTTGCCGAAAATCTCGATCAAGTAAAACTAGAAGATGCAATTTTGTTTGATGATCAATCTCGGGCTGAATTTGGGGATATTCCGAGTTTACTCGCTTCAGAAGAGCATGTAACTACAGAACTCGCTTCTCGTAGAGTTAATGTTAAAGGCTTGTTTTCTTTGGGCGCCTCTTTTACGGCTGACGGCACAATTTTAACTAGTGATATCAATTTTTTAAGAATCTTTCCCGAACGGCAAAAAGGATTAATCGATCTCGGAATTATTAATCTCAAATCAGAGGCAGATTTAGAACTTGTTCTGCAACAGTTAAGAGATAAATTACCCCAAGATGTTAATATCTTTTCTAAGGAAGAGTTTATCGAACAAGAGATTACTTATTGGCAAAATAGTACTGCTATTGGCTTTATCTTTAATCTGGGGACATTAATTGGGTTTATTGTCGGAATCGTTATTGTTTATCAAATTCTTTATACTGATGTTGCCGATCATTTATCAGAATACGCTACTCTCAAAGCAATGGGATATCGCGATCGCTATTTTATTAGTTTAGTCTTTCAAGAAGCCATTATCCTAGCTTTTATCGGATTTATTCCCGGTTTAGGTATTGCCAATGTATTGTATTTATTAACAGCAAATGCTACAGCTTTACCAATTGCCATGACAGTTAATCGAGCAATTACTGTCTTGATATTGACTATTATTATGTGTTGTGTTTCAGGAGGTGTTGCGGTCAGAAAACTCAGTGCAGCCGACCCAGCAGACATATTTTAAATTATGAATATGAATTATGAAAATATTTATGGAGTCAAATACTATGGATACAATGACAGATATTGATCAGAAAACATCAATAACTAATAAGCAACCAATAGCTAAAGTAGTTGAAATCCAAGACTTAAACCACTTTTTTGGCAAAGGAGCATTAAAAAAACAAATATTATTTAATATTAATTTAACTCTAAAAACAGGAGAAGTTGTCATCTTAAAGGGACCTTCCGGTTCCGGGAAAACCACATTGTTAACCTTGATGGGAGGATTGAGATCGCCTCAGACAGGAAGCCTTAAAGTTTTAGACACAGAACTAGTAAGAGCCAAGAAAAATCAACTAGTAGAAATTAGAAAAAATATTGGTTATATTTTCCAAGCTCATAATCTCTTACATTCTCTTACTGCCAGACAAAATGTCCAGATGTCTTTAGAGTTGCATAATCATTTATCATTCCAAGAAATGAAAGCCCAAGCAACTTCTATTCTAGAAGCAGTAGGCTTAGGAGATCATATAGATTATTATCCGAAAAATCTATCTGGAGGACAAAAACAAAGAGTTGCGATCGCCCGTGCTTTAGTCTCCCATCCTAAGCTAGTTTTAGCGGATGAACCTACCGCAGCTTTAGACAGTAAAACCGGAAGAGATGTGGTAGATTTAATGCAACAATTAGCCAGAGAACAAGGCTGTACAATTCTCATTGTTACTCACGATAATCGTATTTTAGATGTGGCAGATCGGATTATAGAATTAGATGATGGCAGGATAACATTCAATGGTAAACAAAGTTAAAAGCCCCTGACGGGGAATTCAAAATTAAAAATTAAAAATTCAAAAGCGGTGCGACCCTGCGGATTTTTAATCCGCCAAGGAACGCGCACCAAGAGAGTAAATTAATTTCCCCGAACAAGAAGGTCAGAAACTAATCATAGCAAGACCTTCAGTCTATTCTGTTGATTTTTTAGTTTCTGAAGAGTTAAAAGATGAATCGACTTTTAAAATGAATGATTTCGTGCCAAAGAATGTATCAAAATCATCGACAGTAGGTTGCTGTTCGCGCAACTCGTAATGTACCGCTTCTTCGTTTTACTGAAATGCTACAAATCTCCCTATTATTGTTAGGTTTGAGGGAACAAAATAATTCCTCGTTCCTTATTTTCTCCATTCGCCCCAAATAGCTAAAGTCATTCCTGGTCGATAAATATTGACAAACATCGTTTTACCATCAGGAGCAAAGCAAACACCAGCAAATTCGCTATTATTGAGAGCATTGCGGGCAAAATGATAATATTTACCTTCAGGAGTAATCCCTACCAAAAACTGTTCCCCCCATCCATCTTCGCAAACAATTAAATCGCCAAAAGGCGCTAAAATGAGATTATCAGGATAATCTAAAACTCCTACACCAGGAGATTCAGTAAATAGTTCTAGCGTCGATTTGGCTAAGTTATAGCGAAATATCTGACCAACCCCAGCTTTGCCACCATTAGTACAAGTCCAATATAATTCCCCATTGGCATAACAAATACCCTCTCCTCTTCTAAAGATAGCTGCACCTTTAGTTTGAGCTTCGTAACGCAAAGTATCATGTTGAGGATCTACATCCTCAATTCTGACCCATTCTACCGCTTGAGGTTCCCCCACAAGTAAATCAATTCCCGTATCAATTTTAGGTTTATTTTTAATCACCATTGCTTCCAAGATTCCCCCTGCTTGGAGATTTCCTGGCTTTTGCGGTAAGAAACGGTAAAAACAGCTGTCGGTTCGGTCTTCAGTTTGATAAATATAACCTGTTTTAGGATCAGTCGCGATCGCTTCGTGACGAAATCTGCCCATCGCTTTTAAGGGAATCGGCGCTGCTAATCCTCCTGTAGCGGGAACTTCAAAATTATAACCATGTTTAACTGTGACTTTTCCCCAATAGGGCAGTAGTTGTTCTAAACTGTAGCCTGGAGGCGCATAGGGAGTAGCAATTTCTTCTTCGCAACTAATCCAAGAACCCCAGGTCGTGGTGCCCCCCGAACAATTACGATTGGTTCCAGCTAGAGAAAGAAAATGTTGTTGTAAATTGCGATCTCGATCTATAACTACGGTGGTAGTACCTCCTGGACAGATCGGATCATATTGGGGAATATCTACGGGAAGATTATTTTTTGTCATCACCGGATCGAGTTCATGGTTTCTTACCAAAATAGTTGAGCCATTCTTGCCAGGAAAAGCTGCCATCCCATCATGATTATTAGGTACGGGTAAACCATCATTCATCTCTTCTCCGACACCAGAGATAATCCGATATTGAAAGCCTTTTGGTAAGTCTAAGATTCCCTGGGGATCGGATTCGAGACTCCCAAATTTGTTAATTTGTAAAGATTTTCCAGTTACTGATTGAGCATATAAGTTTTTGAAAGGTGAAGCAACTATCGTCGTTACGCTGCTGATTCCGACTAATTCTACAAATTTTCTTCTTGATAGTTTCACAGTTAGTTAAGGATAATTACTTTTGCTCTACTAATTAATGTTAGTTCGACGAAGTAAATAACGCTCAATAGTACGTCAAAGAATTGTGGGATAGCTAATTAACTCCTCTCAAGACCAAGCAGCGATTGCTAATCCCTAGTAAAGAGTATCGAATGCTTCCGTGAAAGTTTGATGTTACATGGAGCAATAAAAGCAATTACTTCCTTATGCTAGTCTTCCATGCTTATAGGTCTTTTGATGACCGCAGATAAGGCACTCCATCTGGTTTATCCAATTTGTTGAGCTCTGTTATTTTATCACTCTCACACTTTCTTGATGCACACTCTTAGATTTCAATGCCTAAAGAAAGTTAAAAAATAGATACAAAAAGTTTCTTTACAAAATTAAATGCATAGATTACTATGGGGCGAAAAATATAAAATTCAAAGGGAAAATAAATTTATAGTGATTGTAAAGTTATTTTTAAATCTGTATAAAAAAACAAAAGAATAACGTAATAGGATGCCAAGCAATCAAGAATTCCAGGTAGTTATTGGTGAGGTTGAAATTGATATTTAATAAATTAGCTAAAGATTGGCAACTGCCTCAAAAGCCAGGGCGATTTTTACTCATTATCGTATTGGTCATCGGCATCTTTTTTCGCTTTGCCGATTTAGAGAGTAAAGTTTTTTGGCATGATGAAGCATTAACAATGTCGCGAATATCTGGATACACTATCCAAGAAATCAATAGAGCTATTTTTAACGGTAAATTAATTAATGTCAATGAATTGAGAAAATATCAACAAAAAAAATCGGAAAGTCAAGTTCTTGATATTGTTGATGTTTTAGCTACTGACAATCCTCAACATCCACCAGTATATTACTTGCTGTTGGAATTGTGGAGTAAAATCTTCGGACAATCTATCAGTTCACTCAGAAGCTTATCTGCTTTATTCAGCGTGTTAGTTTTGCCATGTATCTATCTGCTTTGGAAAGAACTTCGGCAGTTACCTTTTGTAGGTTGGGTATCCATGGTGATAATTGCCACATCACCTTTCCATGTCTTGTATGCTCAAGAAGCAAGAGAGTATAGCTTATGGACTTTATCTATTTTAATTTCTAGTATTGCTTTATTAAGAGCTATAAGATTGAGAAATACTAAAAATTGGTTAGTATATGCTGTTATTTCCTTGATAGGACTTTATATTTATCCATTTTCTATATTTGTAAGTGTTGGACATGGTATCTATATTTTTACTAGAGAAAAGTTTAGATTTACAAAAACTTCCAATTTCTTTCTACTCGCTTTCAGTTTTGCATTCACAGGATTTATGCCTTGGTTATTATTGATGGTCAATCAATATTCTGAAACTGGTTCGCGATGGACAGAAAAACCCATTTCTCACATATCATTAATCAAACATTGGCAAGCGCATATTTACAAAGCTTTCTTTTTACAGTTAAAACCAAACAATTTTGATGACCTTTTACAATATATGTTCCTGGTTTTGCTTTTAGTTGTTATTAGTTGCTCTTTTTATTTACTTATAAGACAAACTGAGCGAGACGTTTGGTTATTGATGATTATTTTAAGCAGTGTAGTGTTTTTGCCTCTTGCTGGTGCTGATATCCTTTTTGGTGGTATGCGCAGTATTTCTAGTAGATATCTTATCCCCTCTTATTTAGGTATTCAATTATCGCTTGGATTCGGTTTAGCTTATTATTTGAACTCCAGTAAATTTATTATAAAGAAAATTGCTCAGATATTATTTATTGCAATAATTTGCATACAAATATCTTCTTGTATGATTAATTTTCAAAAAAATGTATCTTGGTCTAAATGTTATCCTGATATCGCAAAGATAATCAATAATTCAGATAATTCTCTTTTAATTAGTAATTCCCATGAGATGAATCTTGGAAATATCTTAGCTTTGAGCCACTTACTAAATGATAATATATCCTTAATATTGTTAGATGGTCGAAACCATCCACATAATTATCAAAGTATTCCTAAAATTCCTCGAGATTTTGACAACATCTTTTTTCTTAGTGTTTCTGAACAGTTTAAAAGGAAAATTGAGCAACAGTATGATACCCAATTAGAAAAAATTTATGACTATAATCTTCAACTTGAGAAAATTCCTAACTTAAAATAATTATTATTAAACTTCTTCAGGGCACCTCGAAAAATACAGATGCTTATTGAGAATCAACTGGTATCCCGTTAGTGATTTTTGCAATAAGGCAATTAATCGAGGTCCCCTTCAGTAAATTTAAGGTAGTGCATCTCATTGGTAAAGACCAGACCCAGCAGCTAGAGAGGACTAACGGAATTGTTCGACAACAGACTGGCCTATGTATGGCATTGTCGTCAGAACAAATTTGCTAAAGTTTGAGAACAGACAGAAGCGACAGTCAGGTTGGTGGTAAGCTAATTTAACTAGATTTGGGTTGATAGTCGCAAGAAAACTACTGCTGCAATGAGAAAGGAATTAGCGCTCGCTGCTTGGTCTTGGGAGGAGTTAATTTGCTATTCCACACTTCTTTGATGCATTACCCAATAATTCTTCGTTTCTTAAATCAAATTTCGTCCCAACCGCCGACGCCAGAAGACATGACATAACTAGTAACTCCTGCTTCAAAGAAATTAGCTTTAGTATGTCCCGCTTTTTTAGTATCAGAAAATCTTTCTAGATGTTTGTAGGGACTTTTTTGGTATTGAGCCTCTGGATACAAAGGATCTAAACCGATCGCCCGTAAACGCATATTCGCCAAATATTTAGTATAATGCTCGGTACTAGATTCGGTGATTCCTAAAACATTATCTCCTACAATATGATTTGTCCAACGACATTCATGTCGCACCGCGCGTTCAAACATTTCATACACTTGTTCTACTGAATGGGGAAATAAGCGCATTGCTTCAGGAAGTAGTTTTTGGTACAGACGCACATGAGATAATTCATCCCGATTAATCATTTTAAAAATATCGGCACTTCCAGGCATTAACATGCGAGACGCCAGATTATAGAAGTAGATGAAACCATTATAAAAATACATTCCTTCTAATAAATAATCTGCTAGTAATGCCACAAAGTAATTCTCTTCAGTCGGCGCATCGATATATTTCTGATAAAGTCCGGCAATAAATTCACAACGCTCTGCCAATACCTTATCAGTACGCCAGAATTCATATACTGTTGTTCTGCGATCGCTAGGAATCACCGTTTCGATAATATATTGATAGCTCTGATTATGCATTCCCTCTTGAGAGATTTGTTCTGCCATACAGAGACTTACTTCTGGTGCGGTAATACAACTTTTGAGGTGGGGAAGATTACAAGTTTGTACCGAATCGAGGAAAGTCAAATAACTCAAGATCCCATCATAGGCATGACGTTCTTCTGCCGTGAGATTCCAATAATCAGTGACGTCTTGGGTAAGATCGAGCTTCTGGGGAATCCAAAAATTCTCTCGCATCTGTTGATACAAACCAATTGCCCAAGAGTAGCGAACATCATTCAGTTGCATGAGGTTAGTAGTATTACCAAACCAAATAGAACGATTTTCGATTCTGTCATCACCACTAGGATTAAAAATCGGGTTAGCTAGCATACTTTCTGTCATAACTCTTTAATATATTCTTAAATGCTCAAAAATATCTGGTAGTTTTCGAATCTTAGAACCGGTCTAGAATGATTATTTTACACCATATATATTGTAAGTGAAACGATACCTACCCTACCTGTAGTGTTTACTCTGTAATTGGTCAACTAAGATCGTGAAAATATTGGCTTCAGATTAATTTATAGAATAATTTAAGATATTTCTCACAACAGAAAGTTTTTATCCCCAACAAACAAAGCTTGCGATCTCAATTGTTAATGAAAATCACTAAACAAAAGTTAATCGCAAGCGTCGAAATATCTTAAAAAAAGAATGATTGCTAGAAAATTTCTAGAATAAACCTAGAGTCAAAGATTTATCAATAGGCATAGTAGCACCAATTCCTAACCAGATAGTTACTAAAGTACCAAAAAGGAATACAGTAGAAGCTACAGGACGACGGAAGGGGTTTTGGAATTTGTTAACACTTTCAATGAAAGGAATCAAAATTAGACCCAAAGGTACTGCACCTTGACAAGCAATTCCGAGAAGCTTGTTAGGTAGAATACGTAAAATTTGGAAAACGGGGTATAAATACCATTCAGGTAAGATTTCCAAAGGTGTTGCAAAAGGATCGGCAGGTTCACCGATTAAAGCAGGATCTAGTACTGATAAACCAACTACTAAACCGATGGTCCCCAAAATTACAATGGGGAAAACATACAATAAGTCGTTGGGCCAAGCAGGTTCGCCATAATAATTATGACCCATCCCTTGAGCTAACTTGGCGCGTAATGCGGGATCACTAAGATCGGGTTTTTTTAAAGTGGACATTGGGTTCTCCTTAATCGACTCAGAATCAGCAGATTTAGATCGCTGGCTTGAGATGCACTGATTTTTTGATTAGAATTGAGATTTTTTGATTGTTAAATCTATGTAAGATAACAAAGTTATAACTAGTATAACTAAGTCATCACTAAAAGATCACTTTACAAGGGACCAGAAATACCTTGTTTACGAATCATTAAGAAATGAGCCAGCATAAATACTGCCATCAACCAAGGTAAAACAAAGGTATGTAGACTATAGAAGCGAGTGAGAGTACTTTGACCAACACTAACGCCACCGCGTAATAGTTCAACCATTTGGTCACCAACAATAGGAATTGCTGCGGGAACTCCAGATACAATTTTAACCGCCCAGTAACCTACTTGGTCCCAAGGAAGAGAATATCCAGTTACCCCGAAGCTAACGGTGATTACTGCCATTACTACTCCAGCAATCCAGGTTAACTCACGGGGCTTTTTGAATCCTCCAGTTAAGTAAACACGGAAGACGTGAAGAATCATCATCAGAACCATCATGCTAGCAGACCAGCGATGAACGGAACGAATTAGCCAACCGAAGTTCACTTCATTCATAATGTATTCTACTGAAGCGAAAGCATCGGCAACAGTAGGTTTGTAATAGAAAGTCATGCAAAATCCAGTTGCAAACTGAATTAGGAAGCAAACTAAGGTAATGCCACCCAAACAATAAAAGATATTGACGTGGGGAGGTACGTATTTACTAGAAATGTCGTCGGAAATTGCTCCAACTTCTAAACGTTCATCAAACCATTGATAAACTTTGGAATCTGTTACTTGTTTCGAGAACATGAACTAAATTAACTGAGTAATTAACTAAAGGCTAACTATGAATATTTAGACCTTTAAAAAATGTAACATAGCTTTAAGCTGCAATGTTGACCATGAATAAGTGAGCCTATGGGATAACATTCTCTCATACTCAATGACTAAGTAGTCTAGATTTAGCAACCAGAGATGAGTTTTTAGCAGATTTTTGTAACAATTGATTAAGATTCTTGTAAAATAAACGAATTAAGATAAGGTAAAGACTCTTAATTTGATGATCTGTACATATGATTAAAAAAGCTTTTTGGACTACTCTGTTAGTAGTTGTCTGTTTAGTTTCTTCTCTCTGGTTTTTTACTCCTACCGCTAACGCATTTACCCAGGAGCAGAAACTATTCTTAGAATCTTGGCGGATTGTAAATCGTGCCTATGTGGATGAATCGTTCAATGGAGAAAATTGGTGGTTTACCCGCGAGAAATTTATTAAAAAACCGATGCGTAACCGCCAAGAAACCTATGGGGTAATCGAGGAAATGTTAGCTCTCCTTGACGATCCTTTTACCAGACTACTCAGACCAAAAGCATATAAAAGTTTACAGGTAAATACTTCTGGAGAATTATTTGGGGTTGGTTTACAGATTAGTTTTGATCCTCAAACCCAGTTAGTCGAAGTAATAACTCCCATTGCCGGATCTCCAGCAGAATCGGCTGGTATTCACCCCAGAGATTATATTTTAGAGATTGATGGCATTGAGACTAGTACTTTAACTCTCGATGCGGCAGCAGAAAAGATGAGAGGACCAATAGGAACTACGGTTTCCTTGACTGTGGAAAATCACGATCGCGATGCGGATAGTGTTCAGACTCTGGACATTGTTCGCGATCGCATATCATTAAATCCTGTCTATGCGAACCTAGATGAGCGTAATGAAGAGGCGATAGGTTATATTCGTCTCAACGAATTTAGTGCTAATGCAACTCAAGAAATCGCCCATGCCATCATGGATTTAGATGCTCAAGATGCTCAAGCATATGTTCTCGATTTAAGAAATAATCCCGGCGGTTTATTACAAGCAGGAATCGAAACTGCTAGATTATGGCTCGATCAAGGGACAATAGTTTACACCGTCAATCGTCAGGGAACGTTAGGTAGTTTTGAGGCTAATGAGCACTCCATGACTGATGCACCTCTAGTTATCTTAGTTAATCAAGGTACAGCTAGTGCTAGTGAAATTTTAGCTGGGGCTTTACATGATAATAGTAGGGCTGTCTTAGTAGGAGAGACAACCTATGGCAAAGGATTGATTCAATCTTTGTTTGAACTACCTGATGATTCGGGAATCGCAGTTACCGTTGCTAAATATGA
>JAAUYH010135066.1_pt1 | contig 16555 bp, 5 predicted proteins | sample 7278061 | NCBI WGS metagenome assembly JAAUYH01 (sample SAMN14350203, study PRJNA611818) | marine sediment metagenome | isolation source: surface marine sediment (0.6m) | place: French Polynesia: Moorea | collected 2018-08 | reverse complement strand
GTGGCACCGAAGAAAAGTTGTGTCTGCGGCGTACGCTCTTTCTTTAACCCTGCGACACTGCATCGATTTAGCTGAAGGAAATGGTTCTCGAACACCCAGCGCACCAGGCGTGGCACAGACACACACATCGTTGCCTCGTACAGGTCAAACAACGCGTCCATCGGATACGGTCCCGCTCCTACGTTTGTGCCATGTGCGTGTGTGAGGGTAGCACAGGTTAGGGCAACGAGGAAGATCAGAGCAGATGGAGCATGAATGGTAGAGGGGGCCATAGTGATTGCAGTGATCGGAAAGCAAGTTGCATGAGGTCAGGTATTTATCAGGTGAGAAGCAGGACTGTTGTACGTGTAAAGCGAACACAGAACTTAATTACTGCATTGCATTCGTAATCATTCTGAAATATGGTATCATATACAGCCTTGTAGGTGTGAGGCGTTGACATTGCATAAGAAATCTTCAATTTGAAGACGAACTTAAAGAAATTACGTACTCGTTTGCCTAGCACCGATTATTCTTCGAAGTAGAAATGAGTTGAGATTGGTGAATTATCAATCCAGAATAATCACTCAGGACTTACAGTTAATTACTCTGGATTGTTGATTCACTGTGAGCGATTTAAATTTACTCCCTCCAGACCACATAATTCAACATTTTCGATGAACAAAATTGATCGCGGAACGCCTCGGTATAATTTACTGTGGTTAGTACAGTATAGTACTGGACCAGTTTTAATATAAAATTGTACCGTACAGTACAGTAGTTAAAATTGAAGTGTCCAGTATACGTAGATACCTAGAATGCCCATGGTGCGTAAGGCATAAGTAATAATACCTGTAAGTTGACAAGCCAGTGAAACACTGTACTGTACGCGTTCATATTACATCAGAATGTTCCGAAGTACAAAAGCTACTGGCATTCTTTTCAATAGAATTGCTCAACCAACCTTCGGCACAAGTTAGTGCTTGTGGCGGAGCATGGCAGCAGTGTGCTGTTGGCCAGTCTGGCAGAGAAATTGAGCTGATTAATCAGCGATTCAAAACGTTATGAATCAGTCCAATCGCCTGCAGTGCCAGAACACTGATCACTTCTACCTCCACAGGTACTTTCTTCTTCGCAAACTTATTCACAGTACGACTCAAATCGTTGATCCATTCTGACATGTCTTGCTTGATTGTAGTTTTTCCTTCTGTTCTCCGTGGGATTTTGGCAGCGCACGCTGACGGTTACAGAAACCACCACCACCACCACCACCACCTTGTCCCACGTGTAGAATACAATATTCTCATGGATCGGGGTATCAGAAGGCGTTTCTCCAACACTCCAAGCAATTTCTTTGACGCATTGTATGTACGAAACATTTTCGCACTAAGTTCCAGCATGATACCATTAAGATACCGGTAGGCATTTGGCTCGACGCTACTCAATTTGTTGAAAATGAGGTCTTTGTGGTCCTTTTTCAGGCAAACAACCGTTTCTAGTTTCTAACATGGAACCTCATGCGGTTCATGCGCAGACAAAAACAAAAGAATCATGGTGAACAAGGGTCGTCCATTTTGTAGATGACCCGTATCACCACGAGACTCCTGTTTCACCTGATCACCGTGATTGTCGCCGTCATCAAAATTACCAGTAGCACTAGTTGCATTGACATCATTGCCCTCAATTATGTCGTCCTCCTTTTGGTTGTACGAGAAGCCTTACGTCGTTTCGTACTGCCACGAACCGAATTACGTTAATGTCGACATTTCAGTTTTTGTCCGCGCCTCGATTTTTTCTGAGGTGAGGATGCAAATGATGCACTAGTACCCTCGGAAAGTGATGGTTTACTTCCTACAGATGAGCCCGCTCAAGATGAACTGGGATGAGGTCACTTTCTAGACTCACATCGAGGTGTGTTGGCTACGCGAAAGGGGAATATCGTCAACGTCGCTGTCCGAATAGGACAATGGGGAGCGTTGGTCGGGCACGGCTGCCGAATGAACCGAATAGAATGCGTCGGTGACGTAGTGAGGCGTGGTGGAGTACAGTGTGGCCGACCGTCGTTACTTGGAACGAGGAAGGTCAATGGACTTTGAGGAAAGATGAGCAGTTCTTATCTCAGAAGTCTATTCCATCTTGAGAAGTTCACTGAAATTGACATTCATCCATAACTGAGACATACAACCGAATCTACTTGACTAGTTATCTGCGTCGAGACATCGTATTGTACTTCTTTTGTACAGCGCTAGCCATTCTAAAACCATTTGTGGCCGATGCCGAGTCTTTACCCGTCTCCTCCTCGTCTTTGTTTTTCTTCAGTTCGCCTCTCGCACGAGCTTCTGCGGTTTTCTGTTTCACCTTGTCTCGAATCTTGCACCATTCGCGTTGAAATCGCTTTTCACACTTTTCATCTGCCATCTCTTCGCATTCATCATGAACCAAAACCGTACTTCCTTTTGACACAAACGGCAGTCCTGGAATTCGTTTCTTGCCCCATATCTCTGCCATTTCGATTTTCAAGTCTTCCACCTGATAATACATTGAGTCGTTCTTCATTTTCACCTGCGTTTGTCCTTTCTCAATCTGTCGATAACAACCAGCGCAAGTCGCACCTCCCTGTTTCGTTTCCTTGCTACTCATTCGCTTGAGACCGCGCCACTCTCCATCCTCTTCCACTTTAGCTTCATTTTCAACTGATTGCGGATTGACAATCGTTGGGGGACGAGGCCGATAGACAATTCGTTTTTGTGGTTTCCTTATTTCTGCAACTTTTCTTGTGGTTGATGTTCCTACCAATTCGGATGCTCCCCCGTTTTTCTTCCGCAAAACAGGCGATACGCGACGAAAGAGATTCGGATGTGACGAACCGAATGCAGGATGCTCCGTTGTGGTGGCTTTTTCGACCAAGTTAGTGGGAGGTATTCGAGTTTTCTTCTGCAAGACAGTTGGGATGCGACGAGGTGCAGATTCAGGCAAAGTACCGCATGCAGGATGCTCTGCTGTATCAATTTTGTCCCTTGGCCGTGGCAGAGGTGGACGTCGAGCAGCGGATTGAGGCAGAGATGTGACGGGAGATAAATCCTCAGCAAGCTGTTCATGAGCACCCCTCACATTCATTGCCGTTTCCTCGATTTTTTGCTGCGATGATAGTTCATTATCATTTTCACGCCCACCACTCACACCAACTGCCATTTCGGATCCCAGTTTATCCAGTTCAAGAACCTCACGCTCAAGCGCTTGCACCTTCGGTGTTAATAAAACTCGAAAACTTTCAAGTTCTGGTTCAATCTCCGCCCAGTCCATTTCAAATTCACGCTTGCACATCTTGTCCGCCTCTGTCAAACAAGATTCATGAACTGAAATATCTTTGCGCACCACGTTCGTATATGGTGGGAACGGCTCATGCTCTCTATCGCGCATAGCGTTCTCATAATCTTGTCTACGCTCTTCGATAATTTGAAATAGACACTCATCACGCAACTGTACCGCAGTCTGTTCATTTTCGATAGCAGAATTGCAAACAAAACAGGATACATCTCCTGACGACTTCTCTTCACGAACCCACGATAATCCTTTCCAAACGTCATCCACAGAATTTGAAACATTCGGAGATTTCGGCAAGGGTGTTCCATTTCGAGTCACCTCCCCCCTCGCCCAAGACGATGAACAGCTACGCCTGTGCTGTGAACCACTGTCCTTTAGCGAGTACAAATAACCGTTTTTCACAATCGTACCCTTCTCGAGAGCGTCATCCACCGCGCGCATCAGTTTTGTGTTCCAGTCTACATCCAGAAAATCATCCTCGCATGAATCCGCCAGTTGCATTTCAACTTCTGCAAGTGATACTTCTCTGTTCCCTTCAGAACACAAAGCGTGGAAAGCACAACGAATTTTCTCTTCAAGAGATGAATCTGGTCCAGCAGTGGGCGAGGGTTTAGCGAAACGAACGTCGTCAGCTTCGCCATTAATAATTGCCCACATTGCACGCTCGCGCACAACAGGCAAAGAGCACTTGCTCTTCACTTCGGTAAGACTCTTCTCTGCATCAACGCTTCCAATAACAACGTGTGTACAGTTTTCGGTAAGTGAGGACGCTATCGAGGCACCGCGTTCGTGCAATGCGCGCATCAATTCAGCACACGGCTGTACAGTAAATTCACCGACTAGGAGGACACACCATTGAATGAGTGACTTGTCAACCTTCCTTCGTTTTGCAGGGTTGGTCGATAGCAACGTCATCCTCACTTAATGTTCACATTGGGTGCAATTGGGAAGCAATTAGAAATCCTAGAAGGATGAACTCGAAGAATTTGATATAACTGTAAGATGTTTTTTCGTATTCTGTTGTAAAAAATTTGATCGAAAATATAGACAACGCTTCAACCCTATCAAGGTTGCCCAACTTGTTCCACCAGAACCAGACCGAGTGGAGCGAGGGAATCCCAATTGTGTTGGTTAGTCCGGAACGCTCGAAGATGGCGTTGACAGGGTACAAGTCCAGGACCAGAAAAGAAAGTTAAGCTTTAAACATTGAACTGAGTCGACCCAGACTCGTGCCGACATATGCTAGTCGGTTACCGAGCTTGGGTGGTTGTGTCAATTACATGCTGCTAATTTACAATACACATTCGGTGGGCAGACGCTCACCTCAACAACGCTGTCATGTGTCCTCGTTCCGCCTTGCAGAGTTTTCTTTCCGCGATACTACCGCTTTCGAACTGCTTGGATGTAAATCACGGCCTTCATGCGACGATTTCTCGCGTTTCGATGCTGATCCACTACCACTATCGCCAAGTTCCGCTTCGTGTGCATCACGCTTCCGACTCTCCCTGGCGCCGTCAGAACCTGACTTGCGTTCCCCCTTCTCTCGTCGATGTTTCTTGACTTTCCCTTCCCTAGATGCACGCAAAAATTTCCAATATCCTTTCACTTGGGCAGGTGTCTTAGTTCCCATTTTCTGTGCAATAAGTTTGTAGTCTCTTCCAAATTCACGGAACATACCCTCTACCTTCCTTCGTTCTTCTTGTGACCACACAGCCTTCTTATCTTCTGATCCATAAACTGGGGATCCGACCAAACCTCTACTGACACGCGGTGACATAGCTATAGATTCCCCAGAAAGTTTCTCTATTCGAGGACTTCGAACTCGCTCCAGAATGTTCTGCGCTTCTAACTTGACAGTGTTGGCACGTCGCTCGTACTTTCGAACGTAATGCATGAAGTCATGCTCATTCTTTGTCCGGTCAAAGTAATCTTGCAGCAAAGAAGGTGATCGAGCGAGGTTCGGGTAATGGTCTAATATTGACTTCCAGTTTGTGCCATGAGCTAGAAGAGCTTCACAAAACAGCTGTCGTTCTTCCGCGGTGAGATGCAACGATTGCTGTGACTTGCGCTCTCGGTCTAGCTTTTTCTTCTGCGCTATACTTCGCATCAGTGCACCACCGCTTCCTTGTGCAGTCAAGTCACTCACAGAAGCATTAGCATTCGCCAAACTTGCACTGGCATCAACTCCACAAAGAGCCAAATTCTGTTCCGTTATTTCTAGTCCAACCAACTTCAACAAGTGCTGCTCACGAATTCCTTTCCGTCTCATTGAAGCCGATTCACGAAGTAATTGCTTCAGGTTGTAACGCAACTTGTTATTGTAGTAGAATTGAGCACAGTCATTCGTACCCTTGTGCTCTAGGAAGGTGGCAATTTTCGTAAAGTTCTTTTGATACACGAGATACTTGGTCAGAAATATGAGGCGTTCTTCTCGAGTCCAAAAGTTCGTCAGTCTCGCAGCATGCCATTCTGCCACAGGATCATCAATAATCAAACTATTCGAGTCGAAAGGTATAAGATTAGGATTTTGTTCGGGAATTTCTGCCAGAGTTCTCTGCCATATTTCTCTTGATCCTGGAGTTCCACCATACTGTTCGATTTCGGCTAACATGGAGTCGATTTCCGCAACGTTGGTCAGCATTCCACTTGGTGTGACATGTGGTAAAACCTTAGTGCTTGTGCGCCCAGAACTAGTTTTGCAAGTCATTGCTGCAGAAGTGCCCCGTGTATGAACAAGAAGGTAACGGTCACGGTCTCTCGCTATTTCACGTTTCTCCTTCGGTCGCTTGTCTCGGTTCGATTTTTGCTTTTGGTGCCATCTTCTCTTCAAAGTTCGGTATTCTCTTCCCAACAATTTCTGATGAGACCGACGTGACTCTTTCACCGTTCTGATAGCATCAGCCATCCTTCTCACGAAACGAGCGTCGTCATTGAAAATCGGTAAAGCCACAGGTTCTGCGCCCGACTCCAACCCTGCCTCCGGATTGTGACAAAATCTTGCAAGCTTGGAAGAAGCGTACCGTGATTCGGCTTGATTTCGAGCCAGGATCATCATAATATGGTCATGTGGAGGGTGAAACTGACGAACTGGATTTTCGATGATGAACGAATTTTGAATACGCCGTTCAACTTCCTGCACAACCCGTTCGCTCCGCTCTCTAGATAATCTAACCGCATCACTCTCGAAGGCATCAATGTGCTCTACCGGAGCATCGATATACAGCTTCTTGGACATTTGAGATTTAATCAGATCGATTTCATTTCGGATTGTGTTCATCTCATTTTCGACAGAACTGATTTTCGAAAGTATGGAATCGGTCTTCTTTTTCGATGTTCTTTCGTATTCACTTTGTGCCGTTTTTAGGTCACTTTCATCTGGAACCGTTTTCAACTGTAAAGGTTTGACTTTCGGCGATCCCAGTTTTGGCAAAGGTGTCGGACGAAGCTTGAGCGATGGTAGAGGTCCTGAAATTTGTGCCGGTGGTAATGAGAACTTGGGCATACTTAAAAGACCACGCTTCACAGAGTCTGTTTTGGAGTCATCAGCAGTCATGGAGGTTGATTTTTCGTGAAGCGTTCCCTCAGAAAGAGGAGTGACGTTTTCAGGTTTCAGTGAAGGTTCGACACTTTCCTTCTTCGCAGGAACGACTGCTTCCGACACACTATCACGCATTTCATCTTTCACTGGTGTAACCGCCTTCTTATGAACCGTATCTTCGGGAGACAGGATACATTTTGATTGGCCTTCGAGTTCAACCTTTGGCTCATGATCAATGACTTTGCTTGGTAATGCTTTAGGTTTCTCAATTTGATGTTGGACGGGGGAATTTTCTGAAGATTCGACCATCTTCTTCGGATCGCTGGCTTCGGTTTCAGACGACTCCTGATGGGCATCAAGTTCCTCAGATTTCTTGATTTCTTCCACAACTTGCTTCTTTTCACTAACCCCGGTGCCAGAGAGCTTGACGGGGATATTAGTCTTCGAATCCGGCACGGTCGAACTCGTTGCATTAATCTTCTTCTCAGAACTTTCCTGCTGGTCTAAGGATCTGTTCGACGATTTCAAAGCAATTCCTTCTCGAGACTTTGGGGATGCCGCCATTCGCTCCACTTCGCTGATGATTGGATTGATGACGATTTCTAGGATTGTGTGCTCGTTCATGGAACGTTGCTCTTTTCGTTCAGATTTAGTAGTTTCGTCAACTCCTGTTTCGGATTCGGGCCGAACAAGAGTATCTGCAACACTTTCTGTAGAATATTTGACTTCATCGTGTTCTTTAGGAAACACAATTTCCATTGGATCATTGATTTTGTCGGACGAATCTTCCGATTCCTTAACTTTCAAGCACTCCGCTTCGATTTTAAGCTTTTCTTCGGTGCCCTTCAATGGTTCGATTTCAGAGGTGTTAACTTCACGACGCTCAGACGCCTCTTCTACATCTTCGGGTTTATCCAACTCCATCGGGTCTCCTTTTGTGGAAGATTTTTTCTCGGAAAGATTTGCATCAGTAATCTCCAACAACACCTCATTCTTATCAGGTGGATCTACAGTGGCGGAGACTTTCTTAACATCTCCGTCAATCGGGAGTGGTGCCTCCTTGCGCAATTCTACAGGTTTGTGAATCGACGAAAGGGCGTCTTCATGATGCTCATCAGTTTTCACGATCTTGAGAGGATCATCTTCTTTGGCAGGTGTCAAAATTGACACTGGTTCTGAAACGTGTGTAACAGGGTCCGCTCGAAGTGACGTTGTTTTTTGCTTGATTGAAACAGGATTTTCATTTTGCACTATTGCGTCCACCTTCGGAACGGGAAGCTGATGGCTGGTCTCGGCTACTTCATGAGAAGCTTTAGTCTCGGTTTCGCACTTAGACTTATTTTCATGCGGTGAGAAGACTTCCTTACGAGAATTTAGTGACACAGGGGAGCGTTTAGAGCTCATAGAGACATCCATAGGAGATTTCTTAGTTTCTTCACGCAGTGCCTTACTTCCTTCCGTTCGAGTAGGTGAGTCCCAACGAGGGGCGTCGCATCCTGGTGGAGTTGCATCGTTTCTCTGACCCTGTCCCGCTTTCTGCGGTTGTTCTGGAGATTCATGTTTGACTTCGCGTTCGGGCGAGCCATCGCGTTCGGTAGAACCACGCTTAAGAGGAATGTCGCATGGCGAGAAGTTGCTCACTCGTACAGGAGGAGAGAAATCACGATATCGCGCATCTCTTCGCATATGCCCTCTGGGTGAGAAGCTTCGCATTCGAGGCCTTGCTCCATACTCGCGCCGAGCACTGTTCGGTTTTCTTCCTTGGCTACCAAAATCATTTCGATTCGTTACCTCACTGTCCGCGTGCCGCTTTGAACTAAACGTTGGCGAAGAATTCACGCGAGAACTATTATTAGGTGAAGCCGAGCGCCCAATTCCTTGGACAGGTCCATCCTGCATCGATATTGAACGCATTGGACTGCTGCTAGTTCGTCTCAACGCGGAACGAACGTCATCTCTTCGTTTTTCCGCCGAATTTCGCGACAAAGTATTTCTCAGATCTCCAACAGGAGCAACGGATAACAGGTTGGACGAAACTGGCGCAGAATTGTCAGTGTCGTTCCAACCTCTGTCCTTCGGAAAATTGTCGCCGTCCTTCCAAGGACGATGACCTTCGCCCCCACCACCACTGAAGATAGACCTATTCAATCCACTAGAAGGTGCACCTCTCGGAGATGTTACTTCCCTAGGCCTTCGCTGATGATTGGGAGGCGGAGATCTAAGCGGTGAACGAATCCGGTTCCGCCGACTTATCGGACCTCCAAGTGGCATTGATAATCCAGGATGGGCACGAGGACCGTGTATATTTGGTCTAGTGTCGCGATGAGGGCCAAAAAACGAGCCAGAACCTCTACCAGCTCCGGAAGGCGGTCCAGGACGTTGCGGTATCGGCACGTGCAAGTGCTGTCTGCTCGGATGTATGTGCGCGCTAATAGTTGGCGGTGGTGGCACACCTCTTCTATCGCCAGAATTCCATCTCGGTGGAGTGTATGGCCTTCGTTTAGGTCCGCCCAACATCGGTGGGCCATCACGATTATCACGTCTTCCCGCGCTTCCTCCGGGTCCCTGTGAGGGTAAATCTCTCCTATTCGGCGTATCTCTTCCTTGAGACTGTGGAGATGGCCCTGGCCTTCCATGCGGACCGCTCTGCATTCCGAATTGCGGTTTAAACGACGGCCCCCATCGTGAATCTCTCGACGGTGAAGCAGGTGATGTTCGATTCTGCCAGTTTTGCGAGTACCTTGAGTGATAATAACTTCCGCGTCCTCCACCGCCACGAAAACCGCGATATCTACGACCGTGACGAGGTGGTGACCGCGCTCTCCATGGTGGCCCAGCAGAACCTCGGTTATTGTCACCAGAACCAGTAGAACCACCTCGTGAACGCCGCGAATGTCCACCCCTTTGCCAGGTATTGTGATGTCGAGAGCCACTTGGGGGTGGAGGAGAAGAGCCACTCGCCATTCTCACGTCCGACTTGGTTACAGATGGTGGACGCAACACTTCTTGCCCAGCTGTTCCGCAATCTGGGCGGAATTCACCATCCACATTTTCGATTTATTTCGATACCAATTTCTGATGTTTGTATGGAAATAATCTCCATCAATTATTACCTCCATAAATTTGGACATGAAAAATACACATCTTTTTGTTAGAATTGGTACACGCCTTCAGTGTATCATATCCGAGCTTTAATTAATTTGGATGTTCAAGATTATACACAAAGAAATGAAGTAAAAAATATGTATGACCAAATAAAAATTATTATTTGTCTCAGATGATTTCCTATTCATGGAAAACTTACGATATAATCTAGAAAAAAACATGTATATTTTTTGCACTTTAATTGTGCATCAGATCTTTTATCGAATCAAGCAAGAAGTAAAGGGTTTTTTACAGAAGCAGTTCAAATATACCTATGGAAGAAACTCGATAAATACATCCGCATCCATCAGCATGGAGGCAGAAGGGCTTGGAGTTGGAGTCGGGGGTACAGGCGACACAACGACGGTATTCGAGTGAGGAAGTGGCCTTGGTCTCTGGTTACAAACCGCTGCACCCGGCTCTGATTGATTCATCATCACCTGCAAAATTTCCAACAGTAACGGGTCCCAGGCGTGTCTCGCAAATCCTCTCTCCATGAATGGTGTTAGCAGTGAATTTTCATGGTTGTAGGAGCTTTCATCAAGATGAGTGATTGACGAACCTTTCTCGAATTCATTCGGTGCAAAAATCCGAGCAATGCGTCCAGTGCTTGAGCGAAACCACAAAGAGTTGCCGGTGACGCATCGACCAAAATAACGAGGCATCTTGCTTTCCAATTCTACAAGCGGGGTGAAATCGTTCGCTGTCCCATCCAAGTTGTAACTTGCGAGGGCACAGTCGCCTCGATCTGTTTCACAGGCCAGAAATTGGTCGAATCTATTTGGCACTGTTTTGTTTAGCATATCTCCGAAGTGTGACCCATCTTCTCCTCGCACCACAATAATGTTTTTGGTGGTCATGAACAAACCATGAACAATCTCATGCACGCATACGGACACGAGATCGTATTGATTTGAAGGAGGTTGGCCGTCTGTGCCCACATAATATTCCTTATTCGCATTGAAGTTGACGACCATGTCGTATCGTTTGATGCCTGTTGAATTCGTATTCAAATCTCTGCCGGTCAATAATTTCGCCATTGCAATTGGATAGCGTGCTCCATTAACTTCGAAGTGGTCAGTTGGGAAGGATAAGCCGAGAGATCTATTCATTCCAGGTTTGAAGAAAACTCTGATACGGGTCTGAACCGGAGATTTCCAGTTGCGCGCTATGATCATTCCGCATTTGCTCAGGGCATCCACGTGACGTGCTGTGGGTGCAGCAAAAAGGTGTATGGATATTCGAGGCTGAGCGAGCCCGAGAATGATCACAGTATGGTAGGTTATTATTAGAAGAAACAGAACTTGACAAGTCATCGAGGAAGAGATGTAGAGTAGTGTATTGGTGAATGTGATATGTTGGGAGAACGAAGTCACTTGGTGTACCTAAGTAGTGAGGAAAGTCAACCGCTCGTCAGTGTCTCGCTAGAAAGATGACATAAGATATCTAGATAAATAAACAATTACTGAATATTCCAGAAATATGATGGAGGCATCATTAATTGTCGATATAAAGATATGAAATATCTGGTCTGGTTGGATTTTGTGTGCTGGGCTATCCAGAGGTCTATCGTACTGCGCTACTTCGACAGCGTGCTTCAATGGGGAGTGTGGACTTGGTATTATTCCAAGAAGGAATCCTCGATAATTTCTTACATTCCAGTAAATCAAGTTCTTTCAACAGTACCATGTTACTTTCATTCTAATGCCACACTTTCAATTATAATCGAACCTCATCCCTTTGATGGGTTCAACTGATGATTGCGAGGCAATCGATATCCACTATAGCAGAATCACACTTTAATTGATGTTCTACACTATCATGACCTGTCTGCAGAATTTGACACTGGTTCTTGGTCCTTGGTCCTTGTGCGACCATAGAAACTTGACGAAGATAAGATGCGGTGTATGTCTCCTCGACAAACTTTCATCCGGAACTTTCTTTGGGTAACTGTTACATGCCTTCGCCATAGGAACTCGCACTTTCTGTTAGTCAAAAATCTACTGTACTCATATTCCGTGGTAGTCGGTCATTGAAGCAAAAGCGCTCCATAAACGGTGCGACTCATTCTTTTCCCTTTAGAGAACTTTCTAATTTATAGATTCTCAGGTAACAAGGGCTACTTTCTTGAGCGAATGAGCCGAAGTACAGAGCTAATACAGTAAATCGAGAAAAATTTGTTCGACAGAATTGCCATGAAACAGTCTTCAACTAGACTTCTCTTCCATAACGCCCTGCTCACTGTACTAGTGTGCAGGATTAATCACACAGTTCTCCAGGTAAGATTGAAAGTAAGCAGATCATTTTTCAATGCTACAGTGCCAGTACAATACTGGGATTAGAATGGTGCTTGGATTTACGACGATTGACTCAACATGATTCAAAACAATCCATTTTCGGATTACAGTACAGTTTCACCTAGTACTGTAAGGAACATTTGCCTATAAATAGGGATTCTATTTCAACATGATGCACCTCACGCACCAAAGGCTACCTGAACGGTGATCACCGCTTCTTGAGCTATGGGGTCGAGCGTTGGTTTAGCATCGACGAGTGTCGGTGTAGTGACTACCTAATCATCTGGGACCATTGACGAGTGTCATCGTCTCCAAAGTGGAGATGTGTATGGGTGGATTTGCTCATCGGGTAGGGCGGGCGGCAGACCGACCGACTGACCCAACGACAATCCAGAATTGAGCTGTCGTCACGTACCCGCACAGTGAACACTGTGAAGCGCATTGGTTTGCAGTGGTACTGCAATCACTAGTGCATAGTCCTGCCCAATGGCAGCACGCGGCACTATGTGCACTACCATTTGGTGTGCCGGCGAGCAGTACGCGAAGGCTTTTAGCTTAGGATAGTTTCAATTTCCCTTTGATTAGTAAACCAACTGCTCTGTTCGGGCGTTTGCCTGCGACAAACCTCATTCGTTTTCTTTCCTCGTTATTTCTATTACTCTTACCTCTTTCGATAGACTAGAGACTGGATAGCAACGGCTAAATTATTTTGCGTCTCCCTTTGACTAGAAAAACTGTTATGGTTGGTAAGTTTCAAATCTACAACAGCAGATCTACGATATACTGTAGCTGATGCCGTAGGGTTTCGTTTAGATCTACAGCAGGGAAAGCAGAGATGAGCAAATAAGGAGAGAGCGTACTCCTTTACTGTAAAATACTGTACGGTATAATGCTGGCAATAGGTAAAGCCTAGTATTGAATATCATCGATTCACAACATTGGCTTCCTTTTTCATCGCCAACCGAGTGCGTAAATGACAGGGTTGTGCCCATCATTACGCGATTGGGGCTTTGAAAACTGCAGTGCCTCCGCTGCACGCCGACTCGTAGTTAGCAGCGACCGCATCCCAATTCACGACACTCCAGAACGCAGAAATATATTCAGGGCGTCGGTTCTGCAAATCAAATCGAAGAAAAGTTAGAAATATGAACAGATGGTGAGATAGACACATCGACAAGAAGGAAACCTACTTGGTATTTGAGATAGTACGCATGCTCCCAGACATCTAGTCCGAGAATGGGATTGCCTTGCTTCTCCACCACGCCCTCCATAAGCGGATTCTCTTGGTTGGCGGTCGAAGAAATAAACAGTTTACCATCTGCATCAACTGACAGCCACGCCCAGCCAGAACCGAATCTCGATGCGGCAGCCAAGTTGAAGCTCGACTTCATCTCATCGAATGAGCCGAAACATTCTTCGATCTTCGATTTCACCGTTCCAACAGGCGCACTGTTGCAAGAACCCACTTTTCCCATTATGGACCAGAACACTGTTCGACGGTTAGATTAGTTGAAAAGTATGCATTACCCAGTGAGTACGTACTTGAATGATTGAAGTGGCCACCGCCCGAATTGATAACCTTGGTACGAATACTGTCCGAGTACGTCTTAACATTTTTGCAAACGGTTGCTATGCAATGGCCCTTCACTACTTCGCCCTCAGGCGAATCAATGACTTTGTTGATGTTATTCACATAAGTGTTGTGATGTTTCTGCGTGGAAAACGAATGAACGAGAGTTAGTAGATATATTTGATTCGGTTCCAACACAACGCACCGAATGATGAATCTGCATTGTGGTGCTGTCGATGTACGGTTCGAGAGCATCGTAGTCATATGGTAGGTCAGGTAGCTTGAAGAGCGCCATTTTCAGTTAATCGATCGATCGAGGAAGAGTACGGTATGGCAAAGGGCAGTGAAATGAGATGGGAGAGTGAGATATGGGGGAGAGGTACGCTAGCAGTCCAGTAAGTCGACGAGCAAAAACGAGATCCTTTAGGCAAAAAACAGGACGCACCATATATTAATTTTCTCAGAAATTTTGATGCAGGGTATAATTTACTTCAGTGGCAAAGGAAAACTTCATCTTGTACATACACGTTTCGCAAATATTGACCAATTGCACACACAACTCACTGAGCATTGCCCCACAGGTACAGAGCAAATGAGGCGTAAAACCCACTGCGGTGATCCAAGGGGTGACGCCTGTATCTTAGAAGAACCATACTGAATCTGTATCTAACCGTGGAATAGGGAATAGGAATTCCATCGATTTTTGCAGAGTTGGTTGGCAGAAATAACCTTGGTATGTCGCAAAGAAGAATAGATCTTGCGCAATATTGCAGGTACAGTACAGTACAGTACAGTACAGTAGAGAGGGAGAGGGGATAAAGTGCAGGCACGGAGGCACGCAGGCTTCTCTAATGCAAGTTCAACAGTTCGAGAGTGGAGGACATCGTCGATTAGACGAACTCATTACATCTCAACTTGAATCCGGTTTGAACATTGCTTAAGCCACTCCCTGTCACCCGCGCTCATTATTTTCCCTTTTTCATTCGCTTTGAGTGCTGAACTGAAAACAACAACGAGTTCTCCGGATAAAATTGGCACAAGAAACAATGACCACTTGTTAATTGTGGGGTCAAGAAATGGTACATCAACACCTTCAGGCAGGCGACTAGTGTCATCCACAAATAATGATTTGTCTTCACGAGCTACTCGCGCCACCACTTCTCCGCATTCTGAACTCTTCGATAACGGTACTGAAGAGAAGATTAGCGCGTCTCCTCTGAAAACGAATACACCGTCTACTTCAGTCATTCGGACTGCAACACGTGCAACCCATTCAAAAACCTCCATCATGTTGTTGCTGCTACTACCGCTTCCAACAGTAGAAACAGCCCCTTCCGAAGTTTCACCATTTGTCTGCTGTGATAACGGTTGTGGCTCAATGACGGGTTCTCCGGTTTCCATTTCTTCCTCAGCCGCTCGCGTGATATCCAAATAGGCAGAAGAAAGTACGCTGAAAAGCGCAAGAAGTGCTCCTACTTCCGAAACGGTGAAACTTGGTGGTATGGTCATTGAACTGCGAATTGAAGCGACATGGTTGATGCTTAACAAACCGAATCCAACCACGGTAACAAATATGCGTAAGCGTGGCCCACGTAGTCCAGGAAAGTAGAACCCGCCTCCTTTCTCGATAGCTTTTGATGGATTTTTGTAGAACGAAGACTTAGTTCTCGGAGGTTCGCCGGACGATGCACAGATTAGTTGACGTCCCGTGGATTTGAGCGAGGGTCGAATCAGGGGTGTCCGCTGTGCAACTCTTCTAAGTTGATTTCGAGATGTTGGCAATGCAGTCACGGCAAACGCACTCGCACCTATGTTTGCGCTCATGAAAAGTTGAGGTGAGATCACCGATGAGAATAGATACAACCATTTGAGATGAACGTTTTGGGAGATGGGGGCAAACAGCTGAATGCGGCATAAATTTACAGTACTTGGGTTTCATTACGATAGATGTTGACTAATCAGTTGATACGATAGACAGAACAAGTGTAAATACAGTTAATACGTGTAACAAGTTATATGTGTTTACATCGATACATGGAACATGTAACTGCAATATCTCTTGACTAACAATGATTCAAGAGCTGGAACTATGGCTGCTAGTACCTTAGAACCTGTGCTTTGTATTACAATCGAGAACCATCAGAAAAAAAGAGGTAATGGAGACGGTACAGGTACGCGTAGTTATCTGTCAAAATCTAGCAGTAACACGTTATACACGAACTTGTGCTGCTCAAATCTTCTGTCGTTTCGGATGGCTCTCTACTGTAATACAAAGTACAAGTTCTAAACTACTAGCAGCCATAGTTCTAACTCTTGCTTCTCTGTTAGTAGAGAGATATTGCAGCTACATGTTTCATTTATCCATGTAAACATGTAAAAACTAGTATAACTTGCTACAAGTATAAACAGTATTTACACATGTTCTGTCTATCGTCTCATTGGATTACTCAGCATCTATCGTAACCAAATTTAAGTGCTGTAAATTAATGTCTTATCCAACAGTTCGCCTATATATATAAATGCCGGGCACCCTGGGCATATTCTGTTTTAGCTATATTATTTTGAGCATTTAGTGGGCACCCTGGGCAGCGTAGAACTGGGCAAATTCAGCCCCCTCTAAATATATACGAAATTCAATTGCCCAGGGTGCAGACCTTGAAAATATATTAGAAAATGCAGGCATTCTGGGAATAGGGAATAGGG
>JAAUYH010013576.1_pt1 | contig 16557 bp, 10 predicted proteins | sample 7278061 | NCBI WGS metagenome assembly JAAUYH01 (sample SAMN14350203, study PRJNA611818) | marine sediment metagenome | isolation source: surface marine sediment (0.6m) | place: French Polynesia: Moorea | collected 2018-08 | reverse complement strand
TAACCCGGCAGATATTGGCAGAACCATGTTTGAGGCATTGGATACGCAAGTCACAGAAGAAATTTCATGAGTTGAAAGATTTTGTAAAGCGTTGCTTCCTGAAAGTGACAACGTTACAAAGAGAATGTTAATTTGATTCAGTCATGTTTTTTTGTAACACATTGCATAATCAAAATACAGTAAGCTATTAATCATTGAGCAGACTAGACAATACCTAAGTTATTAGTAACGTGGTCCATTCAAATCAGTTTTAAAGTCATACGGCAAGACGAGGGCGAAACTTGAGACCTTTCGAAAACTGTGGATAACATGGTGAGGATTTATAAGCTTCGTAAAGTTTAATTGCCGTGCTAAAATCCGCGTTCATTGCATAGTAAGCATTTTTCTTTTCTCTAACTTCATCCGACCTATACTGTATCACCTTTTATATAACATTAGGGATGAACTCGGACGGTAAAATGTCAGTCGAAGTTCACAAAAAAAATGGAAATCAGTTTTCGGACTATCCGAACCAGGAAAAATTCACATTCGGTCATTATCCGTCCAGAACATTTTGAAAAAAGATCGTGAACCAACCAGCACCGTCGTTTACTGGGAAAAGTAGGTCCATTACCATCTGAAGCAGACAAATTTCTTCTAAAATTATTCAAAAATCAATAATGAGTACGGTGCATAATTTAAGTACTTAAAAAGGCATCAGCTCGTCTCGGAAAAATTCAGAATTTCGCTCCCCGGGGTCCTAGTAGTAAGAAGTAACGAGATTACTATGTCTGTTCATGCTCACAAATGTTACCAACATATCCGTCCGCATCCGCTCCTTTTTGATAATTTCTGAGGAGCGCCTCGGACAAATCCGCCCGAATTCATCCCTACATGACATTCCCCTTTGATAGTTTTCACTGGTGAAATAGAAATAAGATATTCCGATTCAGTTTTTGAAATACTGTAATATCATTTCTGTTGGCGATCGACTGTCCTTCCCATTTACGAACTGCAAACCGATACTGTATATCTGCAAATTGGTCAATTCGTGAACCCTCAAATCAGGGTACAGCAAACGTAATTGGTGCCATCGTTCGAATGCGATCTACTGTGACTCACAGTCATGGAGTGATACCATACCCTCCTTATTGGGTTTAACATCCGCCACATCCTCCCCCACATCCCCCACCCCCACCACATCCGCCGCCGCCACCGCACCCACCGCCACCGCCGCCACCGCCGCCACCGCTGCCACCACCCGCACATCCGCCAGCTCCACATGCGGCAGCGAAGAAACCTCCATTCCCGCAGCCAGAACCACCATGCGCACTACCCTTGAACGCACCGCACGCGCCACCAGGCTGCGAATACATTGTTGACGAACCGATGTACCCACAGCTGTACAATGCTGCACACGCACCACCACGAACTTGCCCGCCCCTCGCCACCCTCACTGCCTTTGCAAACTTCTTACGGCAGTCGCTGTGCATGCTACCGTATTTTTTAAAGGTACACGAAGTACAACCAGTCGCACGACGTACGAACGAATCTCGCCAATCATGGTCATGCTGAATCGTTTTCGTGCGACGTCTACCAAACACACGCTTGACGTTATCACCGATTCGGCCCTTATAGTTCGTGTTCTTATCCACGTACTCCTCTCTGTACTTCTTTTTCCATAACTCGGCTGTTTCCTTGAACCCCGTGTCCAGTTCTCCCCCTTCCGTTCGGTCGTCGTCTTCCTTGTGATTCACAAATCGACCCACAATATTTCTTGTGTCCTCAGCGTAACGTTTAGTATCACGCAATATGTGCGCATGCCACACCAGGTCGATGTCGTAAATCGGCACTAGAAATACTCCCGGATTATCCCTCAGCAAAGAAAGAAATCGGCGGTAGCGCTTAGCACCTCGTTTCAACGACTCATCGCCATCGAAATACATGTGCGAAACATTGTAGAGGAATTGTTTCTGCCGTGCTGCCGCGGCCTTCAAGTCATAGCGCAGCGGTGATTTCCATGGTTTCTCCAAAACCCTGTTTGGTTCGTCGAAATGAAATCGTGTTCGCTTTTGATTTTCTTCGTAAGGCGGCCATAAATAGGTCGGCAAGAACGTTTTTCGTTCCCGTCGACACGTCTTAAAAGTGAACAACTCAAACGGCTCTAATTTTCGTACCGCTTGTGCAAAGCAGCTCCATTGCAGGCGCGCAATCACTGCGTACTCCTCACCGGCGTTTTGTGCGCAGATGTAATCCAGCCCATTGTCGGTCGGTAGTGGCGCCCCAAATAACTTTTTGCAGTCTGCGATGTAGTCCAGCGGAGACAATCTATGTAGTGCCCAGCAGAATGCTACGTCGAGTGGAGGGATGGGCGTGACGGCAACAACTTTTGTCCCTGACCCCAACTCCTTGAAAGGTTTCGTATAACTTTGACGCTCCTCGGACGTCAATTCGTGTTTATACATGTAACCTCGTCGCACCCTCTCGTAGGAGGCCTTCAACTTTTTGTTCGCCTCTTTGGTCAACTGTTTCATTGACGGCAGTCGTGCGTGCGCGGCCAGCATCGGTAGGAATATGGTGACGTAACGATGAATTGCGGCTTCTAGCGCCGGTCCCCGCCATAGTGGTGAAGACGCGGAATCTACATCATAGAGAAGGGTGCGCAGCTTGCGCGCATCAGCAGCGAGCGACTTTTCCCAATTGTCGTTCATGATGTTTGATCTACATTATCGCGGACAGGATCGATAGAAATACTGCAGCGCGATAGAGATTCAATGAAATCGGAAACAATACCGTGCGGTTTATTGGGTGGCGTAGTTTTCGCAGCTCACTTCATGACAACCTTGAACTAAAGTCACAGTGTACCGTAAGTATCGTAGTGTTTGTTTGTCATGCCACAGAAATTAAAAAAGCACTGAAATAAGGACCTCATCTAGAGAGAAACACTCCAACAATGATCCCACCAAGTATCTACAATTAGATATTTTGTGTGGCTAATGCGTGCGGTGCGTCATTGATGGCTCAGTCAAATGGCTCACAACAGGCAAGTTCCAGTCAATCGAGCACGAGAAACAAGCAGGGGTAATACGGACGGTTTTTCCGCCGCGATCTGCGGAAATCACCAAAAAATTCCGGATGCGGACGGATATTTTCGGAATTCTTGCGAAAATTAACGAACTTCGGGACCCGTCATTTTAGGCCAGGCGGATCCCGACGGATAAATTATCCGACTTTTGGAAGCCAATTGATGTCTGTTCAATAATTAAATTTCTAAATGGAACCCATCCTTTATTTTTGAATAATTTTAGTACGTATTTGCGTCAGCGGATGGCGGCGGACGGTTTCCATCTAAGCAGCTACGGTGCTGAACGATTTACAATTTTTATGAAAATGCAGCGGACGGATATTCACGGATTACGAACAACCATTTTCTAGCCACGGATTTTTGCGGCTGGTATTTTCCATTTTTTTCGTGAACTTCGACGGATATTTTTCCGTCCGAATTCAGCCCTGGAAACAAGACATCAAAAATGGCTACCAGTGCAAATCGCAATATGCCATACTTTTGAGTCCCTTACACCCTTGGCCCTACCTGTGCCGTACAGTTGTGTTTGTTTGTCATAGCTCATTATCTACCGGTTTACACTGCTAATTCTAGGAAGCAAGCATGATGTGCAAAGTATATTAGTACACTTTGGATCAAGTATCGTACACGGGTTCTATCGATACTGTACCGATACCAGTACCGATATAGTCGGTGAGAGGTAGACTGTATATTTGCGAACAATGAATTTGTATTATAATTGTTTTACGGTGTTATCCCAGGTACTGCGCTATACAGAGACAGACCACGGTGTCTCCCGCAGATCGATCATATGGCATAAAAAGTGCAGTAAAACCACAAACAGTGCCGTATTAAATTTATTGATAAAAAGATAGCTTACGTTCTAGCTTCAAGTAATCACTGCATTCCCTGTCTAAGTTTTAGTTATTCAACTTTTAGTGGTTCATGGGACCGATCTGCGGGAGACGGGAGAGAAGAGCGCTGTCTCCCTCTTTTCCGTATCCTCCAGGAGCATTGCTCCTTCTGGACATGAAATAGTGCACTCGAGGAAAACACAAGGGAGACAACTTACAAGAGTTTTCGCAGCAGAAAAGTATTGAATAAATAGCAGTAGCAACAATCCAATACGGACTACGGAGTGCAATACAGATATTTAGGCAATAGTGGTGGGTCGTTAATAGCTCCGTCAAGTTCTTTAGATCACACAAACTTCAGTCAAGCGAACAGGGTAGACATGACATAAGCTCTCGGACCTATGCACGCAGTGTCAAAGTTTATCGTAACTATCATGATATGTTTCGGCTCAGTTTGACAACATCACAAAGACGGTAAAACTAATACACCCTTCTGTGCGACTTCTAGCGATTGTAAGAAAGAAGTCTCCTTGAAGTCCACTAAGTCACTAGACCGAAATCATCTTCTAAACGAGTCAAATATAACAGCAGTATTATTCAATGTTTATAATTCTGCTTGCCTTCTAATCGCCACAACCACTACCGCCACCTCCACTACCATCACCATCACAATCTCCTGCACTGGCTTCACACCCGCTTTCTCCACAGGCACCCGCGAGACTGACTTCATTCCCGCAACCAGAAACGCCACGCGCACTTCCCTTAAACGTACCGCACGTACCACTAGGCTGCGAATACATTGTTGAACAACCAGTGTCTCCCAAACTGTACATCGCTGCGCACACACCACCACGAACTTGACCGCCTCTCGCCACCCTCGCTGCCTTGGCAAACTTCTTTCGGCAGCCTCTGTGCATGTTATCATATGTTTCACCACTGCACGAGGCACAACCTGTCGCAAGATGGACGAAGGATTTTCGCCAGCTGTAGGCATGCTTCACCGTTTTCGTGCCACCTCTACCAAACACACGTTCGACGTTGTCGCCGATTCGACCTTTATAGCTTGTGTACACATCCACGTACTCCTCTCCATATTTCTCCCGCCATAGATCGATTGTTCGTTTGAACCCTCTGTCCAGCTTCCCACCTTCCGTCCGGTCATCGTCTTCCTTGTGATTCACAAATCGACCTACAAATCTTCTAGTGTCTTCCGCGTAACGGTTAGTATCACGTAATATGTGTGCATGCCACACTAGGTCGATGTCATACATCGGCACGAGAAATACGACCGGATTATCCTTCAACAACGCAAGGAATTGGTTGTAGCGCTTTGCACCACGTTTCAAAGATTCGTCGCCATCGAAATACATGTGCGAAACATTAAAGAGGAATCGTTTCTGACGTGCCGCCGCCGCCTTCAGGTCATAGCGCAACGGTGATACCCATGGCTTTTCCAAGACCCGACTTGGTTCATTGAAAGGAAATTGCTTTAGCCTCTGATTCTCTTAATAAGGCGGCCATAAATAGTTCGGCAAGAACATTTTTCGTTCCAGTCGACACGTCCTGTGTTTGAACTACTCGAATAGCTCTAATTCCCGCACAGCTTGCGCGAAGCTGCACCATTGCAAGCGTGCAATCACCCCACGCTCCTCAACCGTGTTCTGTGCAAAGATGTAATCCAGCCCGTTGTCGGCCGGGAGTGGCACCCCGAACAACTTTCTGCAATCTTCGATGTAGTCTAGCGGCGACAATCTCTGTAACAACCAGCAGAACGCAACGTCCAGAGGCGGTACGGTTGGCACAGCAACAACCTTCTTCCTCGAACTCAGGCTGCTGAACGGTTTCGTGTAACTGTGGCGCTCCTCGCCAGTCAACTCGTATCGGTACATGTCACCTTCCAGCACCCTCTTGTAGGAAGTTTCCAGCTTCTTGTACGCCGCTTTGGTTAGCTGATTCATTAAGGGCAGTCGCGCGTGTGCGGCCAACAAAAAAGATATGTTGTGTGGAAAAAGTAGTGCGTTATTTTTTCTATAGCTAAGTTCTAAGGTTGTATGTACTAATAATTCTTACAGCATTACAAGAAAACTCCGGCTGATTGAATTCAAGTATGGAAACATGTATAGATACTATTGGCCTCGGGCTGAACATTAATGCTAACTGTAAATGCAAATCCAGTTTTCGGTTCCCTAAATCGCGAATTTTTGACAGATTCGCAGACATTCGCCGTCTTCACATACCTTTGCTCTGGTTGTAATCACTTTTCTTTTCACTAACCTGGCCAATTTTCGCAGAAGTAGACCGGGGCTTGTAACATTTGTAAGGCTTTTGATGTGGCATTCTGTTTATTTGACGATATCCGCCCAGCTACTTATTCGGGTGCCGAAAATTCAGATATTCGCTTCCTTCATATTCTTGAACTAACTTAGCTGATTTGAACGCAATCCTGGAAGCATGGAGAACATTTCGTAGATGTCCTTTTTGCAGTCTATGAATTCGATTGCGGCCATTTACTTAATATTTATCACACTTTCCCAAAGAAAAACGACATCAAAGTTGTTACTAATATTTCCTGCTCAAAATCTATGGTTGTGAACAATCTGATTTCTGGCACTCATAAAACTCGATGCAATCTTCCATGGCGGTTATGGATTATTGGCTCTTGTAATCTCTGCTTGCGATTGAAAAATTATATTCACATGGCAATCTTCGTCGAACAGTGTCGCTTTATTGTCTCCTAAGTACAGTATAAAACACTGGATAGCACCTATTCCGATGTTCAGGAACGCGTTATAGCAAGTACCAGAGAATTCGATATAGAACTATTACAGAAGACAGAATTATATCCCATCTGTTATAATTCCTCCAAGGACGGGAAATACAAAAACCCACCAAAATATTTTTTTGGGAATACCAGTTCACCAATAATACGAGAGTAATACATGCCTCGGCTAATATATTTTAGCAATTCCATGTCTGAAAGACATAGTTACTGAAGAATCTTTTGTGTGCAACGTGTATAGATATTATTGAATAATCATATCAAATGCTAATTTTTGATTGGTCCGAAATATTTTATTTTTGATATTCTCTGATAATTTTCCTCAAATTATTAGAACTTATACGCTTTATTGCACAGCAATTTAATCGTCCATGCGTTTGCTGTTTACTCACACTAAAATGAAACCAAGAAAGGTTAGAGGGAACGGCTACGGCCAATATTTTTAATAAAGATGAATGATATAGGAAAACAATACGATTTACATAGGGTAAAATAAAGACAGATGGAATTTTTGCAGCGTTGATAATATTTTTAATGTGGTACAGGAGGTGGACAAATTTCTGGAAACCCTCGTTCAGAGTATCGTTCGTAATGACTAAACTTGACAAATTTTAATGAAAATTTAGGTTTCCGCATTGTGAAGCTCTGATAAAAGTGTTCAAGAAAACGAGCTTCTGAGACGACAGAAATATGTTGAAATTTTGATTAAGTACTAGGTCTGTAGAGAATCTAAGCTAGTATCTGGCCTATATATTAAATTTTTTTCACGGGAACCAGGTACCGTCAGAAGAACCCTTTTGATTGCAGTTCTGCATTAGTAACGAGTGTTCATACGAAATTAGGCAAATTGGGTAGGGACGAAAGTTCGCAATCGCAATTGTACGAATTCTGAGTCAAGAAAATTTTGTGAAGCAATAAAGCAACTTCTCTCCGCACAATTAGACTTGTCGTGCATTTCAATAAATATTGATGCTCTGAGATGGCATCATAAAATTTTTAGGTGTCTTTGAGGCTTGTTTTCTTGAACTCTTTTCGTACAGCTTTACAAGGCGAAACCCTAAATTTTCGTTAAATTTCGCCCAGTTTAGTCATTACGAACGGTTCTCCAAACGAGGGTCCCTAGGTTTTTTTCAACCCCCTGTACAGACGACGTTTAGCTGATAGAAACTGTATACAATTATAAAAGTGAGAAGATATTTCTCGTGAGTGGATAGTGACATTCCTGCTATAAGTAATACAAAAAGAACATTGCCAATACTAATAAGGGAATAAGAACCTTTCGCGTAGGATCTTTCCAGATATACTTTTGGGTACAATTTTTTAATTACGGGGACGATTTTCGTGCACACATCAATTTTAGTTTCCCGTACTGAGTGATCTCTTTACAATTTAGATGTTCACATACAAACTTAGATCATGTACTGCGGCCGTAAACAAACAAGAAATGACATTTCAAATATACGAGCCAAGAAATATACGATTGGTCAAACTACATCTCTTTCTACAAAAATACCAGTCGATAAAGCAAACTCAACTAGAAACAACGATGAGATTTGTTCTGAACTAAACGTATCGTTGCATGGAAAGATACAAATAAAAACTCACTTGCGTGATATAAAAACGAATTCTATCGATGAGTTGAGAAATAAAATCGAAGAAATATAAAGAACAGTGGAAAATATCTCAAGTCTGCGAATCCTGAAATGTTGAAAATACTTTCTGGAGAGAGGATTCTAGATTACAAATCTGTATTTTTTGTCTACAAAGTTTAAAGAATCGTTCAAAACAGCACGAATTAGTGCAAAGCTGAATGTAGTATCGCGGCATTGAAAGAACAAAAAATAGTTAGTAGTTAGTAAAATACCATGAAAATCAATTGAATCATTTTATTTTGCCTGATTTATAAATAATATATCTAGAACTCTTACATTTTCAAGCAGAAGATAATAATTCAGTGTTGATTTTCTACTAATATCATCTGAATACAAGCTAACGAACGTTGTTTCTATTAATTAGGTATGAACTAATATCTTCAGAGTAAACTTGATTTTGCGTTCTGTTCCTATCAAAATACGGCAAAAAATGTAGCTGAACAAATACACAAGTATTAAAGCTAACTCAAATTTCTATTTACAAAGGAATTGACTAATTAATTGGCATATGTGAATTGAAACATGTACCATTTCCCTACATATTGTCTACAGCCTATTAATGTTTTTTCGAAGAAAAATTATTTACTTACAATGCAACAAATTTTATTGACGGTTTTGCTCACCTTCCATTCTTTACAATAGATATTAAAAGTCGTGTCGCCGAAATATTTAAACCTGGTTTTCGATGGACATAGAATTTAAATTTTATTTCGCTTTACTTTTTCTAGACTTGATTATTTGTTCTACAAGTTAGATATATTAATTTTATCGTACTGGTCTCTTTAACAACAGAAACTGGGACATAATTGAAGTCTACTTAATTTTAAAATACAAAATTACAAGCTAAATTCAGGCTTGATAAGCGCGACTTTGGAGCAACTATTCTGAAAAAGTGCGATGTAATGTTAGCAATTTACACGTACACTACGTGGCATTAGGACCCGTCACAACATCTTCCCAATACATCCTCTTGATCCGCTACAGTGCTCTTGCCAGACAGGAAATATAAAAAATAGCACTGAACCTGAAGGGTACACAGTCTAGCGTAATACCTAAATTTCTTAGTAACATATTTCACTTCAGATGAGTTAAAAAGCGCAGCAGCAGAAACTGAGCAAAACCTGTGAAAGTTTCAGGAATGTGAGATAATTTTAAAAAATTTACGAGCTTCGTAAAATAGAATCATTGTTTCGAATGCATTTTCTTTGCAATCAAAGTATCTTTACTTTTTCTCATTTGATCCCGTCCCATATTACTTTTAAATATTTTTGTCAAACGAATCTTCAAACACAATTGAGAAATAATATCGCTTCTATTTACGGCGTGCTCTCTTTTACTCTTCACGAACTGCAAATTGGTTCATTCAAAGATCCTCATAAACTGGATACAGGAGACGAAAAGGCATTGATTACGTTGGTGGGAAATGCCTTAAAAGTGCACTGTTCGACTAAGCTAACAAGCAGTTTCTTGGTGCAGGTGGCTAGAAGTGGCTGAAAGTGAGACTTTCACGGTCTTCTGATAAATAGTAGAGCATTGGTGGAAGCAATCACGAAGGAACAGATCATTACTAGTCGGGTGGCCTTCTATCTAGATATGCAGTACAGGGTTGAACCGTTTCATGAATTTTTTGTCAACGTAAGAAGTGTACTCGGCCGACTAATAAGCGCACGTCCCAGCTTGATTAGTGCACAACTAATAGAAACTTAAAGCATTATCCACCAACTAATTCCGTACCGTTCTGCGTACCGCCTAGTCTTTCTCGGAATCCAAAATAAGTCTCGGTCCAATTTTCGTTCGCTCGAAAGCTATGAAAGCGGATGTATTTGCATTTCCAACAGTGCAGTGCCTAGTGTTCGGGTCCACGCTTTGGTTGGGATGGAGTATGCGAGCAGAAAAACAGAAATGGCTACTTTCGACTTCAGTCATTATTACCAAACACAAGGAGTTTACTACAGATTGATTTGGATTACAAAGAGATAAAAGGGCAATGAAACACAGTATTTTGAAGTGATGTAACATATTATTGCATTGTTTGCCAGAAGTATGAGAATATTACTAATTACTCCGAACTATAAGTCACACCTTATCTTTTTTATTCATGGTGTTTTACTAGTAGCTCTTTGGACATTAGTTACCAGAGTTACTGGTTGTCAACGGCAATACTGTACAGTGAAGTGTTCGTTTCACACGCTATAGTTCTTGAATAACTCAATGCATTATCTTCTTGTATTGCGCCTGTTAAACTAGGTATTCGATGACATCATGAAAGATTATTTACAAATTAACATAGAGCTGGAAAAAGACAAAGAAAATATGCATTCTACACCTCTTCACCATGAAGACAGATATTTCGTGATAATGATGTCACTGTGCAAATAGAAAGAATGAAAACAAATATCGTCGAAAACGTATTGTACAGAGATAGTACACTTGAATTGAAAAACAAAGCAGACTTTCCCTTTTTCATATTTCCTTCACCCTACATTATTGTTAAATAGTGATTTTTTAGTACAAAAGAAACTATTAAATCAAGTTTTAGAATAATATAATTTCCATGTACGGTCAGCTGTCCTAGCTGACTAACAACTGCACATCGATGGTACCCAACTGGTCACGTGGAAAAGCTTCAGTTAAGGTTCGAGAAACGAAAGTGGTGGTCTTCGTTCAAATACAATTTAGCATACTCACAGACAATGAGTCATACTTGATTGTCGTTATTTGGTTTAAAATCCGCAACCACAACCTCCCGCACCCAAAACACTTCCGCTAGCTCCATCTCCAGCAGCGAAGAAAACTGCGTTCACGCAGTCATCGTCATAAAGCAAACGATCCTTGAACGCGTCACAAGCACTACACGAGCCACCAGGCTGCGCATGCGTCGTTAACGAACTGATATACCCCAAATTATATAACGCTGCACACGCACCACCGCGAGCTTGACCGCCCCTGGCCACCCTCACTGCTTTTGCCAGCTTCTTACGGCACCCGCTGTGCATCTCACTGTATGCTTTAGTGGTGCACGAGTTACAAGCAGTTGCACGACCTACGAACGATTGTCGCCAAGGACAGTCATGCTGAATCGTTTTCGTGTGACTATTACCAAACACTCGCTCCACGTTATCGTCGATTCGACCTCGTATGTTCGTGTTTTCATGAACGTACTCCTCCTCGTACTTCTCCTACCAGGAATTGTTTCTGCCGCGCCGCCACCGCTTCAGCTCATAGCGCAACGGTGATTCCCATGGCTTCTCCAAGACCCTGTTTGGTTCGTTAAAATGATATCGGGTTCGGTTTTGGTTTTCTTCGTGGGGCGGCCATAAATAGGTAGGCAGGAATGTCTTTCGTTCTCGTCGACACGTCCTGAAAGTGAACAACTCGAACGGCTCACGGCAAATAGGAAGTACTTCTCAGTGCTGCATTTCTCTTCTGAGTTCGACTTATCTAATTTACTTAATTTTCCAAGCTAAATGGATCTATCTGCTGGAGACAGGAGACAACCTACTTCAGTTTTCGCTGTACAAAAGTATTTAACGAATAATTCTCGCGACTATCCAATAAGCAATACGAGATTGAATGTTGTTCAATATCCTTCGCCCACCCTGGACAGTTCTGTACAATAGACCAGTAGATATTTGTGGGAATAGCGGTGGGTCATTGATATCTCAGTCAACTTGTCTACAGGAGAACCTACTTCAGTCAATCGAAAAGGGCACCCATGACATGAGCTCTCGGACCCATGCACACAGAGCCGAAGTTTATTGTAACCTGACTCAATAAATTTCGGCGAAGTTTGACAACATGCCAACAGAGACGAAACTAATATAGCTTTACGAACGAGTTTACGCGATTGTAAAAAAAAGTTTTCTTCGAGTCAACTTAGTCACGGTAGACCGGATCGTCTTCTCAACGAGTCAAGTTTAAAAGCAGTATTGTTCAAAGTTGAAATTCTATGTGCCTTCTAATCGCCACATCCTCCGCCACATCCCCCGCCCCCACAGCCACCACCATCACCCCCACAACCTCCTGCACCACCTCCACATCCGCCTGCTCCACAGGAACCACCGAAGATACTTTCATTCCCGCAGCCAGAACCACCATGCGCACTACCCATGAACGCGCCACACGCGCCACCAGGCTGCGCATACATTGTTGAGCAACCAATGTACCCCAGACTGTACAGTGCTGCGCATGCACCACCACGAACTTGACCGCCCCTCGCCACCCTCACTGCCTTTGCAAACTTTTTTCTGCAGCCACTGTGCATGCGGTCGTATTTTTTAACTCTGCACGTGGTACAACCAGTCGCACGATATATGAACGATTCTCGCCAGCCGTAGTCATGCTTCATCGTCTTCGTGCGACCTCCACCAAACACACGTTTGACGTTGTCGCCGATTCGACCTTTATAGCATGTGTACACATCCACGTACTCCTCCCCGTATTTCTCTCTCCATAGATCGATTGTTTGCTTGAACCCTCTATCCAGCTCTCCACCTTCAGTCCGGTCATCATCTTCCCTGTGATTCACAAATCGACCTACTATAGTTCTAGTGTCCTCCGCGTAACGGTTAGTATCGCGTAATATGTGTGCATGCCAGACTAGGTCAATGTCATACATCGGCACGATAAATACGCCCGGATTATCCTTCATCAACGCAAGAAATTGACGGTAGCGCTTTGCACCTCGTTTCAATGACTCGTCACCATCGAAATAGATGTGTGCAACATTGTACAGAAACTGTTTCTGCCGCGCTGCCGCGGCCTTCAGATCATAGCGCAATGGGGATTCCCATTTCTTGTCGAAGGCCGTTTTTTCGTCATTGAAATGAAACCGTTTTCGCTCTTGATTTTCTTCATAAGGCGGCCATAAATAGTTCGGCAAGAATGTTTTTCGCTCCCGGCTACAGTTCTTAAATTTGAACAACTCGAACGGCTCTAATTTTCGCGCCGCTTGCGCGAAGCAGCACCATTGCAAGCGCGCAATCACCGCACGCTCCTCACCCGCGTTTTGTGCACAGATGTAATCCAGACCGTTGTCAGTCGGCAATGGAGCCCCAAATAACTTTCTGCAATCTTCACTGTAGTCTAGCGGCGACAATCTATGTAGTATCCAGCAGAACGCAACGTCCAGGGGCGGTACAGGTGGGACGGCGACAACGTTGTTCCCTGAACCCAGTATGAAAAACGGTTTCGTGTAACTGTGGCGCTCCGCACCTGCCAACTCGTGTCGGTACATGTCTCCGTCCAACACCCTCTCGTAGGAGGTTTTTAACTTTTTGTTTGCCTCTCTGGTTAGCTGATTAACAGACGGCAGTCGCGCGTGTGCAGCCAACATCGGAAGGAATATTTCGACATAACGATGAATTGCGGTGTCGAGTGCCGCTCCCCGCCATAATGACTTGGAAGCGGAGTCTACGTCATGGAGAAGGTTGCGGAGTTGGCGAGCGGCAACTGCGAGCGATTGTTCCCACAGCTCGTCCATGATACATGCTCTACATTATCACAAACAAGAGCTATTGAAGTATTGCAGTGAGATAGAAATTCCATGGAATCTCCAACATAACTATGCGGCTCATTGGGTGCCACAGTTTAGGACGATTCCTACAGCACAAGATACAACATGACCTGACGTCACAGCAGGTATAGTACAGTACAGTATTGGACGGTACTTTCATTCTAGGCAGATTCTGTACGGTACGGTACCGGTACCGTACACAGGGGAATGCGGGAACACAGGAATTTAACATAGTTTAATCGGTCTATCTATTTTGAATGTGCGCTCTCCGATACAATGCATTTAGAACCAGTTGACAATGGACCGTCACCACCACTCGGGATCGTGTGCACGCAGAAGCGAGACGATTTCGAAACGAAATTGCGCTCTGGTGCAGATAGACGGATGAAATAGAGACGCACGTCACTATTCTCGAATGACAGTACATCCTCTGCAAAGTCAGGTTTGAGTTCGAATGGTAATTTGATAGTGCAGGTAGATGTGATGTCATCATCATGGCGTAACTGGTAGTCTTCGAGGAAATCCATGAGCCCCTAGGCGAACAGGGTCCCGTATGACAAATCCATATCCAGACAGAACCACAAGACCGCCCTCATTCGTTTGTTAGAATCGAGCGAAATCGAAGGCCACATATAAGTAATTTGTAAGGTAGTTTCATTCAGAACAGCCGCCGCACACCCTCTTCTCTTTCGATAATGCCCGATGGCAGAAGGATCACGACCGCAATACGCCCATCTCTCGTAACAGGGTCTTTCCATTTTGCGAGCAAATACAGCGGCTTGCAAATAAGGCCAGACTCTGAATCGGTGTTATCAGCAGATAACGCGGTGGCAGTGTCCACAACTACTGTGCTTTCGAGTTCACCTTCTTCACTGTCACTGCCAGCAGCAAGATCTGTCGTACGTCTTCCAAGAATAGCACCTACGAAAATTAGTAATATATGAAAAATTGAAAATAAAACTTACCGTTTCCTTGTTTCACTGGTTTCGAGCAATCTCGCTCATTCAACAATTTTACAAATCGTTATCGGAACTTTTCCGAACTGATTATTTGAAAACTTGTTTATAATTTGGGTGTAAGCGCCATTTTTTGCTGTATCTCCTGATTTAACAACGCCGCTCCAAATTAAGTTAGTGAGAAGTCGGCTCGCTTCAGGATTGCCCCACGACGGAATCAGGCATCAGATTTTTGCGAGCACGCATCATGATGAATGTTGTAGATCGTTCAAAAACACAGGGCAAAATTTGTAGTCTTCACATATAAATATATTTTGAAGTATTGCATCAAAAGGATTCAAATTCGAATAAATTACATTTAAAAACGTTTATGAACTTGATGCCACAAAGCAGCGGTATAAAAGTGTTGTGCCGACCCTACGTTAAGATCAAGAAAGGTGAAAATGTGTTCAAAACACTAACAAAATATCCATAAATGTAAAATTGTAACGGATAACATCATATACTGTGTTACATGAATAAATTTGAGTTATTAATAAGTGTAGGCAATTTAATAACGCTCATCGAAACTTCACTAAATGCTGTTTTGGAACTACATTTCCATTTCTCAGCGAACTCCTATTCAAAACTTGCTTGATAAAAATATTAATAATTGAGTTTGTTGTACAATTTTGAATCATAAGCTTCTAGAGGTGCTAAAACTGTACTACGGTAGCTGTAGGTAATCGACTTACGGTTCAATGAATACCTGAAGATGGTGTCAATCAACTGTACAAAACTCTAAAGTTCCGTTGCTGTCGAGTTCACTCTTCAGACATGAAAAAAACGTTATAATTGAAGCACTTATTTCACTATTACTACAACGTAAATTTTAATAAAATACTTGTTTACCTTTTGCTTCTAAAATTTCGTATATCTATTTTTTACCATGAGTATTACAATTTGAGTGCTTTAAATAGGACAAAATTGAACTTGTAGCACAGACTCGCAAATCGTGATGGCTACCTCCTATCATGAGTTCGATGCTAACTTTTTTTGACAACAGGTATGCGAATGCTTAATTACAAAAGTGGTATGCTCTCTAAAACTGCTATACGTCGATTTCGTTCGATGTTTGGAGCTTCTCCGTTGGTCTGTGAAAAGCTATGGGCTAAGTTACCGCAAGACAAAAAATCAAACTGAATCCTGAGCATTTATTATGGAGATTGACGCTATTAAAAGTTTATTCTACGGAAAATGTATTTTCAGGCATGTTGAAGGTAGATGAGAAAACATTTCGGAAGTGGGCGTGGTTCTCCATTAAATCAATTTCTGAACTGAATTTAGTAAGTATTTGATTTCTTTATGTTATCATATTTCTGACATTATTAGGTTTCATGGCCTTCTCGACTTTTGGAAAGTCCATTTTCAGAATGTTATGTTCCCTTTGATGAAACTGATTGTCCAATTAATCAATCGTCACCATTTTCTACAAAGTAGTATAGTTATAAATTTAATGGAGCTGAGGTTTGGTACAAAGTGGCGGTGACTGTTGGCTCTGGTCGGTTTGTATGGCAAGTTAGCCTTGGCCCACAGGTTCGCACAGCGATATTCGCATTTCTCGTGCCGGGTTGCGGTCAAAACTGGGAACGTCTGAATTTGTAATTGCCGACGCTGGCTAGATCGACTCGAAGGTAGTGAGTCCACCGTCGTCACAACATCCTATGTCTACTATATACGCCTCGGTTCGCGCCCGTCACAAGAAAGCAAATCGCCGAC
>JAAUYH010012105.1_pt1 | contig 16559 bp, 6 predicted proteins | sample 7278061 | NCBI WGS metagenome assembly JAAUYH01 (sample SAMN14350203, study PRJNA611818) | marine sediment metagenome | isolation source: surface marine sediment (0.6m) | place: French Polynesia: Moorea | collected 2018-08 | reverse complement strand
GACTATTCCCTGCGTCACGTTTCCCGCTGGGACAAGCTGATCAGGCGGTATCCCGATCAGTTGCTCAAGGTGTGGACCGCTGCGGATATCCAGCGCTGCCACCGCGAAGGCCGAATCGGCATTATCTACGGGTTTCAGAACGGGGCCATGATGGGTGATGACGCCACCCGTGTGGAGATCTTCGCCAATATGGGTGTGCGGATCATTCAGCTGACCTACAACCGCCGCAACCAGTTGGGGGACGGCTGCCTGGAGCCCGAGAACCGTGGCCTGACCGAATTTGGCCGGGAGGTTGTGGCCCAGCTGAATGACCACCGCATCCTGGTGGACCTCAGTCATGGCGGTGACCAGATCTGCCTGGATGCCATGGAGGCTTCGCGGGCCCCGATCGCCATTACCCACACGGGCTGTCGGGCCCTGGGTGACCACCCCCGAAACAAGTCAGATCGCGACCTGCGGATGGTGGCAGAGCAGGGTGGGGTGGTTGGCATTTACCACATGCCTTACATGACGCCCGGCCGTCAGAGCACCGTGGAGGATTTCCTGCGCCACATCGATCACGCCATCCAGGTATGCGGCGAAGACCACGTTGGAGTGGGCACCGACGTGTCCGTGTCCACTTTCGATGATCTGGACGCCTTCAAGCGAGACCTGAAAAAAGAGGTGGAAGAGCGCGCCCGGCTGGGCATTGGGGCGCCCGGCGAACTGTCCGGCATCATGCCCATGCTGCCGAACCTGCGCGGCCCGGACCAGTTCGTGCAGCTGGCGGATCTGCTGGCGGACCGGGGTTACAGCGCCAGCCGCATCGAAAAATTCCTGGGCGGGAATTTTCTGAGACTTCTGGGAGAGGTTTGGGGCGGCTGATACCTGACCACGGAGGACTACGTGGCTTCCACCCCGGTTCCTCTCACCAATTTACTCATTCCAGATTGGTGCCAGATTTCGGCAGGCCGTCGGACCAGCCGTTGCGCCGTCTCATCTCCGCCAGCTTCGCGAGTTCCGGACGCTCCCAAAGCGCATGATAGCGTGGGTGTTCCAGAACCCAGTCGGGATACGGGTTTCTGCCGTAAAAGGGCGACAGTGAAAACGCGGAAGAAAACAGATCCCCCCGTTCGTAAGCCAGGGTGATGGCGTCGATCACCGTTTCACGGGGCAGCACCCTGGCCAAGGCAGGACCCCAGATGCCGATGTGATTGGTGATGATCTGTTGCGCAAAAAGCCTGCGCACCCCCTCAACCGTCTCGTTGGTGTCCGCCTGCTCGAAACCAATAGAGTAGTAAGCCGGATTCACTTTGACGACCGTGGGCTTGGACGACTCGGGGATGGTCTCAAGCACCGCTTCGAATTGATCGTAAATGGGCGACCAGCGTTGTTTGATCGATGGGTCCTCCGACAGTATCGCTGCCGCCGAGGCGTAAGCGACAAAGCCTTCCTGCAGGCAGTTGGACTGCTGGCACGCGTCGAAGAATTCGAACGCTGAACTGGTCTCGCCGGCAATGGAGAGCATAACGGCAAGCCCCATTCGGGCTACATTATTCAGAGGGTCAAGACGGATGGTGCGGCGGTAATTTTCCAGCGCAGTCTGCAGATCACCCACGATCCAGGAATATCTGGCGGCAGCAACCAACACCCATCCTGCTTTGGGGGCAATGGCCTGGGCTTGTTCCAGATGCAGCTTCGCCCGATCCAGGTCGATCTCAACGCTGGTGTACCAGAAAACCAGGGCGGCATTCACAAGGTAGTCCTCTGGCTGCAATTGGAGCGCCCGCTCAACGTCCCGGCTCACCTGGTTTATAAAGTCCTCCTTGTTCCGCGACAAAGGGCCGCTCGACGAGCTGACGCCAATGATTGCCAGCGCGCTCCAGGCTTCGGCAAAGCCCGGATCAATCTCAACCGCTGCACGGAGCAGCTCGTAGGCTTCATGTATCGCCCCGTCCCGGCGCATCCGGTTGCCCCACACATGGAGGCCCTGATAGTAGCGCTCTACCGCCTCGGGTGCGTAGTTCCCCCTGGGCGCAACGCGATCGCCGTAGCCGACATGGAGCCGAAGCTGCAGCGCACGGCTGATCTCGCGAACGATTTCGTCCTGCAGTTCAAAGCTGGCGCCGGTAGCTTCCTCCAGCACGCCTGACCAGACATGGTAGCCGTCTGCCGCGCGAATGAGCTGGGCGGCCACCCGGGTTTTGCCGTCGGCGCTTCGGACCGAGCCCTCGACCACGTAATCCACGTCGAGTTGACGGGCGATTTCCCGGATGTCCCGGTCCACGTTCTTGAAACTGAATGACGACGTGCGGGCAGCCACGGCCAGGTCATCGATGGCGGCCAGGGCGTTAATCAACTCCTCGGTGACGCCATCGCCAAACCACGCGTCTGCCTCCCGGTCTGACAGGGGCCTGAATGGCAGCACGGCGATGGGAATCTGACCGGAGCGGGTCCCGATCGCATCGGGACCGTCTTTGCGACCAGTCAGGGTGTAGATAGCGGCCAGGAGTGCTGCACTCAGGGCGGCCGCGGCGACCAGCCCAACCCAACGGGTTCGCGTCGCGCCCCTGCCTGGACCCGTCGATGTCGTGCCGGCTTCGGCCGGCGTCACTCCGGTGTCCGGCGCCACCACCAGGCGATAGCCCTTTTTAGGCGCCGTTACGATGTAGTCCTGCTCGACTCCCAGGCTCTTGAAGGTCTTTCGGAGGATCGAAACCGCACGGCTCAAGCCTTCGTCGGTACCGGCCCCAGGTCCCCAGACCTGCTCGAGAATGGCTTCACGCAGCGCCACCTCGCCCTGACATTCGGCAATAGCGCAAAGCACCCCCAAAACCCTGGGTTCGACCTGCCGCTCTTCGGCCCCTCGGCTGATGGTGTTGCTCAGCGGGTCGATCCAACAGTCCCCGAGGCGAAAGCGGGTTGTGGACAACGTCGGTGTCGGCACAGCAAATGCGTGTTGGGCAAAGACTAAAGATGACATACCGGTTGCGGCAAGACAACGAATATCCCGCCGCGCGGGTACTGCGTGCTCTGAAAGCGTCATCGCGGCGCCATCTTAGGGAAATCTTAGGTCTTACGGTTTTCCAAAAAATTTAAATTTGTCAATGAGTTAAGGCTCATTTGTCGATCTCATCCACCTAAGATAATCCTCAGGACATGCCGCGCGTGCCCATCCCATAATCCAACCACATTGGCCGCTGCCGGTGGCGACAAGCGTTGCTCCGCCCGCCGGCATTCGCCGCTGTCAGGAACCGGCCGCTGTTGTCGGAGCCGGTCCGCAGGCGCAACGACGGATCAGCGTCTTCAGCTTCAAGTATTGGGGGACAATGGAGATGAACACCCACATCAAGCCTGGACACGAAAAAATAGGCCGCGCCGAATGGAAGCACTTTGCCGCGGCCTGTCTTCTCGCGCTGTTTTGTGGCGTGCCGGTACTGCTGTCCGGCGCCAGCTTCACACCGCTGGCAGGGACATCGAGTTCGCCCGCCACGTCTCGGGTGACTGCCGGGGTAGCAGCATCGATTGCACCCGAGCGGGACGCTGGCTGGCTGTCCACAGTCCAGCAGAATATCGCGCTGCGGGAATACCACGTCAGCGACAACGGCAACGGCCTGCAGGCGCCCAACCGGGCCCACAATTTGCGTACCTATTTCGACGGCGTCGACGTCACAATTGAAGATCGCACGGCACAGACAGAGCTTCTTGCATTGCGCTTTGGCGGCCTGTATCGCGGGACTGCGCGAATCGATACACAGGCGTCGCGGCCGGTGGCCAGGGCAAATCGAATCCACGTCGACCGGGGACCGCTCACCGAGTGGTATGTCAACAGCGAAGCCGGGCTGAAACAGGGGTTTGACATTGGCCACAAACCCGCCGGCGACGGATGGCTGGAAGTGTCCGTGCAACTCGGCGGTGCCCGGGCGCGCGTCAATGGCAACGATGTCACCCTCCGCACGGATTCCGGCCGTACGCTGCGCTACGCAAAGCTGGTGGTGACTGACGCCAATGGCGTTCGACACCCGGCTCACGTCGCCTTACCCGACCCGCACACCATCACCCTGGTGGTCGACGACAGCAGCGCGCAATACCCTCTCACCATCGATTCGCTGATTACCAGCACTGAGGATGCATTGCTCGAATCGAATCAGGCCGGTGCCGCTCTGGGCATCAGCGTCGCTGGCGCGGGTGACGTCAATGGGGATGGCTACGCAGACGTTATCGTAGGCGCTTGGGCTTACGATTTTGGTCAGAGTGGAGAAGGCGCGGCTTTCGTCTACCACGGCTCGGCTGCCGGTGTCAGTACCAGCGCGGCCACGCTGATCGAATCGGACGAATTTGACGCCCGCATGGGTTTCAGCGTTGCCGGCGCGGGCGACGTGAACGGTGACGGTTATGCCGACGTCATCGTCGGGGCGCATTTCTACGGCACTCTTCCATCAAACAACGAAGGCGCGGCGTTCGTCTTTCATGGCTCGCCTGCGGGAATCCCTGACGGCAATCCAGGCAACGCCTCGGCCAGTCTTGAAACTGAACGGGCCGGCATGTTTCTGGGAGTCAGCGTTGCCGGCGCGGGCGACGTGAACGGCGATGGCTACGACGACGTCGTCGTTGGCGCTTCAGGGTATGACAATGGCCAGGTCAACGAAGGCGCAGCTTTCGTATATCTCGGTTCGAAAGATGGCGTCAAGAGCGGAAATCTGGAGGTTGCGGCAGCCACCCTCGAAGCCGATCAGGACAATGCGTCGATGGGATTGGGTGTTGCCGGCGCGGGCGACGTCAACGGCGATGGCTATGCCGACGTGATTGTCGGGGCCTATTTGTACGACAACACCGAAACCGACGAGGGCGTGGCGTTGATCTACCACGGCTCGGCCACCGGCATCGCCAGCGGCGACGCGTTCGACGCTGCGACTGCCCTGGTGTCCGGCCAGGCCGGCGCCGCCATGGGCTTCAGCGTTGCCGGCGCGGGGGACGTGAACGGCGATGGATTCGCCGACGTCATTGTCGGGGCGTCCAGCTATGACAACGGCCAGAGCGACGAGGGGGCGGCCTTTGTTTATCTGGGCTCGGCCACGGGCATCGCGACGGGGGATCCGACTATCGCCGCGGCCACCATCGAATCCGATCAGTCCGATGCCTCGCTGGGCATCAGCGTCGCGGGTGCGGGTGATGTCAATGGCGACGGCTATGCCGATGTGGTCGTTGGTGCCAATCAATACGACAGGGGTGAAACCGACGAAGGCGTTGCCCTGGTCTTTTTCGGCTCGGCCACCGGCATCGCCGGCGGCAATCCAACCACTGCCGAGGCCGTGTTCGAGTCTGATCAGGCCGATGCCGGCCTGGGCCGCGGCGTGGCCGGTGCGGGCGACGTGAACGGCGATGGCTACGCCGACATTATCGCCGGCGCCACCAGCTATGAAAACGGTGAAATCAATGAGGGCGCGGCGTTCGTCTACCACGGTTCGGCTGTCGGTATCGCCAGTGGCAATCCGACCACAGCTGCTGCAAGCCTTGAATCTGATCGGGTCAATGCCGGTTTTGCCTGGAGTGTGGCCGGTTCGGGCGATGTTAATGGCGACGGCTACGCCGATCTGATCGTCGGGGCTAAAGACTATGACAACGGCCAGAGCAACGAAGGCGCGGTCTTTGTCTATCATGGCACGGCCCAGGGCATCGACACCGTCGCCGCGGCCATGCTCGAATCCAACCAGACCGGCGCGCTGCTTGGAGCCAGCGTGGCCGGCGCGGGCGACGTCAACGGCGACGGCTTTGCCGATGTCATCCTTGGCGCGTATCTCTATTCGGTGGATCAGGCCAATGAGGGCTTGGCCCTGGTCTACCATGGCTCTGCCTCCGGAATCGCGAGCGGAGACCCAGCCACCGCAGCCGCTGTCCTGGAGTCCGATCAGGCAGGTTCCTGGGCAGGGTTCAGCGTGGCCGGCGCAGGTGATGTGAACGGCGATGGCTACGCCGATGTAATCGTCGGCGCCTATCGCTACGACAACGGTGACACCGACGAAGGTGCTGCCTTCGTCTTTCACGGCTCGGCCAGCGGCATTACCAGCGGCGGGCCAACCATGGCCGCGACTATCATCGAGTCCGATCAAGCTGATGCCTGGCTGGGCTGGAGCGTGGCCGGTGCGGGCGACGTCAACGGCGACGGCTTTGCCGATGTGATCGTCTCGGCCATTGACTATGACAACGGGCAGGTCGACACAGGCGCAGCCTTTATTTTTCACGGCGCGGCCGCTGGCATCTCCAGCGGCAATCCGGGCAGCGCCGCTGCTGCGCTTGGATCGGGCCAGACGGATGCAAACTTCGGCATCAGCGTGGACGGCGCGGGGGATGTTAACGGCGATGGCTATGGCGATGTAATCGTCGGGGCCAATCGTTACGACGACGACGAACTGGACGAAGGCGTTGCCCTGGTCTACCACGGCTCTGCCACCGGCATCGCCAGCGGCGATCCAGTGGTCGCCGCGGCACAACTGGAATCCAATCAGGTACGCGCCAACCTTGGCACCAGCGTCGCCGGCGCTGGCGACGTAAATGGTGACGGCTATGCCGACGTGATTGTCGGAGCTGTTCGCTACGACAACGGTGAAGCCGACGAAGGCGTTGCCTTGGTCTACCACGGCTCTGCTTCCGGCATTGCTTTCGGCAATCCGAGCACCGCCGCAGCGACGCTCGAGTCCGATCAGGAAGGCGCGTGGATGGGGTCCAGCGTGGCCGGCGCGGGTGATGTCAATGGCGATGGCTTTGCGGACGTGGTTGTTGGTGCTTCTCAATTTGAAGTCGGCCAAGGCAATCAAGGCGCGGCCTTTGTCTTCCATGGCAACCGCAGCGGCCGCCCGGTGCTGGCGCAGCAGCGCCGCGCCGACGACAGCACAGCCGTAGCCGCCTGGGGCGCAAGTTACAATAACAGGGCTTTCATCGTTGAGATGCAGGGCACCCATCCGGACGGCCTGGCCAGGGTGCGCCTGCAAATACAAGCTTGCGGCACCGGCGTTGCCTTTGGCAATGCTGGTTGTATCGACCAGGTCGGAAGTTGGGCCAGGACGGACAACGCGGCTGCGACGCTGACGGAAACGGTCAGCGACCTCACTACCGGAGCACTGTACCGTTGGCGCGCCCGCGTGCAGTACGCGCCATTGACCGCAACTCCGCCGCTGATTCCCTCCCACGGCCCCTGGCGCCGTTTTGACGCCCAGGCCGGCGAGGCCGACGTTCGCACGTTACTGGACACCACCGAGCCCACGGTGATCCCCCCGGACAATATCTCCCGCGAAGCAACGGGACCGGTAACAGCGGTCACCCTGGGGGTGGCGACGGTGACCGACAACGTCAACGCTGGACTGACGGCCAGCCCGGACAACACCGGCCCGTTCGCCGTCGGCATACACCTGGTCACCTGGAGCGCTACCGACAGCGCCGGCAACACCGGCACGGCCGTGCAGGCGATAAAAATTGCCGACAGCACAGCGCCGACCGTCACCATCACGGGCGCCAATCCGCTGCTGCTGACGGTGGGTGATGCCTATGATGATCCGGGTGCCACGGCCACCGACCTGGTCGATGGTGACCTGACCGCTGCCATCGTCACCGCGGGCACCGTGGATACCGGCGCACCAGGCAGCTACAGCGTGACCTACACAGCCACCGATGCGGCCGGCAACGCCGGCACGGCCACCCGTGTGGTGAACGTCAGCGATGTCGGTGCCCCGGTCATCACGCCGCCAGCCGACATCACCGTGGAAGCCACCGGCCCGACCACACCGGTTGACCTGGGCACGCCAACGGTGACCGACGATGTGGATACCGGCCTGACCGCCACTCCTGACAACAGCGGCCCGTTTGCGGTGGGCCTGCATCTCATCACCTGGACAGCCAGCGACAGTTCCGGCAACGTCGGCACGGCCACCCAAACCGTGACGGTTACTGATACGACGCCGCCCTCTATTGCGTTGATCGGCGCTGACCCCCTGATGCTGACGCTGGGCCAACCCCTGGATGACCCGGGCGCGACTGCGATGGACCTGGTGGACGGCGACCTGAGCGCCGGGATCTCCGTCGCCGGTACAGTCGACGTCAATATCGTGGGCGAATACACACTCACCTACAGCGCCACCGACGCCGCCGGCAATTCAGGTACCGCTGAGCGTGCCGTCATAGTGAGGGCCTTCACCGTGGGTGGCGCCGTCAACGGCCTGACCGGGACCGGCCTGGTGCTGCGAAACAATGGCGGTGACGACCTTTTCATCAATGCCGACGGTGGCTTCGTATTCATGACGCCCCTGGCCGATGGTGCGGGCTACGTGGTGACCATCGCCAGTCAGCCGGATGGCCAGGTCTGCAGTGTCAGCAACGGCAGCGGCACGGTGGCAGGTGCCGACGTCACCGATGTGCTGGTGTCCTGTGGAGCCGCGGCCACGGATCTGGCGGTCAGCATTACAGACAATCTTCAGGGGTTTGGTCCCGGCGATCCGCTGACCTATCAGATTGGCGTCGTCAATAACGGACCCATTGCAGTGGTCAACGCCACCGTTACCACCGCCGCCGCGTCAGCATTGCTGGACCTGACCTGGGAATGCCTGCCGGGCAGCGACTCGGCATGCACCGGGTCGGGTAGCGGCGATATCGACGACCTGGTGTCGATCCCCGTGGGTGGCTCGGTCAACTACGTCCTCACCGGCATCACGTCGGAGGATTTTGAGGGCGTGATCGAGACCACCGTGACCGTGACGCCGCCGCCACCCCTGGTCGATCTGGATCCGGCCAACAACAGCGCAACCGACCTGACCAGCCTGGACGGCTTATTCAGCAACGGTTTTGAGAGTCCGTTGATGCAGCTGAAGCGGTGGCTGGAAGCCATCGAGTAGCGCTTGTGAGGTATTCCGCGGCGGTATTGAAAACCCCGGGCCGAATGGCCGAGAACCCCAACCCGGAGGAGTGAATTGATGATTTCGATGGTGAGGACATTGGCAATCCCATGCCTGCTTGCCGGATGTGTCGTGGCGCCCTTTGACAATCCCACCGATAACGGCCAGGGTCCTGTACTGAGCGTCCAGCGTGCCGGCTCCACCAGTTTTGTGGCTGCGTCGGATCCGACCATGGGGACGGGCGGGTATGGCTGCCCGCTGGGAAGCACCCAAATCCCGGCTTATGACGATTTTGCGATGATAGAGTCCGGCAGCCGTATCACGGTGGCAGCCTCCGACCCCGACGGAATCCGGAGCCTGTTGATCACATTGACCACCCTGTCCGGGCACAGCCCGCCTGAGGTCAGCGACATTCATGTCCTGGGTCTCGTCTGTGGCGTCGTGCAACCGGTCAACCTGCCCAATGGGCTTGGCAGTTTTCTCACGCAGATTCGGGTGGATTTTGAGGATCTCGATCCCGGGGTTAACCGTCAGACCAGAACTGTCGATTTTGAGGTGGAATTCGAAGAGCCTTTCCGAATCGTGACCACGGCCACGGATCCCAACGCCGACGCAACTACTCTCCCCAACCAGGGCGCGCCCGGCAGTCCGGCGAACATTTTGTTCGGCAATTTGACGGAATGCCTGAACTGATTCGCCCCGCCGACCGTCGCCGATCGAGACCTAACAGACCGCCACGGTGCAGTTGGTCAGAGCCTGCTCCCCAGTTACCTGCCCAGCTTGAGGAAGTAGTCGTAAATTTCCGGAACGTTGCCTTCCCCCATGCCGGCATCCATGGCGGCCTGGAGGTTGGCTGAGGTCCCCTCGGCAATCTGGGCGCGGGTTCCCATGTCCTCCATCATCTGCACGAAATAGCCGAGGTCCTTGTTGGCGTTGGCGATGGAGAAGCCCAGGTCGCTCACGCCGTCCACCGCGTAGTTCTTGCAGAAGTGCATGAATGGCGAATTGGACGGGCCGGTGGACATGATGTCGAACAGCAGCTGGCGGTCGATCCCGGCGCGCTCGGCCACGGCAAAGGCCTGGGACATTCCGCAGACCGTGGTCATGCCGAGGAAATTGTTGATCAGCTTGGTGGTATGGCCGGCCCCGAGTGCGCCCAGGTAGAACACGTTCTCGCCCAGTATATCGAGCACTGGCTTGACCTTGTCGAAGGTGTCCTGGTCGCCGGCGGCCATGATGTTGAGCAGCCCGTCCCTGGCGTGGGCCGGCGTGCGGCCCAGCGGCGCGTCCACCATGCCGGCGCCTTTGCTGGCAAGGTCTGCACCGATCTTGCGGGTGGAGGCCGGGATCGAGGTGCCGAAATCGATCAGCACTGATCCTTCCCTGATGCCGGACAGGATGCCGTTGTCGCCGTACACCAGCTTTTCAACCACGGCGGAAGTAGTAAGGCAGAGCATCACGACGTCGCTGGCCGCAGCCAGCTCGGCCGGTGTCGCAGCCTCGGTGGCGCCACGGGCGACCACCGCCGCAACTGCCTCCTTGTTCAGGTCCATCACAATCGGCTCAATGCCGTTCTTTTGCAGGCATTCAACCATGCTGCCACCCATGAGGCCGAGGCCTATGAATCCAATGACGGGTTTTGCCATGTTCTTCAACTCCTAAGGAATATCTCGTCTGAATCTCGCGCGGTCCTCGTTTCCGTGGACTTCATCGGATGTCCGAGTCCGGCAACCGGAAACATACCACAAGATCCGAGATTGGTCATAACTCTATTTAAACCATAATCCATCTAATTGGTAAACAAAATTGTGGCTATTGGTTAGAATATTGGTTATATTACCTGTCAACCAAATTTTCATCACCTGATGGGGGACCGATATGACTACCCATGTATCTGCCGTGCGGGCTTTTTTTGCACGGGGTGTCCACTGCCTGATGTCCATTGCCGTCGCGGGCCTGGTTTCCACTGCAGTCAATGTTCCGGCTCATGCGCAGAGCCAGAGCGCACAGGATGACGATGACTTTGTCATTGAAGAGATCGTCGTGGTCGGCACCCGGCGAACCATTCAAAACTCCATCAACCTCAAGCGGGCTTCCACCGAGATTGTCGATGGACTGAACGCAGACGAGATAGGTGAGCTGCCGGCCTTGTCTATCGGTGAAGCGCTGGAATCCATTACCGCCGCCGCCACCCACCGCGAGAACGGCGGAGCCACGGAGGTCGCCATCCGCGGTATGGGCCCGTTCCTGGGCACCACGGTAGTCAACGGTCGCGAGTCCACCAACGGCAGCGGCAACCGGGCGGTTAACTTCAGCATTTTCCCCTCGGAAATGTTCAACAAGATTGCCGTCCACAAAACGCAGTCTGCGAGCTACATCGAGGGCGCCGTCAGTGGCCAGGTTCACCTGGATACCCGTCGGCCCATCGAGTACGGCGATCAAAGGGTGCAGTTCAGCCTGAAGGGTTCGGCGCATCCCGACGACAGGGACATCGCAGGCCAGGACGAGTTCGGCTACCGCGCCACCGCCAGCTACATCAATTCCTGGGACACCGACTATGGAACCTTTGGCATCTCTATTGGTGGACAGAAGCGCGAAGATTCAAATCCCGAGGCGGAAGCGACTCACACCACGGGTGGCGGGCGGCTCGAAGCCTGTGAACTGGAATCGTTCGATTCCAATGCCCAGCCGCGGGACACCTCCGGCCGCTGCGACGAAAACGGGAGCGACCCGGACCTGAGCAACGACCAGGTTGGTGATCTCATCGCATTGCGCCCGGAGTACAACAGCGTCGATGACATTCCGTTTGCCTATATCCCCCGCGATCGCACCTTCCGGCGCAACACCACCAACGACAATCGCGACGCCATTTTTGCGGCATTCCAATGGCAGCCCAACGACAATTGGGACATCATGCTGGATTTCCAGGCGTCCGAGCGCGATCAAAAGGAGCTGCGCCAGGACCTCCAGTTCGGCAGCACCCAGAACAACCTGACCAACCTGGTATCCGACCCTCGGACCGGGCTCATCCAGAGCTTCATCACGGACACGGACATTCGCTCCAACACCACCGACTTCACGCGGTTTGAAGAATACGAAGGCGGCGGTCTGAACATCACGTGGCAGGCCACCGATGCCCTGGAGATTTCATTCGATGCGGCTATTGCCGACACCAAGCGCACCGAGACCGATATCGAGGTGCGGATGGCTGCCACGGAAGTACTGGTGACCGATCCCGAAGACATTGGCAGCCGCGAAGAGTTTCTGGTCAGTTTCGACGTGAATGCGCCCGGCACCGACGGGCTGGCCCTGCCAACGGTACTTACCCAGGACAATGGTGACTCCATCGGAACCTTCGATATCACCGATCCCCGGTACTTCTCCGCTCGTGACCGTGCGCGGATCCGGGCCAGGGAGCAGATTCGTGAAAACACCATTGATGCCTACCGGCTGGATCTTTCCTGGGACAAGGAGGTTGGCCCCATCTACAACATGCAGGCGGGTGTCCGTTTTGCCACCCTCGAGTATCGTACCTTCGGCGGCAATCGCAGTCGCGCTGGCCTCAACCTGTTCGAGGACGAAGACTTTGACGGCGTCCCCAACGGCAGTTCCAGCACGGACGAAGCGCGAAACGTCGTGTTCAACGCGGCCAATAACTGCGGTCAGTCCAGCTTCCCGGAGCCTGGATTCCTGTCGGAGTCACTGGGCGGCAACAACCTGGTGACCGTTGCTGGCGGCACCGGTACCGGCACCGCCTGGGCAACTTTTGATCATGGCTGCCTGCTGGATGAACTGCTCGCCAACTACGGCGGCCGGTCGGCCATTCAACTGCAAAATGGCCTGGAAACCAGCAGCATCGACCTGACCGAAGACACCACGGCGCTCTACCTGCAGGCCAACTACGAATCCGAGATGTTCGGCAAGCCGGTTCGGGGTAACTTCGGCGTTCGCGTGGTTGAAACTGAAGTGGACTCCATCGGTCGCCGGCGAGAGCTTTCAGTGGTCGAAGGCATCGATCCCAATGACGGCTCGCCCGAGTTCTTCATCCTGGAAGCATCCGCTGATGCCCCGCTGGAAGAAGTGACCCAAAGCAACAGCTACACGGAGGTGCTGCCCAGCTTCACCTTTATCATGGATCTGAGTGACGACTGGGTACTGCGCGCCGGAGCGTTCAGAGGCATCTCCCGTCCGGATCCCCACTCCTACAGCAATGCTCGAAACATCGACACGTCCGACGGCACCGACCCGGGCACGGGTTTTGACAGCCTGGAAGAGGCGGTGGAAGGTATCCGGGCCAGCGGCAACCCGCAGCTTGAGCCACTGCCGTCCATCAACCTGGACCTGGCCGTGGAATGGTATGCCAACCAGGACACACTGCTGGCTGCCGGCGTCTACTGGAAGGAATTTCAGGGTGGCTTTGAGAACGCCTTCCAGCGGGAAGACTTCCTGATCGATGGCAACGTGGTTTCCGGCTTCGTCAGAACCACCCAGGTTTCCGATGAAAAGAGTGAGCTCAAGGGATTCGAACTCTCTGCCACCCATTCTTTCGGTTACCTGCCCGGTTTCTGGGGCGGCTTCGGCGCCACGCTGAGCTACAACTACGCCGATTCGGATTTCGAGTTCGAAGATGGCAACGGCGGTGACGGTGTCGCTTTTGATTCCCAGGGAAATCCCTCCCAGCTGATAGGGATCCTGGACCCCGCGGGATTGTGGGGCCTGTCCAGGCACACCGCTGCAACGCGGCTGTACTGGCAGAATGATCGCTTCAACGTGCAGGCGATTTACAAGACCCGTTCCGAGTATTTCCAGGGCTACGGCCGCGATACCACGGCACGGGTTCGTTACGTGGATGATTACGACACGCTGGATCTCCGGTTCAGCTACGATGTGACCGACAACATCACGGCGTCCCTGGAAGGCATCAACGTGCTCAGTGAACCGCGCGTGGACTTCCGCGCCATTCCGGGCGAAGTGGTCCAAACCCTGGAATACGGCCCCCGGGTCTTCCTCGGACTGAGAGCCAAGTTCTAGGCCTGATACTCTATCCCAACCATGGGTTTCGCCCGGCGATGACGCCGGGCGGCCCTTAGTGAAAGCAACGTGAGGCAATCAACCGTGAACTGGAACCGCCTGATCTTTGCCCTGGCATTATCGGTAAGCTGCATTGTGCAGGCTGCCGAAATCAAGGTCGCTTCGCAGGAGGAGTACCAGGCGGCGTTACTGAACCTGGAGCCAGGCGACACCATGGTTCTGGCCAACGGCGAGTGGCGGGATTTTGAAATCCGGTTTACCGGCGTTGGAACCCCGGATCAGCCCATAACCCTGCGGGCGGAAACAAAGGGCCAGGTTGTAATCAGCGGCGAGTCGAATCTGCGGCTTTCGGGGGAACACCTGCTGGTCACGGGGCTGGTGTTTCGCAACGGCTATACCCCGACCAACGAGGTCATCGCTTTTCGGATCAGCAATGACGAACTGGCCAACCACTCCCGGGTGACCGAAGTGGTGATCGATCACTACAACAACCCGGAGCGCTTCGAACGGGATTACTGGGTCATCATGTACGGGCGTCACAACCGCTTCGATCACAATTACCTGGTGGGCAAAAGCAATGCCGGGGTCACCATGGCGGTGCGTTTGAACTCACCGGAGAGCCAGGAGAATTACCACCGCATCGACCACAACTACTTTGGTCATCGTCCCATCCTTGGCTCCAACGGTGGGGAGACGCTGCGGATCGGCACCAGCAAATATTCCCTGACGGTGTCCGGCACCACGGTGGAGAACAATTTCTTCGAGCGCTGCAACGGCGAGGTGGAAATTATTTCCAGCAAGTCGGGCAGTAACGTTTTCAGGGGCAACGTATTCCTGGAGTCCCGCGGTACTCTGACCCTGCGGCACGGCAACGACAACCTGATCGAGAACAATATTTTTCTTGGTAACAGCAAAGGCCACACCGGTGGGATCCGGGTGATCAACAAGCGCCAAACCGTGCGCAACAATTATCTCTCGGGCCTGACCGGGCATCGCTTTGGCGGCGGGCTGGTGATCATGAACGGCGTTCCGGATTCGCCCATCAACCGGTACCACCAGGTGGAAGATTCCCGGGTCGAAAACAACACCATTATCGACGTCCACCATATTGAACTGGCCGCAGGCAGCGACCAGGAGCGGTCGGCGGTCCCGGTGCGAACGACATTTTCGGGCAATCTCATCGTGAATACCGAGAAGCGGGACTCCATTGCCGTGCACGACGACATCAGCGGCATCGCCTTCAGCGGAAATATCGCAGACGGCGTTGCGAAACTCCCGTCGGACAGCGGGTTTGAACAGCGAGGCGTCAAGCTCGCCCAGGCAGACAACGGACTGCTTCATCCTGAAGCTTCATCGCTGGCCAGCGTGGGTGTAGCCAGAGATCTTAAGGTGCTGCAGCGCAGCGACACCGGGCCGAGCTGGTATCCAAAGCCAGACTATTCAGAGGTATTCGATTCCGGCAACGTACTCCAAGTGCCACCCGGCCAGGACACCCTGACCGAGGCTCTTGAAAAGGCCGGGGCCGGTGATGTGCTGCAGCTGCAAGGCGGCGACTACACCGTCAGCAAGCTGCTGGTCACCGACCGGGCGATCACCGTGCGTGGGCCTGCCGAAGGCCCACCGCCGACCATTCAGTTCGAACGCACGACGCTGTTCGAACTGGCCGACGGCGGCAGCCTCAAGCTGGAGCGCCTGGCTATTGACGGGACGCTTGCCCCCGACGCCTACGGCAACTCGGTGGTTCGCACCAGCCGTTATTCCATGCTGAGTAACTACCAGTTGGTTGTTTCCGGGGTCGATGTGACCAATCTCAACACCAACCATTCCTTCAACTTCCTCAAGGTGTCAAAGCACACCTTTGCGCGAAGCATCGAAATCTCCAACTCCAGTTTTTCCGACGTCTCGGGGCACGTCATCGCGCTGGACCGGGAAATCGACGACCTGGGCATCTACAACGCTGAGTACATCAATGTGCTGAACTCCAGCTTCACCAACATCGGTGGTGCCGCGGTCAATATCTACCGTGGAGGCACCGACGAGAGCACGTTCGGCCCCCAGGTGGTACTGAAAGGCAGCCGGCTGGAAAACGTCGGTGCCAACAAGCGCAACAAGACCCGGTCATCGGTGTTTCTGCTGGGCGTTCAGCGCACCCGTATCGACGACAACGAATTCATCGACAGCAAGCCTGTAAAGGTGGTCCACACCGTGGGCGATCCGGTGACGAAGATCGGGAGTAATCGCCTGGAATCAACACCCTCGGCCTCCGTGGTGGATATCTCGGAGTACCTCCGATGACCTCGCAAAGTCTGGAGCGCAAGGTCCCCAGTGCCAGCAGTGCCTGCTTTCTCCCGGGCAAGGACATACCTGCCGAGCGTGTCGGTGAGGGCGTGCTGCGGCAGGTCATGGGGTACGACCCATCCATTCTCCTGGCCAGGGTGTTATTTGAGGCGGGCGGTGTGGGCGAGATTCACGATCACCCTCACTCCCAGGTGACTTATGTCGAGAGTGGTGAGTTTGAGGTTTACATCGGTGGGGAAACCCGGCTGTTAAGCGCGGGAGACGGGTTCTACATTCCGCCCAACACCAGTCATGGCGCAGTCTGCAAAAAGGCAGGAGCGCTGATCGACGTTTTCAGTCCGGTCAGGGAAGACTTTCTCGACAAGGGTG
>JAAUYH010022653.1_pt1 | contig 16562 bp, 12 predicted proteins | sample 7278061 | NCBI WGS metagenome assembly JAAUYH01 (sample SAMN14350203, study PRJNA611818) | marine sediment metagenome | isolation source: surface marine sediment (0.6m) | place: French Polynesia: Moorea | collected 2018-08 | reverse complement strand
GGGCAGACACCAGATATTTCATACGTTTTGGTTCGGATTCCCGTTCACGCTACCTTGCAAGACTCTTCTCAACGAGTAATGAACCGACCCTTCTATGAGCACGAACAAGCCCAACAAATATATGGTGAGATACTCCGCGGCTTTGTTCACCACTATGATTCCGGCATCCGGCTGTAGAGAAGCTCTCTCTGTGTATAATGCCCAAAGAATGCAGTCGGAACTAAGGACCAGAGTATTTACGAATGATATCAGGCACAGAACGGGAACTCGGTTGCGATGCCGAAGTCCGTTATAACAGTTGATACATGCAAATACGACCATAAAGATGTAGAGGCTTGCGATGCCGATCCAGCTCAAGACCGAGATGTTTCTCAAGTCAACCCGTGGACTTGTCTTTACTATGGCGTACACGAAAATTCCAAGAGCTTCTACTGACATGACCAGAGGAAAAGTATACAGTGCGTACTTCATCAGTGGTAAGTCGTCAGGAACTTGGAACCAATCGCTCCATGTCTTCGGAAAATCTTTCCACACAACCTCTAAGTCAGGATGTTCGGTTCTTGCCGTGGTCATAGTAGCGGTGGGGAGCGAAGACGTAGAAACGAATAGGGCGATTAAACAAACGAGCCGATTGATTTTCCATTAAATTTTGGGAGGGCCAGTGAGTCTCCAAATTAAATGATTATTGCACACGCAGTGCACTGGCAGTACCCAATGAGAACGTCCGATAAGGGTGGAAAGCAGTGGAATAGGGAACGATGCATGGAAGCGTCCAGGTACTTCGCGTCGACTGCGAAACCGCTCAAATGTACGCTGAACTGTTTCGTGGCCTAGCTCGGAAACGCGAATCGAACGAGCCATGCGGTCGACGGGAATAGGGGGAATAGGGGGGATAGGGATAGGGGGAATAGAGTTTGGGATATATAATATAGAGAAAGGGATCAAAAGCTACAGAGAGTTGAAGTCGCGTTTTAGGGCAATTTCGCAGGTAGGGACGTTCCAACCTCTACTGCCGGTGGAATGCCTGTACCTCATTGATTAAAAATTTTTATTTAAATTTACTAAATTAAGCAATTTGGTTGTGTGAGCACCGGCAGAGCACTGTCCGACTACATCCGACTTAATCGCCCTGTCCCGTTAGAAAAATGATATTCCATTTAAGGTTTATGTTGGAACGATTGGGGTATTGTCCAGCTGGTAATTCCAGCGCAGAGCTTGCATTTTCAGCACACTGATTGGATGACAATGCTGAACTGCGTCCGAAAGTAATAAAACTTTTATTATTATGTGTCCTGCAGCGCTTTGAAATGGATGTAGTCTCATTGCGAGGGATGAGTCGATGAAATGTGAGTCCTAATGGTGGAGACCGCGTCGAGCACAGCAAAAGTTAAGCAAGCAATGGAGCCCGTTACTGCATGACTGAGCATTGGCTTCACGCACAGTGCTTGGCTTTATGTCGCGAAGATTAGCAGGAGCAGGAAGGATTTGAAGTCGACAGAGTCCCCTTGGTGGCATCGCTGCTAACTAGGGGACGGTTTCCAAATTTGGCCAACACAAGAAGGTGCACATCTGTAACCAAGACAAAGCCTCAAAATTTTGCAATGTGAGTCAGTTTTGTATCAATTGTTCTGACAACAGCGTAGCTCGTACATTGTCAGACGGTTAAAAGGTAGCAATTCGCAAGTTGTTTTAGAACTGAGCTGCAAAACAAGTCATCAAAATTAGTCACACAGTTTTTAATCAGTCTTGAATCCTCGTTCCACATCTGAGCACAGAATCTTCTGAAATAATTGAATAAAATAGAGAAGGGACGAATCTTAGCTAGATACGTGTAGAGTACTGCGAGGTGGATAATGAAAATGATCATGAGGGCCCAGCAATCTGTTTTCGTAACTGTGCTTCTCAATTTCGTATTAGCAAACAAGTCAGACTGCATTTTGTATTCATGAATATACAACTCTCCTAGTTGAAATCTACGAAATACATATGGAACTCATCCATTTCGAAATCGTCTTGTAAAAGCATCACTTCAGGTTCTAATAATCGGCCGAGTGTAGGTAAGGATAGAAGAGAGCAAAGATTCCAGGAACAGAGGCCGTGCTAGCTTTAGGAACGGCTTGATCTCTACATAAATGATTCAACCAATTTATTTCAATATAGTGTAGTAGTTCACATTTCTCTGTGAAGCGTTAACCTTGTTTAGCTAACGTTTGCTAGTTTCAGTTCAGTAGACGCTTGTTGTCTTTTACCTGAAATGAATTGCTTGCTTAAATACTATTCTAACTAATGGGTCTACTTGGCAATTAGAGATAAATAAATTATGACTAGTCCTGAAGATGTGCTCGTATAAGAAAGCTTGAAGGTTCGTTGGAATTAATAAACGCGAAGGCTCGAACCAACAGTGACCGTTACACTTTGCAAAAATAATAAGATCTCAGGTGTTCAAGTTTCAGAAACGTTTGGATCTTAGTCAACTGGCAGCAGCGGTACCGTTCCAGTCGGTGTCCTATGGATCTTTCATAACGTTTCTTATTACGGAGCCAAGCTAATAGAGAGACTCGAAATGATTCAATTCATTGTATACTTATTGTCCGTGCACTCGCTTGGTATCTTGTATAAACTGTAGAAACAACTGGATGGAATTACTCTTTTCTCGATGAAGTTCACACCAAGAAATTTCATCAAGATGGGACTGTAACAGTTTTGTGTAGCCGCGAGAACGACGCTACTAAGCTTTCACTTCCACCAATTGCCTCTCAATACCTTGGGTGTGGACTACAGTATTCGGGTCAACATAATTGTCGTCATGATTTACCTTGTCGTGCACGAATCCATACTGCGGTAATGTTGCATAGCCTCGCCAGCCATCAGTGTGTATTAAGCTTCCATGCGCACAGTACTTGGAGATTGTAGCGGTCAAAGTTCAATGTGTTCGATTGGAAACACAGACGAAACGTACACGAGTTGGTCCGTTCCATAATACCACAAACTATGCCCAATCTAGCTGATCCTCTCCAAAAGGAACAAAGTTTTCAGTTTGAACATCCACTTCATTATTATCTTCTGGTTCAATAAGTTCCAAATTTGTTTGTTCAGTATCCGCAAGATCGTCAAACAATCTCCTACGTTTGCGATATTTAGCCATACCTGCTATTTTAGCTTCATCCACTTCAATAGAGCGTTCTTCAGTTCCAACAAAAAGCGGTTCAAACTCCAAAACCTTTCCCAAAGTTTGCCTACATTGATGAAACCAGTCCACCACTGTTTGTTTGGAGACACCTAAGTTAAAACTCACCTGTTCAATTGTTGAAGTAGAAAACAACCAGTGCCGAATCAATTCAAGAATTCGATGTAGTTCCAACCGAGCATGATGTCTTCCTAACCTATCGATGTATACAAAGAAATGTTTCAAAGCTCTTATTGAGCGAACTCCATCACAGCCCGGCTTCCTGCACCTCCATGCTGGTTTCTGTACTCCTTTCTTCCCTCGTTTACCTTCATACATATTTGACCCGAAATTGACACCTTAGCGATTCTTGGTGCACCTCACATTTTCTTCCGTCTCGAAAATGCCATGCTCTCGTAAAAATGCAAACGCAGTCTCTTCATCTCGCCCAGGACCTGATAAAAGTTCAAGTAAAGCCATAGCGTGAATCGAAAGCGATTCATCGCAGTATTGCATGTTTATATTGTATAAATGCGTCACCTAGTACGGGACATCTCTGTAACTTTGTCTATCTTGAGACTGTCTCTTCGTTATAGACTATAATAAAAACGTTATGAAAGATCCAATGGACACCGACTAGAACGGTACCGTTTTTGAGGTTCAATGTTCGCTTTGATGCCAATAGTGCGAGAATTATTTCTCAATATTCCCTAAAATTAAAAAGCGGGATTATTTGTCGCAACACCAACTAGTGAGATTTCGACTAAATACGTACGTTTGCTAGTAACCAGCGCTAAATTTGATTATTACAATCAAACTATCTGCTACTTAGCAATAGAAACTTACAATAACTACTCAAAAAAGTCATTCTACATTATCAGGTTTTGTGCTGGATACATACTTTGCGAGCGTTCGACGAAAAAGCTGACTCGCGAAGCGTGAATACAAATCTAACGCGAAGACATTATTCACCATTTTGATGGGCAACTGTGAAATCAAAATGGTGAAACTACCCAAGAACACCATGAGAAAGGGTATTCCGTATTCCAAGAACCATTTACTCAAATTTTAGTTACTGCATTGTGATTTGGACAAGTTTCTTCACTCTCTCTTGTCGCGGACTGATCCTAAATAGTGACATCTATATCTATATCTATCTATATATATATATATATACCAGATGCACATGAAAGTGCATTTCCATCGCTTGTTATCTATCTCGTCCTTACACATCCCTCTTGCCAAACGAAGGCGACATTGCGTAATTTCGGTTTGCTTTGTTTCTTGTATACCGCTGACTAAGCATGTGTCAAAATGGAATTCTTTTCTATCTGATCAAGAGAATACACAAAATAAAATAATAAATAAGCGTTACTAAAAAAGGCGATACATAAGAACTAAAATGTCGAGGTATTCCTATCGATGCAGTCACTCTATCGGATTAATGCGGATCAATATTGAAAAATCTAGGTATAGGGATACAACATGGGCAAGTCGAACTGAACATTAAAAATTTGAGGCTGCTAATGTGGGACTAAAGCTCCAGCCTTTTCTTACTCACCACGTTCAGCATAATGAGGAGCAACAGTTTTTCAATTCGATTGTGAACTTTCTTTTGTCTAAGAACAGTGAGTAGTTTTACAGATTCTTAGACATAGAATAAGATCAATCAAGTAAGTTTCCGTTATATACTCAGATTTCCATGATCTATCGAGTAAAAAGAACGAAAATAGTAGAGCACTATAGGAAGAGAGTAGGATGCAATAATTCACATCTCCTCTCTTACTCTGGACAATGTTTATATTTCTTTTTGCGGTTCTTCCACGAAGCGCTTCCTGAGGCAGAAGAGAGATTGATGGAGTCGTGTTCTAGTACTCTAAGCAAAAGGTTGTGGAACTGCTTGCAAGAAAAGAACAAGTTGGCAAATATTGAAAGTTTTTCATAGCATCTGGTTGTCTGAGTACGGCTGATCTCGTTAAACAGATCACGTAGATACCGTGGGAGAGGTGATTTCTCAACTTCTGTCTAGGGTCCGTGCAAGCCTCGTGATTCAAGTGAACGTATTGTCAAGTGAGCGGTACGAAGGGAATTTGCTCCGTTTGTGGATAGAAGTATCATCTTGCCCGGACACAAACGTCGCACTTAAATTTTAAGGTTGTACGGAATTTGGCAGTCTAATTGAAAACAAAATCTGCTAAGGCTTCTAAAATCCCATATAGGTAGCGCGTTTTCTTCCTCTAAGGATCAGAACTTTGAATCTTAGTAACGGTACCGTAATACTTACGGTCTGTTAGTTCGATCTGGGTATTTTTGTTTTGGAAATTGAAATACCATGTGAATGATTCATGGCCGTGAGAAAATGCATAAATCCCCAAATATATAAAGAAACATTATAGTTTTGATACCGAACGGCAGGCATCAACAGGCATCAACAGGCATCAAGAGGTGCCATGATTTCCGTAATTCGTTTTACGTGCAAAGCTAAAGTGTTCATCGATGTTGTTAAACCAAGAAAAGAAACTGTGTGACATTTATAATATAGCACAAAACGCAATTATGATTCGACATACTTTCGACTATTTCGCATAGTTGAGCAAAAATAGTTTGTTCTTTGCAATTCTAGTCCCATTCAAAAATATTCTGTGTGCAGATAGATCACTTGGGCCGTTCAGATTGTTAAATACTTCCCTTGGTATCGAATAGGCTCAGACTCAAAGGTTCTTCAGCAAGAATCTAATTCAGATAGACTAAAATATAAAGAGTTGCAAAAATGGATTCAACGCAATTTTATGTTTATAGAATTGCTTTACTAAAACAAGAATCGCAGAATATGAGACTTGCCTTCACTAAAATAAAAGACAAAGCTCCTGAAATGTTACTGTCATAGGTTTTGTCGTATTTCACCTATTTGATCCAATGAGGATGTCAAAATGTAGACTTAGAAAATTAATAATCTTGGTCTCATTAAGTTGCAGTGCTCTAATGTAACTGACTAGCAACTAATTTGAGCAGTGATATGGATACGACCGTCGTCGATCCCAAGAAAGATGAACAAGGCGAATTGGAACATAGGCTCAACATTGCTACACAAGCCGGACGTGGAGAGACGGGGGCGGTATCTGGAGCACATTCGATTCGCAGAGCCACTACATCTATTGAACCTACTCTATCTCGCATTGGCGATTATGATATCTACCTACATCTACATTTGATCTCTGGTTACAGCCACGCAAGGGCTTGGGGCCTTGACGGTAACCAGGAGGATGAAAACCATCCGGGATAACAACAGAGGATACGAAACTTGTGCGGTAGGGAATATAATTAGCCGATGATCCTTTTTTATTATATGATTGTATAGAAAATCAATATGCCTCTCAGATTTTTTAATCAATACTGGTAGTAGATGCCGAACGGTGCCATTATAGTTTGGATGTGGCTTTTTGTTTTCGGAACAGACCAAAAATTTCTTTCATTTGATGTTGATCAGCAAATCTACAATTCAAGTGATCTTGAATTTCGGGCCTGGTGCGAAATCGATCAAGACTGTCGAGGTCGACATAGACAAATAAGTAAATAGCAAGTAAGCTCATGAAGCGGCATGGACATGGGTGTAGTGTGTATGACCAACTTATTTCTAGAATACCAGTCTAGCCTTATGATCTTCAACTTCAAGAAAATATTTTGGAACAGGCAACACTTACACAGTAGAGCCATAATCGCTAACGTGGATAGAATATAGACTCTCGTAGGTGCAAAGTATGTGCTGAGCCTCCGCAAGGAAATATTGAAGGCTATGAATTGCACTGTAATATTTGCCTTACTTTAATCCTTCGATCATTGGTTGAGAATGAATTGACCCATTAACTTCATCGATCCTGTATCGAGGTTGGCACTGAGCAAAAATATCAACAGATTATTCAATCTTTTATCATATTGGAGTTCTACGGAAATAGAAGTTGGAGACGAATCGATGCGATTCATTTTATGAATGTAAACTATAAGAAGCACGAGTTAAAAAAATTTAATTCAGCAATTCGAAGGACTAACGAGGGTACTTGAGTGAAAACAGACTTATCCTCGATACGATTGTCGCCTGTATACTGTAGATATGCAAGATGAACGCATCAGTATAGGCGTAAGTGAACAATGCAACAATCAACACGCTAGAATAATAGGTGTGATAAAAGATGTAAGATGTACTGAAACAAATTGCTGCAAACACCAACAACGCAAGCCTACGAATGTTTTGAGCGATACAATTGTCGCCTGTATGCTGTGGTAATGCAAGCTCAGCGCATCAGTACAAGCGTAAGTGAACAATGAAACAATCAACATGCTGGAATACTGTGTGTGATCAAAGACATAAGATATACTGAAACAAATTGCTGCAAGCAGCAACGGCGTATATGAGAAGAAGAGGTACGCGTGCGTCTATGAGGAAGGCCTGAGATGAGCAGCCTGTGAGGTGCACTGGGCAGCAGTATCGATTTGGAGGTTCGTGATTTCGGGTATGGCATGAACGTGTGGACGTGCAACTAACGGCACTTTCACGCTATTTTGATCCGCTCAGTTGGCCCGCTGCTTCGCAACTGCGGTGTCGAGATTTCGTACCAGATACCATTGTAAGTTTTGGGCAGCACCGAATACTTGCGGGCCCGTAGAAATCATTCGCGTGTGCGAAGAACAAGCATACGGTAAACAATGAAGCCCGAGTGAATGAAGCTTTGTGCGGGCAGTCCAATATTTTCAGGTTTTCTCGATCGCCGAGAATTCCGATATAGTGCTGCGAGCAGATACCTCGAGTTGCATTATGCGAGTTTGTGGGCCGAATGTTTGCTAGTGCGCGCGGTCTTTCGGGCTGCTTCAATAGATCACTGCAGCGCGCACGCACAAGGGTGTTGAGAATTAGCATATTTATTTTTACTTTAGAGGGGGCTGTAGTGTATATTTTGGAAGATAGTACTCTATTGATGTGTATGGCAGACGAATAATCTCTATCGATTTTGCACTACTTAGGTGTGATAGGATCCATTTAATGTTTAAATCCCAGAATGTAAAACTAGTTGAAGTCTGCTTTGTTAAAGAACCTCTGGCAAAACTTCCATGTCAAGAACGACGCATTGTTACGATATCTTGTGCAGAGACTTGAAAATATAAGTAAGGCAGCGATGCTAAAGACCGTCGATACCATTCATTTGGGAAGCGTGGAACTTGGTTTCGGGATCAAATGAGCCCAGTACATCAACCATTGCCGTATACTTGGGTGTTCAAAGCAAACCCAAAACATTGAATGCAAGAGATTTATGGAGAAAGCTAGGACCTGTCTACGAAGGGATCGAAAAATTATACTCGTCGACTATGCTGCCACGTATGAGTCAAATTCCATGCTACTGCTACCGAATTGGTAATTCTCGCCAATATCTCCGTGGTTTGGTATTCTTCTCAAACTCTGTATCATTGATGCGCAGCCCGAAGTCAAGATTTATCCAACCTTTGATGTCGAACTACTTTGAAAATTATTCTGCTTCATTGGATAGAACATAACCAACAAAATATATGGAATCAGAATCGAATAACACAGTTATGTCAACCAAAACCAGAAAGAATTTGGCAAAGAAAATATGCACTGATTGAATACCTTTTACCTTCTACAGCGAATTTTCTACCTGTTGAAGGCAAAGAGCAAGCTCTGAATTCTTCTGAACACATGCATTATCAGTCGTTGATTGAAATCCACATGCACTTGGAGTTTTGTACACGGACTGATATTTCCGTCACTTTCGCAGTTCTGACACTCCTATTTCATGCCTCGACCACCAGGTATTTGTCCATATTCCGACAGTTCTTTCGCAATGCTACAAGGATCGTGAATAATGGTCTAACTAACAATAACTAGGTATAAACAACTGAAAAAATTCTTGCTAACTGTAAGACTAACTAGGAAAGCTACAAAGAAACCCGAAAATCCACTCGGCCATGATTATATTCACCGATAACGCTTATATAGCCTATTCTGAGAAACGGTTGTATTATTTTTTTAAATGCTTCTCTTCGCGGTGTTGCAAATAGGAAGACGCAACACTTCCGTGTCGATTAAGTAATGGAAGATTAAAATATATCAATTCTAGTTTTTCAAGAGGAATTCACCTGTTCAATTCTACCTTTAAACTCTTTTCTTAGAGAGAAGGGATCTGAAACGGATGCTGCTTTTGAGGTTCATTGACTTACTTGCCAACCTTTTTAAAAGAAAATTAAACTGGGAAGTGATTACATTACTGGCCGTACTTTCATTCTCTCGCTCCATTTCGAGCGCGGCACGAAAACTGTCCCAGTTATCAAAGTCCTCGGAATATCCTAGCGTTTATCGCTAGGTCGAATAACTCCAACCCTCCAGAGTTCGATGCCTCATGTGTAAAGTGTATTTCACTTATTTAAATTTTGTATTCGAAGGTATAATACGTTGACCTCACATAAAGTAAGGAGCCACCTATACTCGGATAAAGAGAACTTCTACAGTCAGTGAACTTTAAAATCCGAAATACTCGGGTTCCATATCGCTCTGGGCACAGAGTGTGTTGTTTCTTGTAAATCCAAGCAATAAAAGAAGTATGTATACTGGGTACTGCCACAATTTTGGGTTCACGATAATTGACACGAAACACTAGTAAGACTGATTGTAAGAGTATTGCGATTTTAACTAATTGTATAGTGATACTTCGACAATTCCTTAGTACGAAGCCTCCATTCCACGCAAGAGTGGTGCGAAATGCATTCCAGAAGACAAATATCAAACGATTTACGAGATAATCATTGTTGGAGATCGTAGCACAGTGATTGCTTGGCGTTACAAAATGAATCGTTCGGCTATTAATTCAGTGATATTTGAATTGAGAAGAGTGTTTTAAGATGGCATGATAAAATAGTGGGACACAAGCGTATACTATTAGAGATAGAAAAACATTTGCTGCAAAAACCATTGTTTTGAATCACTTTGACCGTTGAATTGCAAATTTAATGGGACGAAAAAGCTTGGTTTAAGTGTTTAGGCCTACATAGTCACGTTCATCGATTGAAATTGGACTGTTGCATGGTAGTAGATCTAGCGAAAGCGTTTAGCAAGTGTTGGAGCAATTTCTTTGAAGAGAGTTGTCGTACGTCGGTTCGATCTATGACGGAGCTTCGAATTCAAGTTTAAGATAGGATTCGTAATGAAACACAGTGCTAGCTGTCTTTCGTGTTCACTAAAGGATTTAGCAAGACCAACGCAATAATGCTATTGCTTTTGAATCAACCTAAATTTCACTTCAAAGTCGGCAATATATCGATTTTTCACCATTATTTCGCAACTTCTGAACAAGAGTTTCGCTTGTTTGGCTTTTATTGTGGATGTTCGTAGATGATATTTTCAGTCTAGCGAGTTATTGTCGAAGTTATGTACACTGATTATGTCATCGCTTAGACGACATTGCAGAAACAGTTAGTTGTAGTAGAGAGTTCTGGGTAGTTAGACGTTACTTCCGGCAATAGTATAACGTTCTACGCAAGAACTAAGTATTCAACGTTACATTAGATGGAAGCAGTTTTCTTACCAACTCCACAAATCATGCACTATTGAACATAAGGGACGCAAGGAGAAGAACTGCGTAATTTTCTTGTTTGTTAGCATTATGGGAGCAGTATTTCGATATTACCGCATCTCCCAGGTAATTTTATGTGTTTGCTGAGCATCGCTCAAACTAACAGACAGATTGCAATAATCTGTTGATCACACTGAATACGCTTACAAAATTGGACCAAAAATATAAAACCTATTGCAATGTCTATACTATCTGCAAGAGGTATTTCAATGTCGAGACTATCGTAATGCGTGTGGCAAGGTCAAGAATGTCTGCAATATGTATCACAATAAAAAATTGTAATTTACTGAATTATCAATATGTTGCGTAACAACTCTGAGTGGAATCGACTTTTAGCTACAGCCCTGCATTTCATGAGAGAGGTGAATTTAGCAGACCCGCATTACATCCATCAAGATTACGACCGACGGCGAACAATACCGCCAATTCGATTCGGCGTGATGAAGCTTGAGCATTCATTCATTGAAACGTACGTCTATGCAGCATGGTCATTCTAAGCAACAGGAACGAGAGAATAGGAAAAGGGAGCATGAAGTTGAAGAACGGCTACAAAATAGTATAAATACAAGATGTAGTTCTGATCTACAGCAGTGGAGAGGAATAGCGTTGCATCAACTTCCGTTTTGCTTTGCAGATACTGGGAGAATCCAGGAGTCTCAGTTTAGACGTTACGGAAAAGTAGGTACAGTAGTTTTGTTCAGAAACCTACTTTAAAGTGGAATAACTCGAATAAAAACCGCTTTACAATGAGTTATCATAGACTACACCAACTCAGTTTTTATTCGTCACTGATGAAGTAGAGAAGTTGAGGACCTTTCCTTGAGTCTCTCAAGAGTACTGTACCGTACTGTACTGTAGTTAGAAATCCTTGACTTCATTTGGCTCCAGGGTAATTCACCACTCGCCGCTCCGTGCTTTGGAATTCGTGAATTCTCCCACAGTTCGAGGTTCGCGGTCCATCGCTTGATTGCATGGAAGAAATAACCCTAAAAAATCATCAACGAGAACGAATTCTTCTTTCCGAATCTGTGCTGAGCAGAATGGCGGGCAGACAGCAGATATTTCATACGTTTTGGTTTGGATCACCGTTCACACTACCTTGTAAGACTCTTCTCAACGAATAATGAACCGAACCTTCTATGAGGACGAACAGGCCCAATAAATATATAGTGAGATACTCTGCGGCTTTGTTCACTACTACGATCCCGGGATTCGTCGCCAGAGAATTTCGCTCTGTGTAGAGTGCGCAAAGAATGCTGTCGACACCAATAGCCAGGGTTGTTACGAATGACATCAGGCACAGAACTGGGACTCGGTTACGGTGCCGAAGTCCGTTGTAACAATTGATACATGCAAATGCAACCATAAAGACGTAGAGATTTGCGATGCCGGTCCAGCTCAGGTACGTGAAGTTTCTTAAGTCAACTTTAGGACTTGCGCTCACTATGACGTGCACGAAAATTCCAAGAACTTTTAACGACATGACCAGGGGGAAAGTATACAGTGCGTACTTCACGAACGGTAAATCGTCTGGAACTTGGAGCCATTCGCTCCATTTCTTCGGAAAATCTTTCCACACAACCTCTTGATCAAGATGTTCGGTTTTTGCCGCGGTCATTGTAGCGGAGGTGTGCGAAGACATCGGAAGAATGCTATTCTATCAAACGTTTATGTAGGTTCGATTAGGGTATTGTGCAGCTGGTAATCACAGCGCAGAGCTCGCATTTTCTGGATTCTGATTGGACGGCAATACTGAACTCCGTCAGAAAGTGGTGAAACTGTTATTATGTGTCCAGCAGCGCTTTGAGGTGGATGTTGTCAAATTATGAGGGAGGAGACGGAGCAGTGTGGGCCATTATGGCGGAGGCCGCCTGGAGCCCAGCCAAGATTAGGCAAGCAATGGTGCTCATTTACCGCATGGCCGACCACTGGCTGCACGCACCGCGCTTGGCGGCATGTCGCGAGGATTAGCAGGAAGAGGACGGAGTAGAAGTCGACCGAATCCACTTACTCGCATCGGTGCAACCACGGGACGGTTTCCAAACTTGGTCATCGCAAGGTTCACCTCGGTAATCGAGATAAACCCTCTATATTTCGCAATGTGAGTCAGTTTTGTATCAATTGATCTATCAACGTAGCTTTTACATTACAAGACGGTTAGAAGAATGTATCACTTCGAAGTTTTTTCGAACTAAATCAGTGTCACAGTTTTTATCAGTCTTGAATCCTCGTCCCACTTCTGAGCATAAAATCGTCTGAAATAATTCAATAAAATAGAAAACGCATGAATCGTAATGTGAAGCTACGTGCACAGTACTTCTACCAGCTGGAAAATGTGAATAATCATGAGGGCCCGGCAATGTGTTCTCATAATTATGCATCTTAACTTCGTATTAGTAAACGAGTCACACTGCATTTTGTATGTAACTTTCTAACTTGAAATCTACGAAAGACATACGGAACTCATCCATTTTTCAATCATATTGTAAAAGTTTATGTTCTGTTCTGGCGTGTATATTAGTACCCGGCCGATTAATGGGGCCAAAGACAGAAGAGAGTAGAGATTCTAGGAACAGAGGAAGTGTTTTCCTAAGAAATGGATAGATCTCTATATGAATGTTTCAACCAGTTCATTTCAATGTAGTACGGGAACTTACATTTCTGTGTAAGAATAATTAGATCTCAGGTGTTCAAGTTCCAGAAACGTTAGGATCTTATTAAGTTTACAGCTGACCTTTCGTAGAAGTCTCTAACGAGAATTACCTGTTCTTAGAAACAGCTACAGATCACAAAAAGTAGAATTTGAGAGGTTTATATTTCTGTCTGGTGCCTGTTGTACGAAATTGTTTCACAGAAGCACTTGAAATCGCAGCGGGATTATTTGGTATACGAACAAGTGAAATTTTCTTAAACTTGTCGCATCTATCCGATTCTGGAGTTTTAAGTCCGCAATGTAGTGTATCTGTCACGAAGTACTGCAAATGTTGACTAATATTCGAATTTTTCAGTAGTCAATTTAGTAGTAGAAAGCACAGATGCACAGAAAGCAGCATGAAGGTATGGCAACGAAAATTCAATTTCTATCGAACAATGAATGAGATTGAATCATTTTTTTAAATGCGAAAAAGCAATATTGTTTTCGATTACGAAACGCTTTTACAGCATCTAATTTATCTCTCATGTTAAAACCCATTACTAATATAAAATTTCCATCAAATCTTGTTCGAATGGGTTATAGAACGAAATCATACTTTTTCGTGGTTTCGTGGCTTCAAAGTATGGATATACTGCATTAACTTTGAATTGACTTGCCAGATAGGCTAGGTCATATAGATAACTGGACAAGGGCGGGGTAGATTGTCTACGTAGCATTCGACATTCTAGCAAACAATTTGTATTAGAATTTGATTTAAATATTGTATCATTTAGCCGACGATTTGTCGGCCAACAGTCTAGCTCTGCCACGTAAAAATCCTTAGACTGGAAGCTTTTCCTAGATTACGAATATGTCTTTTCCTGGACATTCGTAAATAACTTCGATTTAGTGCCTAATATAGACACCGTCTGGCAGAATTTGATGAGGTGGATCTTTATCATGTAGCACTGCCAGAAGTTTTCAGACATGTATACATTTGGTTTCGCTTTCATTAAATTTTCAATCGACATCCGTAGTACACCAGAAATGCGAACCGGAATAAGCTGAGGGGGATGTATTCTGAGTTAAAATTGCTGATTTGTGCCTTTCATCTACAAGAAATCTATACGTCTGGAAATTTTACGTTTTATTTGTAAATTGGAGATAAGTTGTGAATAAAGCTTCTCGACAACTCACATGTTACTCTGTGGAATCGTAGCATCTGTTATGTTATTGTGATGTGGATAGTCATTTTACTTTGCAGGAGAATTCGATAGGCTATCCATATGCACGCAGGAATTGCTGTTCCACGTTACATATGATGACTGCCGAACTCCGAAGGCTGTCCATATGGAAGCATGCACTGATCTACCTACGGGATTTGATATCTTCTCGAATACCTTCACTATGTCTATGAATATGATAGCATTCCAGTTAGTAAAGGAGACGAGAGAAACATTGCATCATGTTTGAAGTATTCACTGAACCTTTTGCAAGCAACATGTACCACATTGAGGAGAACTCATAAATTTCTGTTGTGAAAGAAATTCTATAACAAGGCAATGGGATGATGCTGTGTTTCGAATAGCACTCTCCTGAAAAATAATCTAGTAATGTCACAGTGCAGAGAATATAGGAGTACCTGAGATTACTGCTATAGTATTCAAGGCACTTTTTATATGATATCACTTACATTTGTACGTACTTCAAGAAACAAAGCAACCGAATATTTAGCATTTACATGCCGATGAACAGGAATACTAGGGGTGCTTAAAATATAACTAAAGATTTTCAATGAATTATGATTTTCTCCTAAACGACTATGGTAATTTTTTCTGTATAAAGAAAAGACGATAGTACATCTTATACGCAACAATAGATGTAGAAAAATATGTTTTAAATTTCAATGGATTTTGTTAGTGGGAAACCATAGAATACTATTTGACTTTACATACATAGTCCGTGATAATCTACGAGAAGTATAAACTTAATTTTAAGATATGAAAAGGTTCGGATTGATTGGAGCGGTTTCTTTCACTACTGCATCGTTCGAATCAGTAAAGAGTTGTAAAAAGTGGATATACTGACATATAGAGAGCACCGTGTGTTGCACTGATCTTCAAATGGTATGAAACTGCATGAGTTCGTAGATTGCTTCTAGCGCATATGAAAGGAATCTTCTAACTCGCTCAATAATACCACAAAATTGTTCATATTAGAAAACAGATGAATTTTGGCGCAGTAGCGATATGCGAGAAGGCTCGAGAATCGGTAGTACTGTACGAAACGGATTACAATATTTATTTATTGATAGCAAAAAGGCTTCTGCGTAAGTTGGCCGTTCGAAATAACTTTTATCCTATAAATCGAGGCTGTTACAAGAATAAGTCAATTTTTTCTCCAAGTTTTAGCGAACAAAAAACGTTAGCCATGGTTCGCTGTACGAAAGCGTGAAAATAAAATAGCTTACAAGCGTAAAACATAGCTTACTGTGTCCGCTATATTTACGAACTTTAACCAATCGATATCATACTAGTTGCATGAGACTTTGTCCTACTCTTTTCACCTTTAAAACGGATTCTAGGACGTCCAGTTGCGTTAGATTAGCCTGTAACAAAACAAATAGATTCAAGCGCTACTATCTCTACTTATAAATCTTGACTTCTCTGATTTCTCGCCTTCAAAAGCACCTCTATATACCTTCTAAGAATTGTTTTTCACACAAGCAATGAGATTTGATCCGTACTTTGACTGTAGTGTGCTTATTCGACTGTGTTCTATACATTCAGTTTGTCCAGATCAAGAATCGATATAATACTGACACAAGTGCAGAGAAAGTTGAACCAAGCATAGCAGAAGGTCTCTCGCACACTCCCTTGCACAGTGCAACCTCAAGATTCAAGTCTTTTTCACCACAATACAGCGAACACCGCGTCTTTTCTATGTGGTCCTATATTTTGTCGCACGACAAAATTGGACCTATATCAGACAAGTCATTTTATTGAAGTAAATGCGAACCGTTGCCCGAAACCATTGCTTCCATGATGTTCATTGTTCATAGACGTGTCTAACGAGCTATCGTCTGCAGCAGAATTCCTATGCTTTCGTCTCCAGGTCCGAAATT
>JAAUYH010239130.1_pt1 | contig 16571 bp, 23 predicted proteins | sample 7278061 | NCBI WGS metagenome assembly JAAUYH01 (sample SAMN14350203, study PRJNA611818) | marine sediment metagenome | isolation source: surface marine sediment (0.6m) | place: French Polynesia: Moorea | collected 2018-08 | reverse complement strand
TTTCGTTTTGTATTTTTGAAATGATAAATTGTTCAAAGCATAAACATTCGGATATTTTTTCATGCTCTTCATAGAGTACTGATTCTATCTTTGCTTGTTCTTTGTATTTTTTTGTTTCGTAAATTGGAATATTGCTAATGTAATTGGGGTCTTTTTCTTCTCTTCTTCTATCTAGTAATTCCCTTAAATATTGACCGTCAATGTCTTCATTGTTTAGTTTTGGGTAATTTCCAAGTTTTACATTTTTTATTTGTTTTTTAAATGTTTCCGCTTCCTTGGAAAAAAAAGTGTATTTGTTTCTGCCTTCTTTTTCCTTAAAAACACTTACTATATTTTTCGATATATCGTTTAATTCTTTGGTTTTATCAGTCATAAAAAATCACCTTTCAATCAATTATGGAAAATATTCAATAACATTTCAATATAGATCGTTGATATAATTTTGACTATGATGGCTATCATATTTAGGATCTATTTTGTTTGATAGCAAAGAATATGAATTGTGAGAAAGGAAATCTCGCTTGTTTGTTAGTAAAAAGAAACTGTGAGCTTTATCGTATTATATTAAGCATTTTATTCTATAAACTCCTATAAGTAATTTAGATAGGGGTGTCTTGAATGCAACCTAAACAACTTTTACAACGGTATTTCGATGATATCGAAGCTAGTCGTCATGAATTAAATCAACAAGAACTTGATTTAGAGAGTTTGGAGAAACAGATGGAGGAATTGCTCCAACAATTATCAACCGTCTTAAACGAAGCTGAGACAATAGCTGATATTGAAGCAATCAAAAGTTTTCAGCAAGCGATAGAAATGGTTTTCCAGAAAAAATATTCTGACTTGGATTCACAAAACGATAATTAGAACCCGAACTAATCTGACTTGGATAGATTGGGTTTTTAGTGAGTTTTCAGGGGGTACGGAAAACCCCTGAAAATTCAGGCTCTGAAAAGGGCAGTTTTGCGTCGATAAATTTTGGCAAATGGGGGGTACGGGAAACAAATGTTTTTCGTACATAATTGGGTGCGCCTACCATGACATCAAATTAGAAAATAATATGTGACATCATTTTATGTTTACTAATTTGAATTAAGATGTCATTCTTTCTGATGAGAAAGGATGTTATATGGTCGATCTAAAAATTAGAGGCATTCCAAAATCTGCGTATGACAGGCAAAAACATCTCGCCGCATTGAAAGGAATATCTCTTAATGCAAAAATCCTTGGATTAATTGAACAGGATGATCAAAAGCATCGTAAAAAGCTCGTCCAGGAATTACGGGAGCTGCGCGAGGAAACCCTCAAGAAACATGGCCTGTTTCCAAAAGGAATGATTGAAGAAATGATTCGGGAAGATCGCGAGAATCGGGCATGATTATTGTGGATGCCAGTATTGCGGCAAAATGGTTGTTGCCAGAACCTGATTCCGAAAAAGCGACAACCTTGTTGTTGGAAGAACGTACGCTTATAGCGCCTGAATTAATCCGTATTGAGGTGTATGGGGCGCTTACCAAAGCCCATCGATTAAGCCGCATTGATACCGATTCTGTAGAAAAACATTGTGGGGTATGGGACGCCTTGCTGACCCAAGGAGCGCTTTCCCTTTCCCCTGATGAAATAGATATTAAAGAAGCAGTACGTTTATCTGTTCAGCTATCGCATCCCGTCCAGGATTGCCTTTACCTTTCGGCTGCTCAACGCCTTAAAGCACCCTTAGCGACCACAGATAACAAACTTGCCCAGAAAGCGGCGGATATAGAAGTAAAAGTGATGAAATTGGATTAAATTTTATACACTACGAGAAAGCCCGATATTGGGCTTTTTTTCAGTCACCGCAAAGGGTGACAATGTGCCATCAAGGGCAAGTTGTGAGCGCATGATGATATATTTCGGCGTTTTTATCAAGTTTTTGCTAATAATTTCCGAATCTGTGACTTAACTTCTGATGCCATTAAAAGCTGCCCTGTACGCCCGTGTTTCTACATCAGGGCAGTCACCAGAAAATCAAATACGTGAATTACAAGCTGTGGCTGAGCGCATGGGTTGGTCGATTGTCAAAGCCTATATTGACCAGGGTATCAGTGGAGCGAAAGGACGTGAAAGCCGTGTAGAGTATGACGCATTATGTCGGGATGCGATGCGTCGAGAGTTTGATATTGTGATGGCTTGGTCAGTGGATCGGTTGGGTCGTTCTCTTCAGCAACTGGTGAGCTTCCTTGATGATATTCATGCCAAAGGCATTGATCTATATCTCCATCAACAGGGCATCGATACCACCACCCCCGGAGGAAAAGCCATGTTTCAGCTATGTGGCGTATTTGCTGAATTTGAACGCTCAATGATACGAGAACGTGTTAAGGCGGGGCTTACTAGAGCAAAGGAAAAGGGTAAAAAGCTCGGTCGCCCTGAAACATCTTTGGAAGTTCAAGATGCTATTTTAAAACTACGAAGTCAGAAAAAAGGGATCAAGAAAATCGCTAAAGAGCTGGGGATAGGTGTGAGTGTCGTTCAAAGGGTATCCATAAAGAGCGAAATGAGAACAGAACATAAGAAATAGGGTGAGTTCAAATGAAGAATTTATATATATATATCGTAAATATAGAATATTAAACCTTATCTCTATTGATGCAAGTTTTGTATCCTGTTCTATCTAGCCATTGAACAATATCACGCCAATTTCCAATACTATTAAGTTCATGATCTGTTAAGACTTCAATATATCGATACAATCCTCTAGTTAATTCAACTCTGAGTGAGTTTAATGTCCAATTTAGATTGAAAGCTATATGTTTAGGCGAGTGATAACATAGAAATCCACGAAGGATTGCTTTCTCTATAGATGTAATTTTCGCAGCTTTAGATGTATTCATTTGTTTTGCTTTGGTTAATCTTATGTATAATCTTTCAAGATCCCAATTATCTTTTGCCTCCTGAAATAATTGATCTTCAAATTTCATATTTAATTTTAATGACCTCCACAATATATTACTCAAAACTTTATTAAATAAAAGTTTTTTGAGAGTAATTGATTTTAAAGTAAGCAAATACAATATATGTTCAGATACATTTTTTTATGCTTTAGATTTAGAAAATCATATAGACTTTTCAGCTAACAGCTTCATAAAATCCTAATATCCATTAGGTGAATTAATTTTTTATCTTCCATTATTATAAATACTGTATTGTTTTAACTTGCTGGCTTACTCATAAAATTTTTTATGAGATTTTATTCTATTTCAAAGGAAAATAAAATGTTAAACATTAGTAGAATCACCTCCAATCAACAACTGTTTACTGATTTAAATCCTAAAGAAGCGGAAGCCATAAATGGTGGTAATAATCATAGTGTAATAAGTGTGATTACTGTAGGTGTTAAGGGGCATCAAGAATGTAGAGAGAGAAATGTAATTGAGAAAGCTGAGGCTCGAGGATTAAGCGTAGAAGAAAGAAGTAATGGTGAACTAATTTTTCTTGGTGCGTCAATTGTAGATGGTACTTTTAGTAGAAAGAAGGGCTGTAATGAAATTGAAGGTTGTGATTGTAGAGCCAGTGCAGATGTTTCTCTTGAATGGTTAAGAGTCTAATAGCCATCACTTACAAGATTATGAAGTTGTTATCTGTTAAGGATTAAAGTGCGAATTCTACCTTATCGGTTAATTAACAGAAGCTCTCCATCCCTGAGTGTTTCTACTCATTTCAGAGAAACGAATCGCACTACCAACCAATCACAGATACCGCTTTTTTCCTTTGTTCTGGGGACACTTCCAGATAGCGCTGCAAAGTACCCAGGTCATTATGTCCGGAAATCTCCTGAATATGGCGCAGCGGAATCCCCGCATTATGCATCTGGGTTAAAGCCGTTCTTCTAAAACTATGGGTACTAACCCCAACAAGACCAACCCTGGCACAAGCCATCCTCAGTATCCTATCTGCCCGAAAGCGACTAATCGGCTTGCCGACCCGACTGGGAAAGAGATAGGGGTTATAGGAATTCGAGTCTGGTGAATAATCAGCCAAATATGAGGTTAAAAGCTCAGGAATATCGATAGTACGGGTTTTCAGCTTACCTTTCGTGGTAGATTTACGAAAGGTAATGGTTTTATTTTTAATATCGCTTTTTTGTAAAGCCAGAGCCTCAGAGATCCGACAACCGGTAAACAAACAGATGGCGTATAGACAGCGATCGCGAGAGTTGAGGAATCCCTTGTTAAACAACAGTTGTAATTCCTCGGTGGTTAATACTTTGCTTTGGCCATTTCCTGATACTTTCATAGGGAAATTGTAGCGTCAAAGGGGGGCTTGATCACAAAACCTGTATTTTGTGTCCTTATCTCTGAAATGCCCACTAATTGGTCGGTTTAAAAACCTCTGTTTTGGGTGCTTAAGCATTTCTTATGGGAAACACGCCGATTTTCTAGGCATTAATACTCAGATTATAAACGGAGCTTATAACCACCGACTGTAAAGCGGTAAATAGGTATTTACCGCTTTAGGTAAATCGGTAATGATCAAAGCAAAGTTTATTAAGCGACGCCTATTCTTACATAGCTTTGCCCTGTAGTTCAATGGGCGCATCTTTGAGGATCTGCGTCGCGTAATCGGGATTGAGATGACCCTTACCGCCTCTACCACTGAACAAGTTATAGCTACGGGGTGTGGGAAAATAATCCACCAGCAGCAGACGCAGGTCATCGATAATCGGAATGGTACGGGTGGCCAGTTTGCCCTTGGTGCGGTTTTTTCTAACGATTAATTGGTCTCGCACTCTGCCTTTGCCGAGATAAACGTTTTTCGTTGCTGTTAGGGAAAGAGGTCATTGGGAGATTCTAGGTCGGTTATTTTGTTCCAAAGTCCTCAGATTGGGCTTCAATTTCGGCTGCGGCCTCATTTAATTCCTGTTGTAGCTGCTCTACCGTCGGTAAACTTTGCTGTAGTGGTTCGGGAAGCTCTTCGATACTATGGGTGGAAACGCCAATGGGGGTATTGACCCCCCGTAGGGCATATTCAACAACGGTGTTTTCTTTGGATTTACAGAGCACCATGCCGATGGTGGGTTGGTCATCAGAATGTCTGAGTAGGTCATCGACGACATTAACATAGAAATTGATCTGTCCTGAAAAAGCTGGTTCAAATTTACCCATCTTGAGGTCAATCACGATAAAGCAGCGTAATTTGAGGTGATAAAACAGCAGATCAATACGGAATTCCTGACCGCCGACTTCCAAAGGATATTGGGAGCCGACAAAGGAAAATCCTACGCCCAGTTCTAAGAGAAAGTCGCGCATATGGGCAATCAGGGCGCGTTCTAAGTCTCGTTCTACCGCTTCTTTGCCTAAGCTGAGAAAATCGAAATTATAGGGTGATTTTCTCACCACCCATCAGTTTTGACATAAGGTAAAAATTCCCTGATAAAGCCCCCCAAAGAGCACTACTGTTAAGGGGGGCAATGTCAGGACTGGCAGAAATAACAAAAGCAATAGCTGGGGATTTACAGAGACGTTTACCGAAGCAGCGAGCAACCCAGAGGCGGAAGTTGAGTGAATTGGTAGCCGGGATGCTCGTGTGTCAGACGCCGAACCTGATGGAGCTGTCAAATATTTTGGATCGGCCGACCGAAAGTGCGGAGGCACGATACAACTATGTGGAGCGTTTTCTGAAGAATCCGCTGGTGGATACAGAAGTGGTCATGGCGGCATATTGCCAGGCCTTGCTGGCAAGACTTGCAAAGCACCAGCAAACACCGGTGTTGATGATTGACCAGAGCAAGGTAAACGATACCCTGGAAATATTGATGGTGTCGGTACGATTGCGCAAACGGGCAGTGCCGTTATTCTGGTTGGCGAAAGCAACTAAGGGTGGCATTGGTTTTGCCGAGCAGGAAAAACTGCTCAATGTGGTCAACGGTTGGTTGCCAGAGAACTGTACGCCAATGCTGGCAGGCGATCGGTTTTACGGTACAGCTGATTTGGTGAATTGGTGTCAGCAGCAGGGCTGGAAGTATCGTTTGCGACTGAAAGGCAATCTTTGCGTTTTCCAAGATTGTGGCGATGATAAAACCCTCGACCAATTAAAAGCAGATGGTCACCGCTCTCTCATTAAGGCTCGCTTTCGCTCAGGCATGGTAACGCATGTCGGTATCCTGCATGAAAAGGGTCACCCAGAACCCTGGTATATTGCTATGGACAGCTCGCCCTCTGAATACAAAACCCGCGATTACGGCTTGCGCTGGGGTATTGAGAACATGTTCTCAGATTTCAAATCCAGGGGCTTCTCGCTGATGCATACACACATTCGTATCGCTGAACGCCTCGAACGCCTTGTTATGATTCTCAGCATTGCACTCCATTGGGCCGTATCCGTAGGCATCGTTCACGAGAAACACCACCAGGACTTTGCAGAAAAAAGGGGGCTAAAAAATCAAACCGATCCCGTCTCTCGCTTTTTAAACGCGGCCTACGCACTCTCCGACGATACTTTGCTTCTGCTCAATCGCCGCCACCTCTATGGATTTACTCAAACTGATGGGTGGTAAGGGGTGATTTTAAAATCTGTTGGGCTAGATCTGACTGAGGTTGGGGAAGCGCCTGGTCAAAATTGGTAATCGCTTGTCCCTGTCGTTGATAGAGTTTACTTTCGATTTGATATTCTAGAACAGCTCTACTCCAACCATTTTCAATAGTTTGCTGGATATACCAAAGCCGCTCATCATAGTTTTTAACTTTGTCCACCAGCATACAATTATGTTTCCAGGGAATTTGTCCACCAAGCTGGTGGACAAATTCCTCATCGGGATAAGCTTTGGCAAAAGAGCGCATGTAAAGCAGATTTGTTCGAGAAAACCCCTTCATCTCAGGAAATTCCGCTTTTAAATCTTTGGCTAGTTTCTCAATGACTTTGGCACCCCATCCCTCCTGGGACTGGCGCTGGAGAATATCTTGACCAATCTGCCAATACAACAGCACCAGTTCCTTGTTGACGGCCAGTGCCGCTTTGATCTGAGATTGACGAATCCGCTCTTTAAGAGAGTGGAGAAATTCATCGTAATTATCGGGGAGAGATAGGGATTTTTTGGTCACGCTTTGTCAATTCTTCGTTACAGAACAGGGAATTTGTAAACACTAACATATGGATAATTGTCCAGCAGATTGCTGGATTAAATGACTTGTCCTCAATTCAAGAAGAGGTATATGACCCTTTGTTTCTTGAATCGTTGCCATACCCCAAATTAATGTAAGAAACCCGCTTACACAGCAGGTTTAAAACCTTTCTTGAGCGGAAAAGTTGTTTTTGAAATATCATCCCAGAGTGTTGTCGCGAAGGAGATAATCTTTATCGATTCTAGAGTAATGTAATTCAGCCTTTTCATAAGCGGTTCGATAATCGGTCTTACCGACATATTTCTTTTTCACAATCTTGAGAATGGCGATTCGGTCTCTAACAGATTGAATACAAAGGTAGAAAAATTCCTCGGTCAAACCCCGAGCGAAGTCTTGATTTTGGATCTTCTCCAAGATTTGCGCTATTTCCTGTTCGCTGTCCTCAATTGCTTCTTCAATGCCTTTTTTTGTAACCATATTTAAAAAACCAGGGTGTGAAGCTTCAATTTCAGAAATCAACTCGTATTTCTCGGAAGAGGATAAATCTGGGTCAGCTTCAATTTTATCGACAATTATTTGTAATTCTTCTTGCTTCCGCTGTCTTTTTAAACGCGCTGATTTACCCATGACTGAAATCTGTATGACTATGTATGAGTCTATCCTACAAATTGCTGGTTTTGCGTTCTATTCGCGGAAAATCTCACTAATTCGTGGCGGCAAAAGCCTCTGTTTTGGGTGCTTAAGCATTTCTTACGGGAAATCGACCGATTTTCTAAGCATTAATACTCAGGTTATAAACGGAGCTTATAACCACCGACTGTAAAGCGGTAAATACCTATTTACTGCTTTAGGTAAATCGGTAATGATATTCAAAAGCGTTCTGGAACAACCTCAGTTTTATATGATGGGTACAGACAGGGCATCGATTTCCGAAATGCTTAAAAGTTTTTTGTCATTGGTCAACAAAGGTGCATTTAACCTTAATGCAGTGGCAGCAATAATGGCATCTGGAACTTTGAGGTTATATTTCTTTCGCAGTGCTACTGTCTGTATTTTGATGGAATTTTTTAGCTCAACAACGGTGGTTTGAGCGATGAAATTTTGAATAATATTAATCTCATCTGCTTGAATATTAGGATAAGAAAGTAGCTCTATTTCCGTGATGATGGAGATGGCATACTGTTTCTTTGCCAAGGGTTTTTGCAAGCGATTCCCCAGATGATATAGCACCACATTGGTATCTAGGACGAAGAAAGAATTACCATTCACTGCGAATATTTTTCTGAAAGGTTAAGGGATCTTCGGTCAAGGTTAAGCTTCCCGCATACTCGGCTAGATTGCTGGCCGGTTTAGCGTTAGCAAAGATGTATTGCAATTCTTCATCTAGGGGTAAATCTGGCTCTGGGGTTGTGAATGATACCTTAAGCTGGATGTCTTGATTGATGAGACCTGTAGGTATATCTAGATGCACCATCCCATCAGAACCAGTTTGGGCTTGAATCTCTATTTCTTGGTTTGACATACAGCTATTGATTATCCTCTCTAATGTTACTCCCACGGTAGCAAAGTTTATTAAGCGACGCTTATTCTTACATAGCTTTGCCCTGTAGTTCAATGGGCGCGTCTTTGAGGGGAAAGCGGTAAACACCTAATTTGCTGTTTTCGGTAAGTTAATGTTTGCAGAATTACGGAAGTAGGGTTATACCAGTGTGCAGAAAGCGGTATATACCGAAAGCGGTAAAGAGGTAAATAATGAAATTCATTACCGTAACTGGATATAAAGGCGGGGTGGGAAAGAGTACCACCGCGATTCACTTGGCAACCTTCTTTAGCGAGTTGGGTAATACCTTGCTGGTCGATGGGGATTTGAACCGAACTTCTCTGGCTTGGGCAGAACGAGGCGAATTTCCCTTTGAAGTTGTCAACCAGCATAAGGCGATGAAAGCGACATCTGGGAAGGATTTCGTGATTATCGATACCCCTGCACGCCCTGATAGTGATGAATTATCAGAGCTTGCCGAAGGCTGTGACCTGTTAATTTTGCCCACAACCCCCGATGTGGTGAGTCTTCAGCCGATGATGCAGACTGCGACTGATTTGGGCGATAACGTGGCCTATCGGGTGTTGATTACGATTGTGCCGCCCTACCCTAATAAGGAGGGACAGGTGATGAAGCAGGAGCTGCAAAAGGCTAACTTGCCTGTTTTTAAAACGCTGATTCGACGCACGACGGGGTATCAGCAGGCAGCAATGAAAGGTGTACCTATCCGCGATTTAAAAACAAGCGATCTGCGGAAGGCATGGCAGGACTATAAAAACCTTGGAAAAGAGATTCAGGAGTTATGGCAATGAGCAATTACGGCGATATTATCAAACAGGGTCGTCAGCAGGAAAAGGAACAAACGGTAAATAATGCTGTCGGTAAAAAGGTAAATACCGAAAAGGGTAAAACCAGAGATAATGAACCTGTGAACATTACGATTAAGGTGCCACGAAAATCTCGTCAGTTCTGGAGTTCTAAAGCCAAGCTTGAGGGACTAACAATGACCGAGGTTTTGGTGGAAGCTTTGCAGAAGCGCTTTGGAATACCGGAATAAGATTTTGGCAGGTATTTTGTGGGCGGTAAATACCGAAAGCGGTAAAGAGGTAAATAATGTTATCGGTAAATTTGAGCGTTATTTAATTTAATCTTTGTTGCTTTGGGTTTTGGAGGGAGGACTGCGGAGTGCCGTTATTGCCTTGATGGGTTGGAATGGGTGGAGCCGTGTCGTTCTTTTTTAAGTGCTGCTCCCCTCAAGCCCTCGCGTTTTTGGCATGGATGCCCTGCTCGCGTTCAAGGGCGCGGTGCGCCGCTTTGCGGTTACACCCTTGACGCTCATTGTATCCATGCAAACCGTCTCGCGGCTTTTGGGGTTTGCACTGAAAACAGGAAGCTCTTTTTTCAAAATTCCTAATTTTGAAAGATTGTATAGGGTGGGGGTTTCCCTGAAAACAGCTTATTTGTTTTGTTTAGGATTGTCTTGGATGGTTTGGTGATGAACGCAGGGGGTACGGTGTCTCCGCGTACCAATCCGCTGCGCGGTTGCTACCGCTTCACACCGCTTTGAAAATTTCCATTTGTAACGAACCGTGAAGCGACGGTTCTGCTAGCGTTTTTCTGGATCATAATCGAAAGGGTAGAGGTTTGGTTATGAGGGATGGGCGAACAACAACAGGCGCGGCAAACAGCGGGAGACGTAGTAAGAGGCACACAACCTAACAATAGTCAAAAAGCCCAGCAAAATACCGTGAGAGTGATGGAATCATCGGCAAATCATCAGTCAAAAGAAGCCAAGTTAAGGGCAGCGCAGATAACATCGGATCTTGGGATACGAGGCACGCAGTCTTCAGGAAAGTATGATCAACAATGGCACAATGATAATTTCAAGAAGAGCATTGAGGCTATTGGTAGTAAACATGGAAAAGGTTCTCTCTATAATGATAGGGAGGTTTCGCAGAACATGTTAAAACAAGGTGCTGATCCTAAAAAACTGATAAATTCTATTGAAAAATACTCTCCTAATTTTAAAGAGGGTGATGATAGGCGCAAAGGTGCAAATAAGATTGTGACTTCTGCAATGAGAAAAAATGCGGAAGATGTTCCAAGGCCAGCTAAACAGCGGGAACACCCTTCTCATAAGGTTGAGGAGGCACGTCAAAATACGTCTAATGTAATGGCTTCTCGTAATAGCTCTAGTTCAGAGCGCAATAAAAATGTTTATAATATTGAGCATGCTATGAATCAAAGGAATAAAAGTCGTTAGTTAGTCTTCAAGCAATTCTCTTTCTATTTCTTTTAAATCAAGGTGGCTTCTGTGTCCGATAATAGCTCTTTCGTATTGTTGGATAAGTTTTAGGGAAGGAATTTTTTTTGACTTTTCGTTTTGTATTTTTGTCTGTACAAATTGTTCAAATCCTAGGTGTTTGGATATTTTTTCGTATTCTTTATCTAGTATTGAGTTTAGTTTGGCTTGTTCCTTGTATTTCTTGGTTTCGTAAATTGGAATGTCACTAATGTAATCAGGGTCGTGTTCGTGTCTTTTGCGGTCTAGCAGTTCTCTTAAATATTGGCCGTCTATTTCTTCATTGTTGGGTTGTGGGAACGTTCCATTTTTAATATTTTTAATTCCTTCTTTGAGGGTTTTTGCTTCTAAAGAGTATGTATTGTTTTTTGGAGAACTTTGCTCTGCTTGAAAAATACTCACTATATTTTTCGATGTATCGTTTAATTTTTTGGTTTTATCAGTCATAAAAAAACCACCTTTCAATCAATTATCAGAAATTTTCAATAACATTTCAATATAGATCGTGAGGGTGGTTGTGAAAATGATCGCTATCATATTTAATCGGTTGTTTCTCCCGTTTCTCCTTCCAAATACCCGGCTATTTCAGGCGTTACGGCTTCCAGGCAGATCGCTGCCATATCGCTAATAGGCATGGCGGCAAGGGCGTTTTCGTCCAGTTCGTGCAGGTAGGCGGCAATACCTAAGCGGTCGAGATCTTCTTCTTCCCATAGGCGTAGTTCTTCGGCTTCGTCTAAATCGCTGACCGCTTCAAAACCTGCTACTAGTGGGTTGTCGGTTACCCCATGCTGAGTGATCACCTCGCTGTGGATGTAATGACGGTAGGAACTCGCCCCGACCTTGTAGAAGCCGTCAATGCCCCGTCTGGTAGCTTTGTCTGGTTTTTCGATATTCATGATATCTTCAGGGCGCACCGCAGGTTCGGTTTCATAGGTTTCATTTTGGCTAATGCTTTGACTGCTCGAATTGTTGCCGCCCATGATGCCGCCTCGGGTGACGCTGTTACTGGTGCTGGTGGTGTAACGGCGGATTTTGGTTTGCCCGATTTGTTTGGACGCCCATTCGGCGGTTTGATGATCCAGTACCCGTAGGTAGGCTGATTTATCGCATTGACCGATGAGGCTATTTGCAATGTTTTCGCCGTACATTTCCTTGAGGCTGCTATAAGCTTGAAAGGCAATGACAAGAGGGACTTTGTAACTGCGTCCCAACCGTGCCAGTTCGTCGAGCTTTTTGCCGATTTTGCCCAAAGCGGGCAGTTCGTCAAAAATCGCGTGGGTAATGCCCAAATGTTCCCCGCTGGTGGATAGTTCGCAAAACTGGGTGACCAGAAGCTGGTTATAGGGCTGTAGGGTTGCTTCACTCTCGCGGTCGCATCCCAGGAGCAGGATACTGCTGCTGTTGAACCAGTCTTTTAGCGTAAAGGTGCGTCCTTGCCCCTGATGGTAATCCAAGTAAGCCGCGACGGTTTCCAGTTCATCCCCGATGACGGCCGAAATGGTAGCAATAACGTTTCCGGCGGTCTCTCCTGACCCTAACACCTGAAGATCGCGGCGTAGTTTTTTGTCCTTACTGGCCAGCAGTCCCACCAGCTCGATGTTTTGCGCGCCTAGCACCAAATCCCGCAGTGTCCATTTTCCAGGGGCATAGTTGATAAAAAATTTGGTGAGTCCGGCAAAAACCCGTCTCGCTGCTTTGTCAAAGAATTCCCCGCTCCCGCCACTTTGTTGTTTTTCAGGAATGAGCAAGTTTGCCAGGGTAGAGGCATCCCGCTGCCGGTAAATATCGGCTGCCATATTCCAGGCCGCGCCGCGCGCATCGAAGGGGTTTAAAAAGATAAGGTTTTCTTGGGGAATACCCAAGCCCGCGAAAAAGGGAGCAAATTCGCTTTTAGGGTCGAAGATCAGTCCTCTATCGTCACAGTGCGTGCTGCCAATGCTGCCCAAGGCCTGTTTCATGTACAGGCGCATAAACTGGGTTTTGCCGCTGCCCGACGTGCCGCAAATCTTGGCGTGGGTAAAAATTTCTTCGATGGGAAGCTTCACCCCGCCAAACCAAAAGCTGGCTTTTCCTAGGGAAATGCGCTGCCCATATACTTTGGCCAGGGTCGCGGTATCGGTAAGCCGCGTGCCTTCTACATACTCTTCACTCAAGGTTTTGGTGTTCCGTTTGTGAAACCTTCTAAACAGCACCAAGCAAACGATCATTCCGAGCCAGACGCCTAAGACAGCAATAGCGACCAATCCCAGCGCCAGATTGATCACTAACCCCTTAGAATAGCGCTGTAATTGACCGTAGGGCGTTCTGGAATTCAGGCAGACGGCGCGCGTGTAGCCAAAATTGTGGTTGATGATTTTGTAGCAGGCAAACGCCAAGTATAGGGACAGTCCTATTAATATCGGAGAAATCACCGGTGCAACATGCGTGTTTCCTTTCAGTGTTACGCCGATTATCCGCGCAACAATGAACCAGACTCCGACAAAAGCAAACGACAATAAGGTGATGGTGTTTTTGTCGTCTTCAATACCTCTTGGTATTAATCCCCGGTTTCCCAATATTGCTAATTTAGTCATTTCTTTAGATTTGGAAAAAATCATTCATTCTAGAATTCTAAGTAAATTCACGGAGTTCATTTCGGAACTAAACATAAATTAATGAGCGATCTACACTTTTTTGGTGGAGAAAAAGGGGGTGTGGGCAAGAGTTTTGTCTGTCGAGCGGCGGTGGAATACCATTTGCAGCGAAGCGAGCAGGACTTTACCGTCTTTGAAACCGATCGCAGTAATGATGACGTGCGGCGTATCTATGCCGATAAAACCCCGGTAAAACTGGCGATATTTTCCGAAAGCGAGCGGTTTGAAGATGCGGCGAACTCTATCTACAACATGGCAGCGCAGCAGCGGGTGCTGTGTAACCTGCCTGCCCAGGTGTTTCCCGCCATTAAGCAATGGTTTGAGGTCAACCAGCTTGCTGATCTTGCCAGCGAAGATGGCATCAATTTTTACCTCTGGTTCGTCACCGATGGTGGGTTTGACAGCCTGAAACTGCTGGAAAAATCCCTTGGGTTTTTTGGCTCCTCCGTTCGTCATATCGTTGTCCGTAACTTTGGGCGCGCCGATGATTTTGAGGCGATGGAAGAAGACGAGCAATTAGCAGCCTTGCTTAATAAGTATGACGTGAAGGTTATTGATTTTCCCAAGTGTCACGGCAGCAAAGCCCGTAACCGCATGGATAAGGACAGCCTGACCTTTGGTGATGCGATTGACCCTGATATTGCCGGTTTTGACAGTATCAACCGCTCCCGTATCCGCCGCTTTCTCAATACTGCTTTCGAGCAGTTTGAAAGCGTGGGGGTGTTCGCATGAACGGTAACGGCCGGGTGGCCAAGCAGGACATTATCGATAGGGTTTTAGAAGGTAAGGACTCAGATACCAAAGCCCGCGTGTTGGAGTTCGTGTATCGGCTGAATATCGACCCGACCGACGAGCTTTTTTTGTTCTGTATCGCTATCGGCTACCTGGAAACCATCGTGCTGGAAGCCCCCGAACAGTGGGAAACCCTGTTTGCCAACTTTCGTTCAAATCTGGAGCAGTGGAAAGACAATCATCTGAAAACCTTAGAAACCTCCGCGATCTTCGTGGAGCAGCTGACGACCATGACCCACAGCTTGACCGAGCAGACGCGCTATACCGACGATATAGCGAAGGGGTTGATGCGTATCGGGAAGCAGTTGGAGAGCACCGGCAAGCCGTCGGCGACCTTGGCCGGAGCAATCAGGAGCTTAAACAGCAAACTGGACAAGACCAGCAGCAAGGATACCAGCGAAATTCTGAGCGCAATCGAGACGCTGACGAATACGGTGAAAGCTTCGACTGCTTTAACACCCGCGCCGAATACGAACGCTGGTTACATGGGTCAGCCGTCCCCGACCCAGTACCCGATAAATGGGGAAACCTCGTCCCCCCCGATGATCTCAATAGAGATGATGACTACGACCCGCAGAAACATCCGCGTCGTTAACCTGATGTTGGTGCTGCTGCTTGTTCTGACCGCTGCTAATGCCTGGCTGTTGTGGCAGCAAAAAACGGTTATCGGCTGGTTGCTGATCAAGGCAAATCGGATGGACTGCCAAAACGGGTTGATTGCACCGAACTCTCCTATTTGTAGACAATTTACGAAGTAAAAATATGAACAAAGTTTTATTGTTTATTCTGGCTCTTTTGATTCCCTGGCTCTCCAGTATGCTTGTTGGGCATCCCATACAGGGAGTGTTTCAGCTTATTTTAGATATCATTGCCTTCTTGTTTGTGTTTACAGGAATAGGAGCAATCATTGGAATTCCGATTCACATTTTAAATATTATTTGGGCAATGATAGTAGTTATCGCGACGCCGCTGCGACCCAGAAATGAGAGAGAACGTGAATATTGAAAATTGTTTGATTTTGATTTTTAGCACTTGGGAAACTGAGTGTTTTTTTTAATACCTTATTCCCCTAACTTTTCTCTTCGATTTCTCTGTCCATTTCTGCATTGCAGTCGTGGGTATTACAGATCAGTTTGCCCCCTGCCGTAGCGTAGGCTTTGAAGCTGCATTCGGGGCAGACATACAAGACCCGCTTTTGCGGTGCTTTAAAGTGGGTGGGAACGGTGGTTGTGGTGAGGGGAAAAAACTGCTGTACAGCTTTCTGTTTTACCTCGCTGTAAGAGCCATTTTCGTCTACTTCAAAGTTGATGCTGTACCCATAATCGGGGGTGCAGGGCAGCCCTAGATCGGCCATCTTCTCGGTAAATTCGATGTTGTAGTAAAACTCCTTGTTGGGCGGCGTGCCAAAAGTTTGCTGCCAAAGCTGTACCATGTTTTTGACCAGCACTTGGAAAATCAGATCATCCTGCCGTGTCAGCAGAATGGGGTTGAGGCTGATTTCCGGAAGGTCTCCAAATTCATCAACCTTCCACCGTTTATCGCGAAAAAATCCTAAAGATTTACCCGTCGCGGCAAAACTAAGAATGCACTTGGGCAGGGCGTTATCAAATAGCTGCTCGTTGAAGTAGTTAAACGCCTGTTGGTAGCTTTCCCATAAGATGCGGTTGGGGTTCCGCATGGTCGTTTGTTCCGTCATAACTAGCACCTAAAAAATTGACTTTTATTTTAGGTGATTTATATTGAAATACAAGGCAAAGAAAGATATTGGAGTGTACACCCTAAAATTCAGGCATCTTCAAAAGCTTTGGCAATTGCTTCATCGTCTGCGGTTTCGAGGATACGTTTTTTCGTTTTGGGGGTTTTAGTTGGGGGTGTTACGGCAGCAGGTTTTTTAACTTCCGGCTCTAGTTGTTTGTCTTTGTTAGCGGGCAGACCGACGGCGAGACGATGTGATGGTTGGGTCAGTATCCGATCCAATTCCGCTTTAAGGTCTTTTTCTGACCTGACCCCTCGTTTGAGTTCATCTAGCACCAGCAGACCGTAAGCCACCAGCATGGTGGAGCGCTGTTTGCGTTCTTTGGCCTTGATTTCTTTTTGTGCCGCCTTGCTTTTGCGTTTGAGTTCTTCGATCTGCTTGGCGTAGCGTTCCAGCCGTTTTTCCGCACTGTCACCCATCATTAGTTTACCAACCCTGCTCGGTCATT
>JAAUYH010064798.1_pt1 | contig 16571 bp, 12 predicted proteins | sample 7278061 | NCBI WGS metagenome assembly JAAUYH01 (sample SAMN14350203, study PRJNA611818) | marine sediment metagenome | isolation source: surface marine sediment (0.6m) | place: French Polynesia: Moorea | collected 2018-08 | reverse complement strand
CAGCAATTCTCCTGCTGGAAAATCTCTGAACGCTGGAGAGATTAGTCTGCTTGCTCGCGATCGCTTGTGGGGGGGGATGTGAACGATTACACCCTCCATATTCTTTTTTGTCTCTGTGCCTCATCAAACTTTTTGTTCAATTGAGCCTCTATTTTTTGCTTTGCTTCTTTCTCTTCCTTAATAGTTGTGTTCAACTCTTGTATTTTTTGCTTTGCTTCTTTCTCTTCCTTAATAGTTGTGTTCAATTGAGCCTGTATTTTTTGCCTTATTTCTTCCTCTTCCTTAATAGTTGTGTTCAACTCTTGTATTTTTTGCTTTGCTTCTCTCTCTTTTTCAGCCCTTTGAGTTTCTTCTTTAGAATCCAGTTTTATGCTGTCTTTAATAAAATTACGTTCTTCATTACTTAATGCCTCGATACGGTTTTTGCTGAATATCCATACTAAACTATCTTTTAGCTCCTTTCCCCGTAAAAGGTAAGATAAATCATGAGAATTAGATGCTGACCACCGCTCAAAATATAGAGAATATGGACGTAAATAGTTTATCTCTTGTTCTACCCAATCTATATCAAAAATAGTTTGATATATTTTATTATTAACCTTTAATTTACCTTGTTTACTAATAACTAATCCTGAAATGCGTAACTCTAACTGTTCCTTGCTGTTATCAACATCTATTTCAGTCTTTTGGAGAATTTCTTTATAAAGCTTTAGCAAACGACTACTACCCCGTGCCCGCACTACAATTTGGTCACGTATCGTTGTCAAGTGTTCATCAGGATTATTGTTTTCTTGCCATTTCCATTTTTCAATGATCTCTGATTGTATAATTTTAGATATTTCTTGTATTTCTTGACCTTCAGAGATAGCAGATGGTAACTCTTGAATGAGTTGACAGATTTTGCTGGTCAGAAAAGGTTGTCCATTTGTCCACCTCAAAACTTCTCTGATAGCAACTTTTGTTTGGGTAACTTTTCCTTGTAATCCTTTTTCTAAAGATGTAGCTTCAATTGTTGTAAAACCTCCTAGTTCAATCGCTTTACCTATCTTAAAAGGACTATTTTGTTCGTTCTGAATTAACTCATCAGGCGTAGCTACTCCAAATAAAGCAAACGTGATGCGATTGTATTTTTCACAGCACTTTCGGATAACAGTAAAAAAATCATCTCTCCGAATTTTTAAACGCAGAATGCTATCAATTTCATCAATAAAAACAACGATATTTGAAGATATTTTTTTAAGAATAATTGTTTCAATAAACTCAATTAATATTTCTCCATAAGAAGGGATAATCTGATGTTTAGGCCACCATTCAACCACTTTAATTTCATTAGCAAGATTTAACTTTTTAACAAGTTCATCGGCAATAGCTAAATACCACTGATCTGGGGTAACACACTTACTTCCACATTTAGGAAGATAAATGTAAACACATTTAATACCTTCCGCTTCTAGATGAGATTTTGTTTGTACTATTAGGCTAGTTTTACCGGTTTGCCTAGCATTTAGAACATAGCAAAATTCTCCTGCTAATAAATTATTAAAAAGTTCATCATCAGCTTGTCGCCGTACATAAGTAAGAGAGTCATTTGGTAAACTTCCACCAACTCTATACTCATAGGGGAAATTTGGTGCTGTGGTCATTTGTTACTGTTAGAGATGTTTTTGAAAATACTGGCGATATAATTCAGAGCGTATTATTACTTGATTATTTACCCGCTTGATTAGTCCCATACTTTCTAGTTCAAATGTTCGTTCCAAATCTAACGAAACTGTATTAGGTGAATCAACTACAATTTTCATTGCTTCTTTTAAATCCGCATTTTGTTCTAATGCGACTAAACTTTGTAAAAGAAGATTATCATATATTTCTGGGTTATTAAATAATCTATTGATAAACTCTTCAAGAGTAATTTTGTGAAGACAACTTTGTTCAAAAACAGTTTGAACTAGATATGGAGATCCCCCAATTTTTTGCTGTAAATATTCCAGTTGATTATCATCAATATCTACTCTATAAAGTTGAGCAAGTTGTAATATTTCTTGTGAATCGAAATCTATTAATTGAATTTGCTTACCTACATTCAAGGGCGAGGTAAAAATTGCTTGTTTATTTTGGTAAATTACTTGGGAAGTAGAATAAGCAATGACTAAACGAACTTTTCCCCAAATATCATAAATTTTTGACTCTTCATGAAATTGACGCAGTAACTCAAAAAAGTCATCAGCAATTTCAGTTTTATACAATTGATCGATATCATCTAAACATATAATTAATGGATTATTTATTTCTGATAAGACATTTTGCTGAAACAAATCTGCACAATAATATTTAGCATCAAATGGACTATCTTTTTCAATGCTGAGTAAATTAACGTTAACATCCTGCTTGTTTAACTCTTTAATAACTCGATTGCAAAACCATATCAAGAACTCATCTAGTTTTTCTAAAACAGCCTGCTTTTTGTGTACGATACGCAAAGGGGAATATACTGTAAAATAATTATTACTTTTGGCTTGAGATAAAATTTGTTTTATTAAGGAGGTTTTTCCCATTCTATAAGATGCTTTTATCCGAAGAAATCCACCATTTTTGTTGATCTCTTGTTGGCAAATAGCTTTTATTCTCGGACGAATTAGATAGAATGATGGGACGGAGATTGAATTATGTTGCGAATTACTGTTAGAAGATTTACAAAATTCTTGGTATTTTTTTTTAGATTCTTTGAGTTTTTCTTCATATTCTCTACGCTCTAATTTTCTTTTTTCAAGAGTGTTTTTTTCTTTCTCTGTTTTCTCAATATCTGTAGTGTGTAGTAGGATAGATTCGTCTAGTTGTCGAATCAAGTTATCTAAACCTTCTATAAGATTCTGGTAATGAGTAATCTCTTGAGAGATTCTGTTTAGTTCAAAATTATCCATAATCTATTTTATGATGATTTAGCAATTCTCAATCATGAGGTACAGTAAGCCAATTACAAATATCCTCTTTAGTTACTTTTAACATTACATTTATCATCCTATTTATTAAATGTTTTTAAGTTCTTGCTTTAAACCGACATTCCGCAGAAAAATTTTGCTTCTCAACCAATTAATTTGCTTGATATGGTCTCAAAGTCTTGTAAGAATTATTCTTGTTCGCGATTTATCAGTTAAGGTCTACTAAATGTTATAAAAAATGAATAAAATAATCTAAACTGTTAAAATTCTATAGTAGTATCACGGTATCCAAGAGAAATATCATCACACCATTCTTGTAAAATAGTATCTATTTCAGATTGACTAAATTCCCTTAATTCAATTTTTTGAAGAGCAGTTTTAAATTTTTGATATTCTTTTCCATTAGCATCACTAAAAAAGCGTTCTGGTTTATCTTCATAAAACTCTTCTAATTCAATGGCATATTCATAGTTTTTCGGTTTATTCCCATTACTAGTTATGCTTAGTTGAAGTGTATATCTAACTAGTGATTCAGGATATATTGAGTTGAATCTAGATGGTGGAATAAGTATTAGTTTGTCCCCTTGCTGAATACCTGCATCTCTAAATGTTGCATTATGACTTAATTCTTCTTGATTTCTCTCCAGAATTAATCGGCAAGGTAAATTATCGGGTAAACTTAATAGTGTCTGCGCAGCTTCACGAAAGTCACTCAACTTCATATCAAGGGCGACCTTTTCTTTTTGGACACTTATTCTACCCTCTACACAGAAAGTTATCTCAATGACTTCCATTGTTTAAATCCTTGTTTCTCACAGTAACCTATTCATCATCATTATTATTACTAGGATTCAGAACAGGATTAGGTTCACTCACTGGTAAATTCATTTGTTGAGCTATATCATGGAAACCCTTAGTCTGTGGTTTTTCAGACTCTGTTTGCTTTAGTTTACTGTCAGCATCTTCTAGAGATGGAGTCAAAATCTCTTTCTCTATAAATTTAATTTTTTTGTTTAATTCTTCAAGTTCTTCTTTATTATCTTCTTGGTCAATTAGTTTAAATCGCTTATCATAGAGCTTATCTCGTTCTTGCTGTAATCGACCTATATACTTGTCTCTTGCTTCGATATGTAACGAAGAACTAGCGATTTCTTTTTTCCTTAACTCTTTTCGAGTATCAGAACGGAGACTTTCTAGCTCTGTAAGAGTACGAGAAACACTAAATATTTCAAGTATCAATCCAAATTGATTAAGAATACTGCCTAGATTTTTAGAGTCGTTAACCCACTGATTAAAAACCTTCTCAATTAAGTCTCTCTTATCAAAACTGAAATATTGCAATTCATCATTAGACAAAGTATCTAGTTTAGCTTTGAGATAAATTTCTATAGCTTCTTTTAGATCATTAATACCGGATGCTTCTTTTTGTATAAATCTAATCTGATCGTTTATTTCGCCAAACTCTTCTTGACTATCTTCATTACGAATAATCCTTGAGCTATCTTCGTGGAGTTTTGGGATATTCTCCAATAATAGATTTCGAGGTTCTAATCGAGACTGGAATTTAGATTGAAATTTATACCAACTATTTTTCTCTACAGATAAAACATGGAAGTTACCTTGATACTTAACTGTTTCACCTCCTCCAAGAGAATCAACTTCAATTTTGAAAGCTCCAGTTTGCCCCCGCAAATCTGAAAACAAACTAATAATAGCTGTGTTACCCATTTTAGGAATAACAGTAGTCACAGTAGCATGGAAGCTATCCTTTAATTCTTGAGTAATTACTTTAATCAAGTCTTGCTCAACTGATTGAGTTTCATCTAACCCTTCATCATAAGAAGAAAACCGCATATAAAAACGTTCTGGTTCAATGCCATTTAAGTAGCGACTGGCAGCTTCATGAATAGCTTCTTCCATTTGCCCCTTAAGTGGATTCTCAGGATTGAGCAGATGGTTAACTCTTCTAAGATTATCTATTTTGACATCCGCAATAACTCTTAATTTAACATTTACATTTGCATCCCTAGTTGAATAATCTCTTTCTCCAGTATCGAGAGTACATTTATCTTTGAACTTGAGTGCTTCTAAATCTGGTACGGAGACAATATGCCAAACTGAATATCCAATAGATATAGCGGCATCTTCCATCTGCTTTCGCACTGTTGTTGAATAACTAATAGAATTTGATGTGTCATTTGTATCTTGGACTAGAGGTTCAAAATCAAGCAAAATATCCACATACTCTTTTTCCAGAAGTAAAGGCTTCACTATTGTATCCAGTTTATTCTTCGCCCAGTTATCTAAATCAGGTTTCCCTTCTTTGTCAAGATGAATTTGTCTAGCTGCTACTGCACTACAATACTTACCAATATTTTTCAGTTGCAATTGTAAAGTATTTTTAACATTAATGGGTTTATCATATCCTTTAATACTACATTGAACTAAGTAATCTTTGATTTCCCAAAATTCATTTAAAGCCAAACGTTCCCTTATAGTAGACTGTGATTCAGTAGATAGAGATAAATAACCAACTTTACGACCTTTAGAAACAAGACTTTGATTTAACCTTTTTCTAACCTCTTCAGAAACTGAACTTTGGAGTTCGTAGAACAATTTATGTAAAGTTACATAATTAAGTAAATATTTTCTAACTTCTTCTTTTACTAAGGTGATTAACAAAGATTCGCGACCATAATTTTCTGCTGCTGCTCGCTTTCTATCTTCATCGACTTCTAAAACAATATTTAGGTGTAATTTCAAATCATCATCATAGTCAGAAACTTTAATATCAAAATCAATAGGAGGTGGAGAAAATGGCTTAAGTTCACCTCTATTAATAATTCCTTGTAAAGAAATTTCATGCAACGCTGTTTCATCTTGGGCAGAAATTTTAACTTCAAGGCTTAGTCCAACTTCATTTTTGGCTTTATTTTGTAATTTTTCCTCTAGCCTCTTACTCTCAGTTAAATAATTATCAATAAATTGAGCTGCCCTATAACTGACAATTTCATCAACCCAAGCTAATATCTTTCTGTCTAATTCCTCAACTGGAGAGTCGTCACTCAATAGAGCTAAAGCCACCTTAGCTGCTTTCTCAGGACTACAACGCGCACGATAGTCTATAAAGATGTCAAGTTCATTACCAGTGGCAAAATCGGAAACTGTGTGAACAAGCCCTTTGCAGATAGCAAAGTTTGAAGCACTCTGATTGCTAGCTACTCGATAATAGACTAAGTTATCTCCTCCGAATAAGCCACTCAATAATGATGGCTTTGATATAATCTGCTTTTTACTTTTGTCAATGATAATTATTTCTTCTGCTGAAGAATTAGTTTTAAATTGTTTATCAACCTTTTTGATAACTTTGTCTAGAGAACGTTTTTGATTCATTTTCAGAATCTCCTTTATTATCTATAATGTTTATTTTTTCTGTGATTCTTTAAACCGTTTTTTAACTTGTCTAATAGCATTGCGTTTCTTAACTAATAGCTTGCTCAAGGTTTCTTCGTTGTCTTCTCTATAAGATTCAGCGTCGTACAATAAATAATCTGTGAAATCATTCCAAAATTGAATGAGCTCTCTTTGCTGATTTCGGTCAGTCTTAGCAATGACTTTACCAATTAAATTATCAATTATCTCAATATTTTCTGAGTCTGGTTCTTGTTTTCCTAAACCCCACAGAATAGTAAACCAATCTGAGAGCAACGATCCAATGGCTTGTATGGGGCTAATATCTTGATCTATCAGATATTTAAGACCTGGGTGAAAAATCCAGTCAACTAAAAGCTGTAATCTTTCATCGACTGAATTGTTTTGTAGTTGTCTAAACAATGGATATTTAGACAAGTCACCATAGTCTTCTGTCTTGAATTCTGACATTTTTCCTACAGAATACTCAAATATTAACCGTAAGGCATATTCATTAGATGGAGAATAGCGATTTAAAGGAAGATTTGGTTCAGGTAACCAAGCTTTTATACTTTGTAGCAAATTATAAATTTGGGAATAGCTTTGATCTAATCGAGTCGATAAAAATAGATAAGTTTTGTAGCGAATTTCTGCATTTCCCCGATCTAATAATTGCTTCAGCCAATAAAGCTGATTAAAATTATGTGCGGATCGTAAGGGTTTAACAATCTCTAGAACAGCATCTTGATATTTATTTTGTATCGCCCAATCCAAAAAACTTTCAACTTCATCTTGGAGATGAGAATATTCTAACATCTTAGAGATTAAAGATGATAAACGTAGGAATACAAATTGTTTTCTCTGTTTTTGACCAATTGGATTCAAAAATCTCTCGAATAAATTTAATTCATTCCTTTGTTCTTCCGTTAGTTCGAGCATGAGAATCTGAAGCCATTGCTCCGAAGTTAACTCAGATCCTTTCTCTTTAGCTAAAGTGTTCGCTAATTCTAAAATGTGCAAATACTCAATTATGCTACATAGCCAGTATTTACCATAGAGATCGGGATTAGAAATAGCCATTTCAACCGATAAATCTATCACATTTATTGTTACTCTCGAAGAAGAATCGAATAATAAAAATCGAATCCGTTTAAATTGTTCTTCCAAATAGAGTGCCAACTCCTCTTCAAAGCATCTTTTTACATCTTTTCTTAAAGAAAGAAAAGAGAAATCAATAGTTTTAAAAGAATCTTCTGAACGAACTGCTCTGAGATAACACTCTCCTAAAAACTGATCTCGCCGACCAAGGCTGTCCTTCCAAATTTTAGTTAACTGCTTTTCTTCTGCAGTTTCAACTAATTGTGTTTCTCCTTTCTCGTTTGTTGTTTTTGATGTAACTTTTACAGTTACCGTTCTCTTCTCTAAGAGAAATAGCACAATTTGCTCAAAATCACGAAGACTTAGCTTAGGAAAAAAGCTAGCTACATATAGAAGCGTAGTTTTAACGCTATTTGCTATTGGATCGCTGTCTTTAAATAAAAGCTTTGTTTGAATAGTCTCAGGAGTATCAGGTATCTCAATTTCATCTTGAACATCTTGACCCTTATTAAATTCTTGAATTTCTTCACAGAACTCATTAAATCTAGTAAACACAAATTCATATTCTTGTTTCTGCTTTTCTCTATTTTTTTCCTCTTCTTGTCTATTTTTTTCCTCTTCTTGTAATTTTTTCTTGTCCTCTTCTTGTAATTTTTTCTTGTCCTCTTCTGATAATTTCTCTTGGACGGGTTCTTGTGTTTTTTGATTATTTAATGAATTTAAAAGTTCTTTTTTCTCTTTAAGCTTATTTTCTAGATTTTGAAGATTATTTTGCTTTTCTTGTATCTCTGATTCACGTTCTTTTAACTGTTCTTTATATTCATCTGCTGCTACTGGATTTGTTATAGTATGATTGACAATAGCTCTTTCCAAACTTCTTTTTGTCTTTTTTAAGCGACGTATCAAGTCTTCCTCAGATTCAAAATCTTTTTCAAGATCTCTTATCTCCCTTTCTCGTTTCTTTCTGCTTCCAAACAAATCTTTATCGTAAATTTTCATCTTAAGTTAATCTCCTTAACTATTAAAAAACATGTGTGAAAATCATTAAGTTAACTATAATCTCCATCAGTAGGTTTTATTGATAAGTTACTGATGCTAATTTCTAAGCCAAATTGAGATGATACAGCTTTTTTCACCCAGTCATCACTGAAACGCTCTATTTGGGACAAGTTTTGACTATCATTTAATAACAGAAATAAGTCAGCATTATTATCTTTTTCCCGAAGCTGTCTGAGTTTATTTTCTTTTTCTTGGATATCAGCTTCACACTTTTCTAACTGACTTCGATAACTGTCAGCTTGTACTGGATTGATAGGAAGTATATTGATAATAGTTTCCTGCAATATTTTTGCTCTCCTTTTCAATATACTTATCAAATATTTCTGCTGTTTAATGTCTTCGAGTCGTTGTTCTCTTTCCCATTCATCTTCCTGCTCTTTCTGTTTAAACAGAGGCGATGAATTAATAAAGTTAATCACCTCGATCTTGAGATTTTCTTCTATATATCTTTTGATTTCAAAGCTATTAACTCTATTGTTCTCAACACCTTGAACCTGAAAATATCCTTGAAATGTAACTAATTTCCCTCCAAGAGATGAATGAGAGACTTCAAATTTAAAAGCATTTGTAGCTTGCTCAAGATCTATTCCCAAAAGAGTTAAAGATTCAGTAATGTTTTTCCAGCTAATAACATAGCTTTCTTGACTACCAGTAGATCTACACTGAATTAACCCAATCGCATAACCAGAATTTCTATCTATAACTGGTCCACCGCTAATTCCAGAGTCTACTTTTTGATCGATTCTATAAGCCCAAAAGGTTGAATCTTCTTTTGGTTTTTTGTTCCATGGTTTTAGTTGCTCTACTTCAGCTATATTCTTGTAGGTAGCCCTAGTCTGAATTGGTGGGCTCTGGCTAAGAGTACCATAGACATCAAAACCTTTTGAAAAGCCTTTTTTCCCCTGAGCGTAAGGAAAACCATAAACCATAACTGATACTGCCCGCTCTTTAGGAACTGTAATCGGTATGGGTTTGGCATCTTTAACTTCTATTTTTAGGATGGCAATATCAACCTCTGGATCTGAGTATTCTTCGCACCATTTTGCTTGGTACTCCTGTTCACAATATTCTACCTTCAATGAAGACAAACGATAGATGACGTGATGGCAGGTAATGATGTAACCATCAGAATGGATAATAAACCCAGAGCCAACAGTTATACCTTTAGAATCAAGGATTTTTACCATTGATTCCCAAAATTGGTCGAGGTCAAGATCGAAGTTGTTCATCAGTTGACACGCCTAGAGCTTTAAATTGAATTTTTTTTACCTAAGTCCCACTCAATCGTTACCTTAACGTTTGCTTGGGCTGTACCTTTTGTGACAAAGGGCACTCCTGTCTCCCCCCCAGCCTGTAAACCAAATTCTAGCTGTATTTTGTCGGGAGCCTGGTCGCCAGTCAAACTAGTTTTCACTGCACCAAGCACTGTCGCAGCATAGCCTTTTATGGTGCTGGTTGTTGCTTCCTTGAACTTCTCAGTTCTTTCAGCAATATCATCAATAAATCCAACTGCTTCGAGTTCATCGCTCTCTTCTTCATCGTACTGAATATAAATTTTTGAGCCGTCTGGAGCAAGAATTTCTGTTAATTTGGACATAAAAACAATCTCCTCATAAGCTTTAGAATTAATACTTTTGTTGATTTTAACTCCCTTGATTTCCAGCAGCGATTTTTAGATACTGAGTTCTTGGGTCTTATAGGCTTTCAAAATACTTCAGTAGTAAAAGGGAGTTAGTATGTGATACTGGACGGTATAAGAAATAACCCTTAAATAACCCTTACCACATCTAAATTTACCATAGTCAGTATCATGACCTTAATCGACGACTAAAGGAGGTTACTTTAGTGGCAGTTGTGTACATTGGCGATCGCAGTGTTGGCAAAACATGCTTAGCTATAGAATTAGCTAATCCTCAAAATGATTATGTTCAAGTTTCTGCTTCTGAATATGAATCTTTCAAATTTGATTTGTATTTTGGTAAAGATGGCAAAAAAATTGAGCAAACTAGAGAATTTAACAGTCGTGAATTAGAAGTTCATGTCCGACTTCCTAGTGGAGATAAAACACTTTCTATAGATTGGATAGATACTCCAGGGGAAATCTGGCGTAAAACATGGCAAGTCAAAAATACAGATGATTGGAATAACTTCTTAAAAACAGTTCGTCAAAGTCAAGGAATATTACTCATATTAGAACCTTATCGAGATATGGTTAATCCTGATGTTGATAGAAAAAAATTTATTACTAAGCAGCAATGGCGCAATAGATTTAAAAGATGGATTAATTTCTTTATTGATGAATGTTCTAATGCAAGACGATTAGCTATTTGTTTAAATAAAGCTGATTTATTTTGTGATATTAAAGAAGAATCCGAAAGATTACAATATAAACCTTCTGGTTCTACCTTAACTTGGGATGAACGTTATAACTATGTTTTAAGAAAATATTTTAAACCGATCCAAAAAGATATTCAACAATTAACGCGAAATAATTATAATCTGTCAGTTAGTTGTTTTATAACCACTATCTACAACCGTAAATTATTAGAATTACCTTGGATATATTTAGGAGCATATTTGAATTAAAAAGAGGAAAGATAAGATGGGAAAAATTTGTATTATTGGTCCACGCAGTTCTGGCAAAACAACTTATTTAGCTGGACTCGCCTATTGGCCCGATAAACAAAGACAAGATAAACGTTCAAGTCGTTTTGAAATTACAGCCTTTGGTGATGCGGAAAAACTCAAAGAAAAGGCTGAAAATATTATCTGTCAAGGAGCATCTTTAGAGCCAACTGATATCAAAGGAGGAATTGATGGAGCTCCTTTATATCAATTTCGTATAACTATTAAGCACTTGTTAAAAAAGCCGGATGATATTGATTTAATGGTGAGAGATTATCCGGGAGAAATCTTTGAGGAATTAGCTTCTGGAAGAAGTAATTCCTTACATGATGAATTTTTAGAAGAATGTCTAAAAAATGTTCAAGGGTGTTTAATGCTATTAGCAGATTGGACAAAGGAAGCCGATAAGTTTTACAGTCAGGCATTGAAAGAATTTACAAAAAAGCTAGATAAAAAAGGAAGACTAAATGATTTCCGTATAGCAGTAGCAATGAGTAAATGTGAACGGGGGGAACTTTGGTCAGGTCGTTTAGACCCAGAAATAGATATTTTTGACCTTCATTTACCGAAAACAAAAAATACCCTACAGTCAAAAATTCTTCGTCAAAATTTACAATTCTATGCTATTTCAACCTTTGGGGTACTCAAACGCCACGATCCTAGACCAAATCGCAAAGATAAGCTGGGAAAAGATAGTAGTCATGCTGTCTTAAGAGAGGCAGAACTCTGGAAACCTTACAATATGATTGCACCTTTATATTGGCTCAGTGAAGGTAAGAGGATTGATGCTAATGCTTAACTGGTTAAAGAAAAACAAGGAAAACACTCAAAACTCACCTGAAGTGTTAGAAGAAATTAACCAAGGATTAGAAAAGGACTAAACCCATGACTTTAGTAGTTGAAATTCACGAATTTAGTACAGGAATTCGATACAAGAATAACTCAGATGAAAGTTGGGTTTCTTTGGGATTTACGGGTCAGTATATGAATGTAACCTGTGACTCGATTCCTCATTGTGTCGAGCGGTCTATTGCCAATAAAGAATTTGCTATTTCTGAGGGAGCTTCTAGTGATCAACCAGCCATTATTGGTCGTGTAGTTTTAGGAGGTGAGGAAGGAAATTGGTCAGTTGTGGCGGTGGTGAACAAAGGACGGGATGAAATGGGACGAAGTGCTTCTTTTTATCGTTTTTTTTTGTGTCAAGGAGGTGATAAACTTCCAACCATACTGGCATGGATAAAAGATCGAGAGCAATTACCGGTTTTTAACCCTGCTAAAACAAAAAGTTTTAGTCAGGCTCATTCATTTTATGACGTTCAAGTAAGAGGAAATATACCAAGAGAACTTGTAAATAGTTCTGTACCTATTCTGATTCGCGCTAGTAAACAGGATGTTTTTGAGCATATTAATGCACTAGTTACTAAACTATCTGATATTAATGCACTGGCAACTCAAAAAGCTAATGGTCAAGCAATTTCCTGGGCGTTTAATGTTGAGGCATTGGAGCAACCTTGGAAATTTTTAGTAATTCAGGCAGCAAGCGATCGCGCCTATCAACTTTTAAAGAAAGCTATTGCTAATCCGCCTAAGGTAAGAACACCTATGGTTGTAGATGAGCAAGCACTCACATCAGCCCTTAAAAGTTTAATAAGTAGTTCATCCGTTAGACCAGAATCACTTGAAACATTTGTAGAAGCTCTAGCCAATACAGATATCAACCAAGATTACTGGGAAGAATTATTTAACAGTCAAGGGGCAATCAACGCTCTTAGACAAAATATATATAGTTCTCAAATGGTGCGATTATTAACTTTACGAACTTTGGCTATTCCTGAAACTTTATCACAATATTTAGAATGGTTAAAGTTTGATGATAATTTGAATAAGCGAAATCTGAATCAACCGATTATTACTTCTTTACAATTTCAGTCTCAACTTCTCCCTTTGTTAAAATTGTTCAGAGAATCGCATCAAATTGATTCTAAATTAACAGAAATTCTTCAACATTTGAAATCTTATTATTCCCCTTTCGCTAATTTATTCGAAAAAATTGGTGATTATGTTCAGGCAATACTATCAGATAAGGAGTTAGCAACTTTCTATTATAAATTCTCTATTTATTTAGGATATCCTACTAATATACCTTCGAAAAAGCTTTCTCGAAGAGCTTTTTCGAGTCAAAAATCACCGCAAAAACTTTGGAATCGTACAATTCATATTTATAAAAAAAGTAAAAAGAAGAGAGATATTGTGTCTAAACAAAATGTATTTTATCTTGTTATATTGTTTTTTGCTTTGGGAGTAATTTTAGGGGGGACAGGTGTTTATTTTCTAGGTAAATCAAGTTCTTCTCCATCTGGCTCGGATTCTATTGAAAGCCTAGATAGCCAAAAATCTAATTCTAATGATTTAAATAATTCTAATACAACTGGTAATAACACTAAGAGAAATAATCAAACTATTACAAAACTTAATATTCCTGGAGAGAAACAACAGAAAGCTATTAATAAATTTGAAACTGATTCTTTAAAAGCAATTGAAAACATAAAAACTGATATTCAAGAATCTTTTCCTAATCTTACTGAAGAAAAAATTATTATTGCTTTAGAGCAAAATTTAGGTGATGAAAAACTTAATTATAATGCTCTTTCAAATAGAGATGACCCTCAATATGAAAAATATCGAAATGAATGGATTAATGCTATCTATAAGTATCAAGAAAATAATAATTTAGGGGCAGATGGTATTATTTCAACTCAAGGCAAAACAATTGATTTGTTAAAACAAACACTCTCCGCAAAATTCAACTCAAGTTCTAATCCTGTTCAAACACCTGAGTCAAGTCCAGTTACAGGAGAGTAAATTAATGCGAATCTACCTATACCTATTAGCAGGCATTACCTCAGCCTTAATTGGCTGGAATATAGGTCAGTTTTTTATAGCTGATATTGGCTTATTTAATCAAGCTCCAGAAATTATTTTATTTCCTTGTATCGCTATCTCCCTTGCTATTGGAATGGTAATTAATGAAATATTTATTAGTACCCCTACTAGACCTAAATTAAGTTTTAGAATTATTCGCATTCCGATAATTATTGCGACTGGATTGGGACTCATTGCAGGGTTAATAGCAGGGAGTATTTCACAAGTTCTCTTTTTACCCGAAATACCTGTTCCTGCCGCCATTGTTAGAATGCTAGGCTGGCTTTTAATTGGTAGTTCAGTAGGTTTAGCAGAAGGATTAACTTGGTGGTGGCATAGTATGGAAGCAGGAGATCCAAAACGTTTCCAAAGACGCTTTAAAACCAGTATATCCGCTGCTAGTGGAGCGAGTTTAATTGCTGCCTTTTTGTTTGAGTTAATTCGAATTCTAGTACAGTTAATCTCAGATGGTGGAGTTTCTAAGGGATTTAGAGCCCTAGAAGATCCTTTAGGATTTTCACTACTAGGGCTTTTATTAGGATTAGCATTTAGTATTACGAATTCACCGAGTTATATGGCTGCTTTAAGAGCAGGTGCAGGATTTGAATATGAAGACAAAGGAAATTATTTTGTTGATGATGATCTTCCCATAACTGATGAAGATGATAATTATCCTCGTATCGATCAAAAATTACTAAAGTTTGTAAGTAATAGCGAAGAAGATAAGATTGAAGAAGGACTGTCTATTCAACTTCCCCCTACAGGTAAAATTACTATTGGTTCAGGGGAAGATGATCAAATTTATATCCCTGAATTACCTCCTCAATTGGCTACTTTAATGTTAGAGCATCGCAAAACTTTGCTAATACCTAATTCTAAATTTTATCGAAAGATTAAAGTCAATGGTTATTTATTAAATTCTCGTAAAAAAATTCTGTTAAAACATAATTTTGTTGTAGCATTTCATACATCGAAAAAGGATGAATTTGATGAGCCAAAAATCTACCGGTTTGTCTATTACAATCGCTTCCTTGACCCGCAAGCTTAGCTTAGCGCTTTTCTTAGTAGGCTTCATTAATTATCCCAGTTTAAGCCAGGTAAAACAAGCGGAAATTGTAGGAAAACCTCTGATTAATGAAGACAGAGTGACAATTCGGATTCAGGTTAAAGGAGAAGAATATAGACCCATCACAGGTCTATTTGATACAGATTTTCGTCTTTTAGTAGATGAACAAGAGGTTAATTTTAGACCTAAAGATTGGAAATCCCCAGAAGAAACTGTACCTCCTCGGGCTTGGATTATTGTTTTGTTAGATTTCAGTGGTTCAATGCAAGCTGAGGATAGCCGAGGAACAACGAAAATTGAGGGGGCAATTAAAGCAACTAGCAAATTTATAGAAGTTTTGGGAGAACGAGGGGCAAAAACTCAGGTTGCTATTGTTCCTTTTGGGGAAGCGGGACCTGGTTGTGAGGGATATACAGTTAACAATAATACTTTAGATAAGTTTTTTTCGGCAAGAGATTTTAAGTTGCAAAATTATTTGGATTATTTAGCTAAGTTAACACCCTGTGCTTCAACAAATCTCTATGAACCTCTAAATCAAGCAATTCGTTTTTTAGCCAATACTGATGATCCCCGTTTCTATGTTCCAGAGGAGTCTAATAAACCTCAACCAAGATTATCTATTATTCTTCTATCTGACGGTTATCATAATAAACCTAATGAAGAACAAGACTTTCAAACCCTTAAACTTTTGCTAAGGCGTAATGACCAGATTATCGTGCATACTTTGGGATATGGTTTAACGCCAGAACAATTGGGACAAAAATATAAACTAGGAAGACCTGCTACTCGTCAAGACTTGGGTTATGGAGAAGGTAAAGTTCCGCTGGAAGAATTTGTAGATCGAGATCGGTTAGCAGAAATTGCTCATTTAACAGGGGGAATTGCTATGTTTTCTGGTGAGGCGCAGGTAATCGCCTCTAGTCTCCAAATATTTCTCAATGCATTGTTAGGTGAATATGAAATTACCTACACAGATCCCAAAGCTGAACGAGCGAGGAAACATAGTATTCAGGTAGTTGTCAATTATCCTGATGGTTCGGTAGTTATATCTGAACCTAAGTCTTATACCACTACTGTATTTGGGCGATCACTTCCTTTATCGAGACGACTGACTATGCTTTTGTATGTTTTCTTGCTAATGGGGTTAGGTGGAATATTACCATTTTGGTTTTGGGGACAATGGTTAAAACGAGAAGCCTTGGATGATTAGCGGAACCGTTAATTATATTAAAGTAGTTTCAATTGCCGATGACTCCGCAACTAGGTAATTGAAACCACCACAGAATAAGGCTTCTAGCGTTTGATAAGTTGCAGCTCGATTTTTATGGAGAATTACCTCGGTTGTTGATAATTCTCCCTAGTTATTGCCACAATCCGATAAGATTTGTTGATTTTCCCACCTTGTTAAATGATTGCTTATAGCTGTAAATTGCAACTTTTTGTTGAAAAAT
>JAAUYH010221223.1_pt1 | contig 16578 bp, 11 predicted proteins | sample 7278061 | NCBI WGS metagenome assembly JAAUYH01 (sample SAMN14350203, study PRJNA611818) | marine sediment metagenome | isolation source: surface marine sediment (0.6m) | place: French Polynesia: Moorea | collected 2018-08 | reverse complement strand
GGTTAAAGGAGTGGGCGACTGCGCCGATTTCATCACCCGTGCGCTCGACGACTCGGTGGTCCCATTGCCCCCGCGCCGCGGCCTGGGCCCCGGTGACGAGTTGGTCGAGATCGCGCGTCATGCGGCGAGCGACAACCATGGCCAAGAGCACTGTGCCCAACAGGGCGGCCAGGGCCAAAAATAGCGCCGATGTCGTGACCTGCGCGAGGGACTCCTCGAGCTCTGCCCGCGATACCGCCACGTCTACGGTGGCGACGACCTCGCCGTCGGGGCCCCGCAGCGGCATGTGGATGGTATCGGCGTTGGCGATTGCCAGCGCCACCTCCAGCCCATGGTCAGCGCTATTGTCGGTTTCACTGCCGGCTTCACTGTCGGTTTCACTGTCGGCCTTGTGGGGGCGGACGTCCTCATGGGCCGCATTGCCGGCCGCCGTCGACGTTGTCGCTACATCGGTTGCGGCAAAGAGCACCCGGCCCTCGACGTCCTTCATATACCCATGAATACGCATTGGCTGATAGACTGCGTGGAGCATATCGTCATCAATGATCCGACCAGCAACGATGGTGATGCGGTGGCGAGCCTCCTGATACTGTCCGGTGGCGGCGACCACCAATTTGCTCACCACCCCACTGCCGTCTACAAATGATTCGTAGGCGTAATAGGCGCGCGCATCGAGCCGCTGGGCCCGGACCGCACGCGCGGCATCGACCGTATCGCGGGCGGGGCGATAATGGGGGGCGGCCACAACGCGGTCGTCGGTGTCGACAATCAAGAGGAGGTCGAGACCCAGACCGCGCATGTACTGCTGCGCTTGCTCCTTGATATGGCGGCGCACTTCGGGCGGCAGGCGTTGACCATGCTTGCGCAGTTCTAAAAATAGCCCCCCCACCAGGGGGTGGCGCTTGTCCATGCCGCGGACCGCGCCGGTGACGGCGGATTCGAGCCGCTCTCGTTCGCGCCGCAGCGTGCGCTCGGTGGCGGCGCGGGTGCGGGCAAACGAGTCGGTATAGTTTTGCGACACCACTTCGCGGGCGATGAGGGCCGCCGCCGCAATAGGCAAGAGGGCGGCAAAGGAAAACCACAGGGTAAAGCGGGGGCGCAGGCGCATGCGATGAAGTCAAGACAGCAGTTCGCGGCGGCGGCGACGTTGGCGCCAAAGCAGGGCCAGGGTGGGCCCGGCGATAAAGGTCCACATCCACTCCCAATGGTCGGAGACGGTGCGCTGCAATTGCACCAAGGTGGGGACGTCGACGTGCAGGGTTTCTTGAAACGTGCGTATTTTGATACCGCTCCGGCGGCCTTGGGGAATGGCGTATAGGCTGAGGGTCAATTGATGCGAACCGCCTTCTTTGGCGGTGACATCCCAATGCCATTCAGTGGCCACTTGGCGGCGTACGAGCTGGGTGTCGGCGCCTTGGGGGACGATGTTGACCTCGGTCGACGAGGAGGTCAAAGTTGCCTGCATCTCGTCGCTGAGTTTGGCGCTGCGGGTATCGATATCGGCCGCCGTCGGCGTCGGGCCATCTGGGCTGGGCTGAATGCGGGCCGCCAGGGCACCGGCGAGCGCTTGTTCGCTGTGCCCGGGATGCACCAGCAAGCTGACGCGGAAGACCTGGTCGATGCTGGCGCGTTTGGGTACGTGGAAGGCGATGGCCTCATCGCTGAGGGCGGCATAGAAAGCTTCGGCTTCGTCGCCCACCAAAGTGGGTTGAGGCGGCGGTTGAGGCGGCGGCTGCGGCAGAGGCGCAGGCACGGGCATCGGATCCATCGCTGGCCCATCGCCCTGTCGATCTTTGTTATCGTCGATGGCTTGCTTGCGGATGGCTTGCTTCCGTGGCCGCTTGAGCTCGCCCGATGAAGAGCGAGTCGCCGGCCGCTGCACGGACGGCGGGTTGACCACCAGCGGTTCGTCTTCTGGCTCGGGCGGCTCGGGCGCGGGCACTTTTTCGGGACCGTGCGACAGGGCGATGTCTTTCGTGAAAAGGTCATCGTCGTCGTCTGTATCCCGGCCTCTATCCCGATCCCCATCACCGTTGGCACTGCGGCCCTCTTCGCCGCGACGCGGCTGTGCTTCAGCCGCCACGACCGTATCATCCGGTGGCGGCGGCTCAGGTGCCTCCTGCGCAGCTTCGACACGTGTATCGGCGGCCGGAGACGGTGCCCTCGCGCTCGGACTCGCGCAGCCGAACCCGACCGACAGACCCAAGAGGGCCGCGAGCGAGACAGCGATAGCAAAGAGACGACGACACACTGAGCCAAAGTATCGACCGCTGTCGCCCAGTCGTCAACGCCTCATGTGCTTACCCGCTATGATCTCACGCTATTGCCAGACTTTAATGTGATTGCCCGTGATCTCGGTCTCGTTGAGTTCCGGCCCCGAGCCGACCACGATCAGGCGATATGAGCTGGAGAGAAAATGGCCTGTCCAATACAGTGACACCGCCACGGCAAGCTCAGTGCCAGCCTTGACCTTCATCTGCACCCATTCCATGGTCTCATACCCCGTATGGGTGATGATCTCAGGGCCAGTCGACAGCGGCCCCACGGCCAGGTCAAAGTCGTCGAGTTCCTTCTCTGGCACCACCAGCAGGGTCACCAACTGATCGTATTCTGAACGAATCGTGTAGATGTCGGGCTCATTGCGCGAGGGGATGGCGCCGCGGACCATGAACGACGTGTCATTATCCCGCTTGCCCTTGGCAAAGTCCTCATCGCGGTAGTACTCAAAGAGCTCGTAGGTGCGGGTGTTGCCCTGGCCGTCGTAGTCCACGTCGATGGTCCGCACCACCTGGCCGTTGTGGGTGTATTCGCCATTGGCATTGCTGCCATAGCCGTGAGCGCCCACCGGTCCAAGAGGACCGAGCGGACCCAAAGCCCCCAGCGGCCCGATGGGGCCGAGCACCGACCATAGGCCCAAGCCGCGCATCTCGACAGCAAAGTCGTTGCTGGCAAAGAGGGTTTGTCCCGGGTCGGCCTGGCCGTAATACTGCTGGTTAGAAACCGGTCCACTTTGGCCCAAGGGGCCACCCGGGCCGAGCACGCCAAAGGAGTCGCTCGACCAATCGGACCAGTCGCCGGCGGCCGAGATCCAGTACGAGATATTCCAAGTGTTGTCGCCCACCGGACCAAGGGTGCCCAAGGGGCCATAGGCGCTCAGGGGGCCGTAATGTCCCAGGGCGCTCGAGCTCTCCAGATACGATTTTGCCGTGCCGCCGGGAATATCGGCATCGTCGACCGAGGGACTGATGGAGCTCACGTTGCCATCGAGCCCCATGACCAAGGCCGAAGAGGTATAGGTCAACTTACCGCTGCTATAGTCGCCCTCGAAATCGGCGCTGGCGCGGTCGGAGACGATGAGGCCCATCAGGGCCAATACAGTAATTGAGGCAGTTTGTTTTATATGCATGATGACGTCTCCAAGCGGTTATTGCACCAAGTCTTCCGGGCGAATGAGTTTGAGAATTTCGGGATCGACCTCAATGCCAAAACCCTCGGTCTTCTTGAGATCGAGGGCAAAGCCAGTGCGCTGTGGGGTTTCGGGAAATACCTCGCTCACCGCTGTGCCCTTGAGCAGGCGCACGGCCATGGCCCCGGCCTGCTGACCGATGTCTTCCACCGACGGATAGATCGACCCCATCGCGCCCCAGCCCTCGACCACATCGTCGCGGCCGAGGCCCACGAGCGGTTTGCTCGCAGTCTCAAATACCATTTGTGCATACGGACGACTGGTGCCTAAAATATCACTTGGCGACACGAAGAGATCGACCACGTCGTCGAGCTCTGTCACGTGGGCCTTGGCCGCCTCGACCATGGCGTCTAGACCGTTGTCGCCGCCGACAAAGGCAACTTCGCGAAAATGAAAGGTGAGCCCCGATAGGGGGGCATAGGTCTTCGGCGTCTGGCCGCCAGTCCGCACGGTCCCGGCCATGGCCTCCTCGATCAGACGGCGATAGTCGCGGGATTGCGGCATATCGGTGTGAATGAGGCCGATGTGCAAACTCTCGGCCGGATCGTGGGGAAACCGTCGTTTGATGACGTTAAAACGTGTATGAATGGGCACTGAGAAAGAGACTCCCGTCATATTGGCGGGCGGCGCGGTGTCGAAGTCGCCGATGAGTTCCTCGCCCACGGGGTCGGTGACCGACAAAAAGACCATGGGGACCTTGCCCTCGCCCCACAGGGTCTCTTTGGCGGCCCTTGCGGCGATGGTGCCATTGACGACGATAAGGTCGGCCGTGCTCGCGGCTGGGGTGGCCAAAATATCGCGACCGACGGCCTCGTCGTTATCAATGGCATGGTACTCGACGTCGAGCGAATCGCCTTCGACATAGCCGCCATCGCTGAGCGTTTGCATCATGCTTTGCCGTGCGGTCTCGTAAGGCTCGCTGGCGGCCGAGTCGACGATGATGAGCCGCGGGTTGCCAGATGGTTGCGGCGGTTGTGCTGGGGGGTCGTCATTGGAATCAGAGCTCTGGCAGTGAATGAGCGATAGACTCAATACCGAGAGCCCCATGACCGAAATCCATCGATTCATGTCTATACTTCCGTTCTATGGTTTGACAGCTAGTTGCCGTAATTGGTCGATCGTATATTCGACCGTCGTTATTCACATAGACGGGGCCCGCGTCGGACTTGAGCACAACAAAGGTTGAAAAGCGTATACATGTTTGTTCGACAGGTGAATGCCTATGTTCGCAGCGCGGACCACGCCCCCTCCCCATGAGAGGAGATGAGTGCGCGAATCTCCATCGCCCCCTGGAAGTTACAGTGCAGTGACACCCTCCAGTGGAAATTCCGCAGCTCAGTGCGAGCAGTTGAACACTCCTTTACTGGTCCGTCAAGTGGAAGAATCGCCGCGACGGTCAAGTTGGGAATACTGCTGTATCGTGTATGCCTATGCGGGCGGACGGCCATTGGGCATGGCGTCGGGCATGCCGTCGAGTTCGCTGAGAAGTCGCGCGGCAGCTGCCGCCCAGGTATAGTCGGCGCCAGCGCGATGGCGCTGCGCGCGCAAAAATAGTGCGCCCATGCGCGCGGGGTCGCGGGCGAGTGCAACGATATCGTCGGCTATGGCATCGACGCGCCGATACAAATGGCCGTTCACCCCGTCGTCAAAGTGATTGCGACTATTGCCACCGTCGTAGGCCAGGATGGGCAAGCCATAGGCGCGGGCCTCCTGCAGGGCCATGCCAAATGTCTCCATTTGCGAAGCCGACACCAGGACACTGGCGCTCGTGTAATAAGACGGCATCTCTTGGTACGGCACCGGTCCATGGATTTGTACACGGCGGCTGAGATGGGCGCTGTCGGCGATCGCGCGTGCGCAGGCCTCGGCGTAAGCGGGCTCCAAATCGCAGCGGCCGACGATGTCCACCCTGATGTCGCCAGTGTCTTCGCCGTCGTCGACACGCAGCTCTGACAGCTGCGCGGCTAGCGCGCGGAGAAAGGGCAAGACCGATTTGCGCGCGATCAAGTTTCCCACCATGAGTGCCCGCATGCGCGGCGGGCAGGCAAGGGGCGGGCGCGCGATATCGGGAAGCCCGGGCGGGACCGTCATCACCGCACCGCGACCAATGCCGCGCCTGTGCAGAAGTTCGCTCGTATACTGGCTGGTGGTCAGAAAGCCGTCGAATTGCGGCAGGGCGCGCCGCTCAAGGGCCAGCGCTGGATGCAGCGGCCCTTGTCCATCGGCGCTATCGCCTGCCGCAGCCTCGGCCAGGCCCGGTTCCAGGCTGGGCAAATGATGGACGATGAGAATGAAGCGAATTCCATCTGCCCGCAGCGGCAAGGCCCGGGTCATGAAATCGTCCATCAGCAGGGTATCGACCAGATACGTGCCGCGGACGCCCTCCCTGAGCATCTCATGCCAGCGGGAAGGCGAGACCACGTCGATGGGCGGCATGCGGGCCTCGTTGTCGCGTAACGCTTCCAGGGCGGCCAGGAGTTCGCGATTGTAGATGTTGCCGCCCGATACCAGCTCACTGCCGGGCGGCACAATAAAGACGAGGCGACGATCGGACATGGCGAGTACGCAATTTCATTCGGTTCTCAAACTGTTCAGCGAGCTCAAAGCTCTAAGCCGCCGCGATGAGATGACCAGCGCGCCGAAAGTTCGGCCGCCGATGGTGATATCGGCACGCGCTCCTCGTTGGCGATGCTCACAGACGAGTCATACAGATGATAAGAAAAGGCGAAAAAGTGCTTCATCGGGTTCCGACCACTGTGTCAAGATCATGGATTGCCAAGCCAGTAGCGCCAGACATAGCACGAAGGCCCACTTATGTCTGCGGCGTCTGCGGCGTCTGCGGCGTCTGCGGCGTCTGCGGCGTCTGCGGCGCGCGGGGCGCCACCGGCCGTCCTTTGCCATCTCCGCGCCTTTTGCCATCGTATGCCGTGGGGCATTTGGGTATGGTGCCCGGCATGCGTTTCGTTCCCATTTCCATTGCAGCCACCCTGCTGTGCGGGCTGGTTTTTGGCCTCGCGGTCCAGACCGCCCATGCCGATACCCTTATCGTACTCAATAAGTCCGACGCCACGGCGACCCTGATCGACCGTGCCAGCAACAAAACCCTGGCCACCCTGCCCACGGGCGATGGCCCCCATGAAGTCGCGGTCTCCCCCGACGGCAAACGCGCGGTCGTGGCCAATTATGGCGGCCGGACCCCGGGCTCCTCGCTCACCGTGATCGATCTCGGCAAGCGCAAAGTTGAGGGCACCTACGACCTGGGCGATTACACCCGGCCCCATGGCATTGTCTTCACCCCCGACGGCAAACAGCTCGTGGTCACGGTCGAAGGCAGTCGGGCGCTCATCACCGTCGATGCCCAGACGGGCAAGGTGCTCCGCGCCATCAATACCAAAGCCGAGGTGAGCCATATGGTGGCGCTCGCGGCCGATGGCGGCCGGGCATTTGTCGCCAATATCGGCAGCGGCAGCGTGAGCGTGCTCGACCTCAAAGCCGGCAAGCTCGTGCGCAATATCCCCACGGGCGCGGGCGCCGAGGGCATCGACATATCGCCCGACGGCGCCGAGGTCTGGGTCAGCAATCGCGCCGCCGATACCATCACCATCATCGACGCTAAAACCCTGGCCATTCGGGCCACGCTCAAGTGCGCCGATTTCCCCATTCGAGTCAAATTCACCCCCGATGGCGCCCGGGTGCTCGTGTCAAATGCCCAGTCGAATGATGTGGCGGTCTTTGATGCCAAGAGCCGCAAAGAGTTGAGCCGCATCGCGATGGGCAAAGACATGGTCCCCATCGGCATCCTGGTGGCCGACGACGGCAAGACGGCGTACGTGGCCAACACCCAGGCAGACCAGATATCGGTGATCAACCTCGGCGCGGATCTCAAGCAGTGGCGGGTCGGCAAGATCCTCAAGGCGGGCCGCACACCGGACGGCATGGCCATATCGCCGCTGTGATCCATGCCTCGCCGCCGTCAGAGAGGGCGATTCGCCCGCGCCGCGCCTTGCCATTGCCGCTGACGGCGCACAGAATGTAGCGCCTTTGGCCCGCATAGACCCAAACGGCTAGTTGGAGACCCTTGCAGATGTTGCCGAAGCTCGAAACCGGACCCCGTCAATCCCGTCTGATCATCGATAGCCAGGACGACCTGCCGCTATGCTGGTTCCAAGTGCTGATTTGCGGCGGTAGTGCCGGAGATCCACCCGAAATCGACGGCTTCAGCCATCACATGATCACGCTGGCCCGCCGCGGCGCGGGCGAGCGCGATCGGGCGGCCATGGACCGGGCCTTGGATCTATTGGGCGCGTCGGTCAGCGTCTCGGCCAGTCGCGACTACGCCCTCATTTCGGCGCTATGCCTGGAGCGCAACCTGGACGCGGTGATCGCGCTGGTGGCCGACATGCTGGCCCGACCGAAAATGGATGAAACCGAGCATCACAAATTGCTGCGCGAGACCTTGGCAGTCCTCGACGACCTGCGCGACGACGATGCGCAAATTGCCGCGCGACTGTTCAACCGTCATTGTGTTCCCGGGCATCCCTACGCGCGCTCGGTGCTGGGCACTGCAGCCTCCATCGACCGCATCGATGTCGAGCAGGTGCGCGCCAGGTACCGCAGTCTGGTGGTACCCGAGAATGTCATTATCGGCTTTGCCGGTGCCGTGACCGACGAGCGAGCGCGGACCTTGGCGGCGCGCCTGGTCGCCGATTTGCCCGTGACTCCGGCGCCGCCCTTGCCGGGCGCGGGCGATGGTTCCCGGCCCGCGGGGCGCCGCATTGTCATTGCCGACAAACCCGAGCGCAGCCAATCGCAAATCCTCATCGGCCACCTCGGCCCCCGCTACGGCACGCCGGAAGCGCGCGACCTCATCGCGGTTGAGACCGCCTTTGGCGGCACATTTAGCTCGCGCCTGATGCAGGAGATTCGCGTCAAACGGGGCTGGTCGTACGGGGCTGGTTGCAGCCTGTATCGCAGCCGCCTGGCCCATTGGTTTCGCATGCATGCAGCCACGGCCGAAGAGACCACGCCAGACACCATCGCCCTTATGCTGTCCATGTTTGAGGACTTGGCCCATAGCGGCATCAGCGAAGAGGAATTCGCCTTTGCCCAGACCTATCTGTCGGGGAGTCTGCCGTTTCAAATGGCAACGCCCAGCCAGCGCATGCGCATCGCCAGCCAATACCAGGCCTTTGGCCTGCCGCCCAACTACATGGAAGAGCTGCCGCGGGTGGTGGCGGCGCTCACCCACGACGGGGCCTGTGCGGCGGCCCGCAACTACCTTCATCCCCGAGACACGCTCTTGGTTGTCGTGGCCACGGCAGACACCATGGTGCCGCGCATCGAGGCCCTCGCCGGCTCTGAGACCTCGGTGACCGTGGTCCCCTACGAAGAAGTTTAACAGAGCCCAGCTCTGAGTGAGTAGACACCATGGCCGAGACCTGGACCACGCTCAAAGTACTGCAGTGGACCGAGGGCCGATTTTCCCGGGCCCCCCATATCGACGCACCGCGCCTGGAGGCCCAGGTCCTACTGGCCCACGTGCTCGAATGCGAACGCATCAAGCTGTACACCGGCTTTGACCGACCGCTGGCGCCGGAAGAACTGGCCGCCTATCGCGGCCTGATTCAGCGCCGACTGGCCGGCGAGCCGGTGGCGTACTTAGTGGGTGAGCAGGAATTTTGGTCGCTGCCATTTACCGTCGATGCGCGGGTGCTGATACCGCGGCGCGATACCGAGACCGTGATCGAGGTGGTCCTCGACCTCGTGCCCCGCGATCGCGCGCTGCGAATCGCGGATCTATGTACCGGGCCGGGCACGATCGCCATCACCTTGGCCCGGGAATTGTCTCAGGCCACCGTGGTCGCCAGCGATGTGAGCGCCGACGCCGTAGCTCTGGCGCAGATCAACGCCGAGCGCAACGGAACCTCGGCGCGCGTGGACATTCGCTGCGGCGACCTCTGGGGGCCCCTGGCCGGGGAAGACGATTTTGATCTGCTGGTGTCCAATCCGCCCTATGTGCCCACCGACGTGATCGACACTTTGTCGAGCGAAGTGCGCCGCGAGCCGCGGTTGGCCCTCGACGGCGGCGCCGATGGGCTGGATGTGGTGCGTCGCATTGTGCATCAAGCCGGCGCCCACGTGCGACCCGGGGGCTGGCTGGTGCTGGAGCACGGTCACGATCAGGCCCCGGCCGTGGCCGCCCTCATCGCCGACACCGGGGCCTTTGCCGCGGCCGAGGTGCGGGCGGATTTAGGCGGCAATCCGCGCGTGAGCTATGCCTGTCGCCTCGGTGGCGGCGACCTCGGCGGCGGCGACGGCGACGGCGACGCGGCAACGCCATCAACGCCATAAGGCCGTTCCGTTTACCGGTTGGCGCACCGGCCGCTCGCCGGGTTCGGCACATGGGCGATAGTTCCAAGTGAGCTCGCCGTATCGATTCGAGCCGCGCTGAGACGAGCACGATGGCGCTTTTACACGGGGGCGTATCCACTTTCGGCGAAATGTATCCGTTTTCCCGCGATTCGTGTAAGGCCGATGGGGGCTGGGCACGGTACTCTTTGCATATGAGAGGCGATACATGAGCGAGACCGCAAGCGACCTCGTGGTGATTGAAACCATTGCCGACCTTCACCGCATGCTCAGTCTGCCACCTGTGTCTCATCCTCTGATCAGCGTGATTGACGTGCGCGACATGCAGCCCACACCAAGCCTGCTGCGCAAGCGCATTTGTGCCCGCCTGTACGTGATCATTTGTAAGCGATACGCCAAGGCACCGATACGCTACGGCCGTCACTCCTACGACTTTAGCAGTGGCGTTGTGACGGCAATGGAGCCGAACCAAGTCATCTATGTAGAAGACGAAGACCACGACGTGGAAAAGGACGCGGAAGGATGGGCGCTGTATTTCCATCCGAGCTTTTTGCGCAAGCATCCCCTGCAGACGTCGATTAACGACTACGGCTATTTCTCCTACGAGGTCCATGAAGCCCTGCATACGTCGGAAGCCGAGCGCAAAGCCCTCACCGGCATTGCCGACGATATCAGGCGCGAGCTCGAGCAAAACATCGACGACTTTAGCCGAGACATTCAGCTCAGCAACGTGGACTTGCTGCTCAAGTACATCAATCGATATTTTCATCGACAATTCAAGACCAGGCGCCATTGCACACAGGAGACATCGACGCGTTTGCGGCAAGCGCTCGAAGCCTATCTCACCTCTGAGCAAGTCACGGAAGCGGGCCTGCCGAGTGTGCAATGTATTGCCAACGCGCTGCATATGTCGCCCAGTCACATGAGTGATGTCCTCAAGCAGGAGACCGGAATGAGCGCGCAAGAACACATTCATCGCGTCATCCTGGAGAAGGCCGAATACCTGCTGCTGAGTTCCAATGATTCGATCGAACAAATATCGCTGTCCCTCGGCTTTGGATATCCGCAATACTTCAGCCGGCTGTTCAAGAAAAAGACCGGCATGAGCCCGAGAGAGTTCCGAAAATTGCACTAACGGCGACACACGGCCTCGCGCCGCGGTCACCGCAGTATCGATAAGAAAGACTGACAAACTGGCAATGTCACGATCGTGGCATTGATGCATGCGTGCGCAGACGCGCGGCGTGTGCCGTGGGCGCGGGATGGGATTGGATGCGTAGATCTTTCTATGCCATCTCACGGCGCAGCATGAATGGGGACAAGACATGAAATTCACTATTCACATCAATGGACAACAACGCGAAGTCGACGCCGAGCCCGATACCCCGCTATTGTGGGTACTGCGCGATGGGCTCCGGCTCACCGGCACCAAATTCGGCTGTGGCGTGGCCCAATGCGGGGCGTGCACCGTGCATGTCGATGGCACGCCGACTCGTTCTTGTGTGCTCCCCATCCAAGCACTCAAAGACCGCCAAGTCGAAACCATCGAGGCGGTCTCGGGCCCGGTGGCGCAAGCGGTGCAAACCTCTTGGCGCGCGCTGCAAGTGCCGCAATGCGGCTATTGCCAGTCTGGGCAGATTATGACGGCGATTGCGCTCTTGCGCCAAGTGCCCAATCCGAGCAACGACGATATTGACGGCGCCATGGCGGGCAATGCCTGCCGGTGCGCCACCTACGTCCGTATCCGCAAAGCCATTGTCGATGCGGCATCCTCCCTCGACGATTAAATCGGTCATCCGCAAAGTGCCTGCGCAAGGACGTTTATATGACCAATAAGGATCTGCAATGACTCGTACGAAGACATCAAACGCTTTGTTGTCGCGACAGGGTTTCTCACGGCGACAGTTTCTCCGAGGTGGTGCGGCGACTGTTGGCGCTGGCCTGCTCATCGGCTTCAACATCGGTTGTACATCGGATAACCCCGATGCCGATGTCCCCATCCCCGACGAACCCTTGGTCCCCAATGCCTTTGTCCGCATTGCCCCCGACAACACCGTGACCATCTATGCCAAGCACTTTGAGGCCGGTCAGGGGGCATTCACCGGGCTGGCCACGGTCTTGGCCGAGGAGCTCGACGCCAGTTGGGACCAAGTCCGGGTGGAGGCCGCGCCAGCAGATAACAGCAAATACTATCATGTCTTTATCCCCGAATTGCCCGATATCGGTCGCGTACAGCTCACGGGCGGCAGCTCGGCCATGGCCAACTCCTGGCAACAGATGCGCGAGGCCGGCGCTGCGGCGCGCGCCATGCTGGTCGCTGCCGCGGCAGCGGAATGGAAGGTATCTGCTGATTCGATATCGGTCGACGATGGGGTCGTGAGCCATTCCGCGTCAGGGCAAAGCGCGAGCTTTGGCGCGCTGGCCGGGCGCGCCTCCACCCTTGAGCTGCCCACCGCAATCACGCTCAAAGACCCCGGCGCGTTCAAGCTGATCGGGAAGGAGGTATCTCGGGTCGACGTGGACGCCAAAACCGATGGCACGGCCCAGTATACCATCGACGTGTATATGCCCGAGATGCTCACGGCCGTCATCGCGCGCCCACCGCTCTTTGGCAGCACCGTGAGCGGGTTTGATGCCTCGCAGGCCAAAGCGGTGCCCGGCGTCGTCGACGTGGTCGAGATTCCCTCGGGGGTGGCGGTCCTCGCCGATGGCTATTGGCCCGCCCGCATGGGGCAAAAGGCCCTGTCGGTGGAATGGGACGACAGCGGGGCCGAGAAGCGGAGCACGGCGCAATTGTTCGACGAGTACCGCGCCCTGGCCAACGAGCCCGGCGTCGTCGCGCATCTGCAAGGAGAGCCAGAGCGGGCGCTCGCCGAGGCCGCGCAGGTATTCGAAGCGGAGTTCGAATTCCCCTACTTGGCTCACGCGCCCATGGAGACCCTCGACTGTGTGATCCAACGACAGGGCGATACCTGCCAGGTGTGGGCCGGTTCCCAGTCGCCCACGCTGGACCAAGCCGGGGTGGCAGACATTCTCGGCTTGGAGCGAAGCAAGGTCCAGGTCCACACCCAATTGGCGGGGGGCAGTTTTGGCCGCAGGGTGACCGGTGCCCTTGATCTCACCAGCGAAGCCGCCGCCATCGTCAAATCCACGGGCAGCAGCCGGCCTATCAAAGTCATTTGGAGCCGCGAGGACGATATCCGCGGCGGCCATTATCGGCCCATGTACGTGCACCGGGTTCGCGCCGGCATCGACGGCAGTGGCGACATCGTCGCATGGGAACATCGGATTGTCGGCCAATCGGTGGCCGTTGGCGCCTTTTTCGATGCAATCGCCGGAGACCCCGATATCTCGACGGCTGAGGGGGCCAGAGAACTTCCCTATGATATCGCCAATGTGTTGGTCGATGTCCACAACACCGACGTCGGCGTTCCCGTTGTGTGGTGGCGATCGGTCGGCCATAGCTACAATGCGTTTGTGGTCGAGTGCGCGATCGACGAGCTCGCCGAGCTCACCGGCCGCGATCCGTTTGCGATGCGGCAGAGTTTGCTCGCCGCGCATCCCCGACACTTGGCGGTGTTGCAGTTGGCGGCGGAAAAGGCCGATTGGGGCAGCCCTTTGCCTGCCGGCAAAGCGCGCGGGATCGCGGTACACGCTTCATTTGGCAGCTTTGTCGCCCAGGTGGCCGAAGTGAGTTTGCAGGACGACGGACTGCCGCGGGTCGAGCGCGTGGTCTGCGCGGTCGATTGCGGTATTGCCATCAACCCCGACAATGTTCGTTCGCAAATCGAAGGCGGTCTCGGCTTTGGCCTGGGCGCCGCATTGCACAACGAGATTACCTTGGAAGGAGGGCGCGTGATGCAGTCGAATTTCCACGACTATCAACCGCTGCGGATTTACGACATGCCGCAGGTAGAAGTGCATATAGTACCGTCTGCGGAGGCGCCGACGGGCGTGGGCGAGCCCGGCTTACCCCCCATCGCGCCCGCCGTGGTCAACGCGTATCGCCAACTCATCGGTCAGCCGGTGCGCCGACTGCCGCTGCGAAGTACTTTGGGGTAAAGGGACATAAGCCATGACTCGATCAGCAAAATACCGTATCGTTCTATCCGCCATGGCGGTCGCCGTGATTGTGCCGGCCACCGCATTGATGGTGGGCTCGGCGCTCGGGCAAAATGGCGCCGAGGTTGCCGAGGAAGAGGAGCTTTTGCCGCCAGAGGCGTTCGACTCGATTTCTGATTCCGCAGAGCGCTCCGCCGCGATGTTTGATGAAATGGTCAAAGTCTTTCGCCATCCCCGCTGCAATAATTGCCACGTGGACGGCGATCGGCCGCGTCAGGGCGACGATCGCCGCCTGCATCAGCCGTGGGTGAGGCGCGGCGACAGCGGCTTTGGCGTCCCCGGCTTGCGCTGTTATTCATGCCATAACGAGGAAAACTTCGACCCAGCCGGTATCCCCGGGGCGGTGAATTGGCATCTGGCACCCCGGAGCATGGCGTGGGAGGGCAAGTCGGCCACCGACATTTGTGAGCAGCTCAAAGATCCTGAGCGCAATGGCGATCGCAGCTTGGCCGACATCGTCGAACACGTGGAAAAAGACCCCTTGGTGACTTGGGGATGGGCGCCGGGGGGCAAGCGCGCATCGGCCCCGGGCACTCAGGCAGTGTTTGTGGCCCTGATGGGGGCCTGGGTCGAAAACGGAGCCGTTTGCCCGATTGCGGACTGATGTTGCGGCAAGGGCTTGCTGTGCAAGCCCAAGCCCTTAGCGTTGGAAATCGGCCATGCGCGCCATGAGCCAAATGAATGCTTCGATTTGGCCGCTTAATACGCATGCACCCTTGAGCATGCTATGGAGCAGGCCCTGCACGTCGGACGCGCATACGGCAGAGACCGTCTCGCTGTCTGTGAGCAGCAGCGAGCAGGAGGGAGTATTCACGGTCTCGTGCGCGCCCACGGTGACCTCTTGCTCATGGAGCGCAATCGTGATCGGCTCTCCATTGCCCGGCAGTCCGACGGATACCGCGAGATTGGGCGTCGCGCCAGGGGCCTGAGTCGCGGTTTCCCGCAGGTGGGCGGCAAAGGCGTCGGCCCATGCCTCCACGCTAGATCGTCCCGGCTGCGTGTCGCGCAGACCATCTCCGGCGGCCGTTCGCTGTGTCTCTGCTTTTGTCTCCGCCTTGCGCTCGGCCTCTTTCTTCGCCTCTTTCTCCGCCTCAATGAGGGCTGCGAGGGTTCTGTCCACGTCGTCTCGCGTGTGCGACGCCGAACAGATGAAGCGCAGGCGACTGCGCCCGGTCTCCACAATTGGATACGTGACCGCGGAGGTGTGAATACCGCGGGCAAATAAGCCATTGACGATGGCAAATAGCTTGTCTTTGTCGGGAAAATGCGGGGTGACGATGGGGCCGTCGCCGGTGCCGAGATCATAGCCCGCTTCGGAAAATCGCTGCCGCATATAAGCGGTGGTATCCCATAGCCGCTCGCGCAGGGTGTCGTCGGTGCTCAGTCGATACAGGGCTGCGCGCGCTGCCGCGATGTCGGCGGGGCTAGTGGAAGCCTGGAAGATATAGGCGCGAGAGGACGATTTTAGGAGAGCGACGTGTTCCTCGCTGGCGGCGACGACGCCGCCGAGGCTGCCGAGGGCCTTGCTGAGGGTGGTCATGATGAAGTCCACTTGCTCGCTGACGCCCTGGGCCGCGCATAGGCCAGCTCCTCGATGGCCGTAGAAGCCAAAGGAATGGGCCTCGTCCACGAGCACCAGCGCGCCGTAGCGCTTGGCCGCGTGCACGATGTCGGCAACCGGTGCCGCCCCTTCGCCCATGCTATACACGCCTTCGAGAACCACGAGGACCGTGCGATAGGGCGATGCTTCGCTCTTGAGAACTGACTCTAGATCAGATGGATTATTGTGTTGAAACGTCCTGATCTGGGCTCCGCACAGCCGGGCGCCGTCGACGATGGACGCGTGACAGAGCTGATCCATCACGATGACGTCGCCGTCGCCGAGCAGGCCGGCGACCGCGCCGAGATTGGCGGTGTAGCCGGTGGGGAACAGGCATGCGGCGGGTTTGCCCACCAGCTCGGCAAATGCGTTTTCAAACTCCACGTGCAGATCGGTAACCCCGGCTGCCGCTGCGGACGTGCCCATGCCGGTGCCGAGGCGTTTGAGGGCTGCGCCGGCTTCCTCAATGACGGTTTGGTCGCGATTCAGGCCCAGGTACAAGTTGGTCGTCCAGATGATGGCCTCGCGCTCTTCCCGGGTATAGGCGTCGGCGACGATGCCCCGGTGCCCGCTCCCCGTACGCACCAGCTTGCTAAAGGGGTCTCGGCCCGGAGCGCCGACCAGGCGCTTGAGTTCGCGAACAAGGGTCCCCTTGTCGGTGGCGGACCACGCGGGCGCCTTGGCGGCAAAGAACGGCGGATGGCACGACTGAATCTGGGCCTGAAAACGGCTGAGCGTATCGATGGTATCCGGGGCGCCAGCTCGCGCTTTCTCCGCCGCAGCATGCTCCGCGGTGTCTCCCACCACGTCGAGGACGTAATCGGCCACTGCGGCGGGAGTCGAGCGCTGCATGATTGCCGATGCCGGCAGCTTTTGCTCGACGATGGCGGCGAGCCGGGCGCTCAGCTCCACCGTGCTCAGCGAGTCGAGGCCGAGGTCGTAAAACGAGTGGTCGGGCGGTACCTCCTCGGGGTCGCGAAAGCGCAGCAAGGACGCGATTTCGCCCTTGATAATCGAGAGC
>JAAUYH010096571.1_pt1 | contig 16580 bp, 12 predicted proteins | sample 7278061 | NCBI WGS metagenome assembly JAAUYH01 (sample SAMN14350203, study PRJNA611818) | marine sediment metagenome | isolation source: surface marine sediment (0.6m) | place: French Polynesia: Moorea | collected 2018-08 | reverse complement strand
ATAGATGTTATAATCATGTCTATTTCTCGGATGAATCAGGGACACTAGAGAAAATTCTAGAGTATGCGTACGGATTTTTTCTCCAACGGGCCGATTTCGGATAATCCTCGGCATCCAATGTTGCTTCAGATACGGACCGTTAATTCACGTGTCGGATAATAGGAAAAGAGCGGATATTTTGCGGATATTATCCGTTTCCATTTCGGTGGATTATCACGGAACGGAACCTGTCCGAATTCCCCCCTGCCAGGTACGGTATGATTCGACTACAAATAATAGGAAGAGCACTACTCGGACAAACCATCTCGTGTCATAGCTATAGCCTCGGTCATACTATCTGTGAACAAAGAGAAGCTACAGCCGAATTTTCTTAAAGGAACAACCAAATGCATTGGTTGACTCTGCAGATACTTGTCGCTCCTTCCCCTGCTCAATATTATCCAATTAGGAACCTGTTAAGAAAAGCACATTCAACCTGCAAGATCTATTTCAACATTTGTTGAAAAAGAGATTTTACCCTATTTATTTCAAATAGTTTCGATTTCGAAACAAATTTTGATCTAGAGCCATCTCTGTAGAAATATAGCGAAGTAATTTGCGATTTTCGTCGTCTAGTTGATCCATGAATACTTGTCGTTCTAAATCTCGGGCTTCCCGACTTTCGCGATTATGCAAGAGGCCTTTTTGTGTTGGTTAAGCTGTTGTATTTCCCATTTCAGGAAAATTTAAAGCAGAGAAATCACTGCAGTAAAAGCTAATAAAGCAAATAACGTAATGCAAAAATTAACGGCTGTGAAAATCAAGATCTTTCTCTCCCTATTGCCAAAAAAGGAATGAATCAACCCGAACGCATTTGAAGATCAGATGAAGTACGCGAATACCATGACTAAAGAAACGATATAGATTGTATACTCGACGAATGCATGTAAAGAGCACGGTTTGCGTAAAATTGATTGCAACCGTGAAAATTTCCAATATAAAGCAATCAATCTCATATCTATAAAATAATAATTTATGATTGCGATCCCATCATAGGCAATTCATCAAATCAAGTATCAAGGCAAATTATTTTGAATGATCTTCTGAACATTTGAGCTTTTGAAGGAGAACATCGTGGTCGGTTTAGTGAAACCTGTAGGATTTGAAAGTGGCGTCATCATCAAGAAAGCTACCAAAAAAGCAATTTAGAAGTTGCTTATGAAGCGCTGCCCAGAAGTGAAGAAAGACCTTACATCTAGAACCAATAATTCTACTCGCCGAAATGTTGAGCACTTGATTTTTGCATGCCTTAAGGAAAGCATTGCAAAGCTAATGGTCAAGAAATGTTTAAAAAGGAATCGGGTACACAAAACCACACAGACACCTCAAAACATATGTTTCTAATGGAGACGAAGGACATTTATTGCAGATCTACAATAACATTCTAGCAGATATTCGGGCATAATCTACACTTTCGAGTCAGAAAACTCAAGCAAGAGCTCTTATCCAGGCAGCAGACCGACAAATGGCAATGTATGCATATTTACGCCTAATAGTGCTAAACAACTACCCTACATCATATGTACAAAACGAGTAGTTGCGCAAGTTCTCCAAATACAAAGCTGTAATTGGTAACGATGACTTTAAAAGTACACTGCTGAAACTCGACGAACGAGTAGAGCTTCGCATTATGACTGAAATGGAGAACACTTAAGGTGCACTCCTCTTTGATGGATGGGCTGATGCGAGTGTGCATTACATGGATATCTCTACTCAGTGCACATACCAAAGTATGAAGTAAGGAATTCAGGTGTGCTGGACAAAATAGAAGAAGTTGTCATTTATTCTTTTGTCTGTGAGCCCAATAGCTCAAGCCAGTAACGAAACTGGAAGTTCAAATGATAACTCTGATGTAGAAGCAGCGTCATTTGATGCTGTGACCCATGTGCAGCATTTCGAAGATGTTTTATCTGTTTTTGATTCAAACTTGCACGACTGGGCTTTATGTCTTATTGGTGACAATACAGCAGTTAATCGACTGACAGCAGATCTACTCGAAAAACCATAGGTTGTTGGTTTAAGTCATAGACTGAATCTTGAAGTTTCTAGAATGATCGAGTCTTATCATCGGCCCATTGCATAACACAATGACTACTTGTTTGAGAAAACTTAGAGACATAGCTATTTTACGTAACATAACATCTCTTGGACTTAGTCTGAATAATTCTATCGATGGTCATCAAAATGCTCTGTGATCAAAAGATCCAATCAAATCCGATAATGCCTTATTACTGTAGCAGATACTGAAGGTGCATCACTCACACTGAACAGAAGTCGGTGATTGAATAAAAACAATTTGGTTTTAAATTGATTAAAACTAGGATTGCATTTCAGATTTTGTTCTTGGATTGCAATTGGTATTAGAGTAAAAATGCAGTCAATAAAAATCAAATTCAAGCAAACGGTGGTAGAGAGGAACTTGGACGCATGCCTAATTAAAATCCAAAATGAAATCAGTTTCCCTTTTAGGTACTCAAAATGTAGCCATTCAGTGCCGAAGCTGAGAAATAAATGGTGAGCGCCAGTTCTTGATTAAGAGAAGATGAATGACAAACCTAAATCAGTTACACGGCACCAACATATTAACTCATGTGGAATACTATGATGAAATTCAAATTACAATGAAAATTGCAGCAGCACAAAATCTTGTGCTTGAGGGGCTGGTTTTATCAGCGCATACTTCTGCAAAAACTTGGACACCCCCATTTTCATTAAACTAATTCCCGATTCATCTAATCGACATGCTATGGTAATGCGTACATGCAAGCTAAATAGGTTCTTTATGATCCTAAGAATCACGTTGAAATATTGGTCTACTTCTTGATAGATCCTCGAAGAGTTTCGGTTCACAAGCCGCAGCTCTATTCATTTTACCATCGTATTCAATGAAATTAAATGATTCATATTTACTGTAATCGTTATTGACCAAATTGTATTTGGGCCTATTCCAGTCAATTACCAGAAAGATTGATGTCGAAATTATCAACAGCTAACTTGGAACTTGATTTTGTTGAAGCTTGAAAGGTATAATTGCTTACTTTAGGTTCCATTAGGATTTCAGTTTCACAATTTTATCGGTGTTTGACTGTCGTCGAACCACAATTTAAGTAAAAATTCGCATAGGCTCAAAACTGCTGAACGATCTGGACGCGTAACGGTGGGTTAGAAGCAGGAGCTAGCATTATTCGCACAACTATCCAGTAATCTCTATCTTTTCAATCAATCAAAATCCTCAGCGTTAACGTCGCTACGAAACTACCTGACACGCAGCCACGTAAGTAATCGGGGTATTATCTCGCTTGGACGGATTTATATTCCTGATATTGATAAATGAAGACAAGTGTTTCATCCAATTATGACTTCCAACCCTTTGGCAAACGCACACAGATATAAGGTAGAAGTGATCGGAACAAAAAGGTAGCATTGCCATCATTTAGGAAAGACATCAAGACACATGCCGAAGAATCATTGAATTGAAAAACCAATAGCACTGCTGAACACTCTTGAAATGTGCAAGACTTCTCCCAGCACACAAAAACGAAGATTATGAGCAACTGTGGAACATGAGAAGTATCGCTTATTGACACCTCATAGCGACATTAATTGAAGCGGATTTCGTGAGACTAGGGATTCTATATCGAGATGGATAATCGGCGTTAGGAAATCAACTGTCCTGTGTGAATAAAGCATGCAAAAGAATGCTGTGACTTAATGGGCGTAGTCTAAATACATTGCTTTGTACGATTGAGTCAATCAGGTATTCTGTATACGAAAAACATTTATGGGAATCAGTCCTTAGCAAACCTTGTCACAAACTTTCGTGGAGTACAACACAGCCTGGAAGCAAACAAGAAAATCAAATATCACCGCTTGGTACCGACTCTATGAACCTTAGGCTGTTAGAGCGGTCAACTCGTCAAGCCGTCCTTGTGAACAACTGGAGTCACTTTCGAAACATGTTCGAAAGTGCTTTCATAGATTTTCGGAAGGAATACGTTGCCATACTGCCCTTGCACAGTTCTTCGAAATGCGGCCGTTTCTATTTTGGATTGCCCGCGGTGTTAAAAACAACGATCGCCTAGGAGGACGTGAGTTCCGAGTAGACAGATCCATCTTAACAGTTGTGCAAATATCACCTCTTCCGGATACCGCCTTCGCGACTCCGCATCAGACTATTGTAGATTTTGAGTAGTTGAAATATGCGATTTGTTTCAATTTCTGGGATCTACGACGGATGACTACTGACAGAAATAGTTAACTTTAATTTCTAATGTAGAATATTATATACAACTACATAATTAATTTTAGACATTAAATCCAAACATAAAAATCCCAACTTCGAAGCTAATCAGTGGCCAAGAAACCAGTGGCAGAGTATGTTACTACAACCTTGAGACATGATAGAAATCTAACTATTGGTGATCTTTCAAAAACTAACTGTAGTGTCATATATTACGATCTGGCAAGACTTTCACTGGTCTGCCCGGCAATGCCCTGTAAAGACTGTTTTCTGGGATGTATTTCAATACAAATTTGGAAAAAATAGTCATTATTATTCGAAAGTTTTATTTGGTCGTGTAACATTTCTAAATTTCTGTTTGCGTACATAAACTCTTAAGCTAGTGAAAGACTCATGATAGAAAGAACAAAGAAAAGAGGAAAAATAGATCACAGAACATAGAAGTAAGAGAAAAAGGAAATAAACACATGTCAAACCATCCCATCCGAGAAAGCATCGTCTCGACATATAGAATTCGTCTTGAATATATTGAGAATTCAGAAACTCTTTTTTCGTTGTCCATGTGTTTTAATGGCCGCCGTTGACCTTCCTCTTGTCGTATTAAATCGAGTATGTATTTGATTTCTTATTATTCTTTGCTATTTGAGTTCTGCTTTGCGGAAGGATTTTTTAAAATAGCCGTGTAAATGGAATAAATTTCAAGTGAATGCCATCATTTAATGCAGACAAAGCGCAACATTGATTTTGCTCTCCGTCCAACTGCCTCTAAGCATTATTGTGTCTACACGATTTACATAAGCGAAATGTGTCATTAGTACTGTAAGAATAAAACTGCGGGCCAAATCGCACTAAATATATATGAAGCGTATAAAAGTTTCATAACAGATTCGAGCTCTGAACTTCATAGGAAATGAATGGATGTTTCTCAAGACGCAGTTACATCAGCATCGAGCACATTCAAAGAAACATATAGAAGTGCTGCTTGACATTTGACACATTTATGGAGCTATCTATCGGAGACCTACTGGCATAACTTGGTCGCTTCTTCGCTAAAATGAATTTGAATAATGCACAGAATTAAAGTTTTAAGTATGAAAATGAACATATTTATCAAATTTTGTGTTCATTGCTAGGTTATTATCGATCTATGATTGAATGGTTACAAACAATATATATCTATTTGGTCATACATCGTGGACTCAAGAACATGGAAAATAATCGTACTAGTTTTGGTCGCTGAGCCAACTTTCAAGGAAGAAGACATCGCAATTCTCCACTGTATCATACACATCTGCTTCTGAAGGGAGAAATTTTAGAGTAACTACAACAATACTAAAGCAAATTTCAATTCCTAGAAACTAATGCGGAATATCCCTGACTTATTAAATATTCAAATTTCGGTGAAAATGCAAGTAATATCTAAATCTAAAGTGGACTACAATTGAATAATCGAAAGGAATCTTTTACAAATAATAGAAAATAATTAATGAAATTTTCCGTTCTGTAAATTTTTGTTGGCTGAATTGAGTATTTTGTTACAAGAATCGATCGGAAGAATACTTCCGCATAGATAAATTCATCAAATTCAAAAAATATTTAAAGCAATCAGCGTAGATTTATGGGCTATGGTATGGTATTGAGCTTTGTTCGAGGTTTCACTGATCCTTTTGAAACAAATAAATTATGAAATGTTCCGAATCAGAAGGGAAACCATGATTTGAGACAAAATCAAGCATCTAGAGTCCTGAAAATGCAGATTAACACCGATACAATGCCATACACTGAATACAAGCTACGGTATGAACCATTAACTCCTGGAGCAGTCTTATTCTTATATTGGACTGCATACACCCTGTTTGTTGCACATATAACCACTGATTCCAGTCCAACTTCTGGAAGATTCCATCCAAGAAGAATTAATTGGATGAAAAGTACCAAAGATAAAAACTCTCATACGTTCCACCGGCTTGGATGCCACTTATTTCACATGTCGCACTGGATTGTAAAGCGCCCGCTGAAGTCATTCCCTTCTCGACAAATGGAAAAGTGCTTACTTTGACAATATATGTGGGTTGGAATGTGACCTGTTCCAACCAACAATAGGTCGGATTGCTCCTATCAAAAGTAGAATAGCTCACCAAGTGGATCGTTTAGGACAGTGCACTTAAAAATAGACGTGCTATACGCCTAAATGAAAAAAGAAAATCCCAGTAAAGAATGCCTAATGTGTAGCACAACACCAGTGGTTGCGTTTCTTTCCTATATGACCACTTTCTTGGAGAAAAATTAATAATGAAAGTAATAAAGAAACATCGGAAGCATTCGACCTTAAAATCTCCACGAAATCTATATGTTCCTGCGTATAATTGCGATCGATGCGATGCGTAGAATAATATTCCAAGCTGTTCACACGTTACTTTCTGATCAGTTGAACAAATCTTGTTTTCTGTCGGTCGGTCAAATATGTTTTATCTGAACCAAAACTGTCTCGGACCTATAATTTGTTTCTGGGATTCTAGCGCAATAATTTTTTCCGGAAATCCCGTGCACTCTGCAGAAATCGATCAATACGAAATTGAAAGTAGAATTAGAATGATAGGGAAAGAAAATATCGAGCAATGATATCGGTATGGTTCGGCCTCTCTCTGAAGTGTCCTGTTTTGGGTCTAGTTGAACATTCTAACATTCTCTTCCAGGATTTAAAGTTTCGATACACGCTTTTTCACAAGCATCAATAGCAACAGTAGCGTCACTATCAGAATTTAAAACCGATAGCGCTTCTGAATACATAAAATTCTCTGTAATCTATGTTCACCAGTTTGATCCCTTGAAAGTATGTGCTGTGGTGACCGATGCAAGAGCCGATTCAGAAAGATCCTTACTATTGGCCCTATAGCTGCGGCGCCAGGAGGTCTATTTAATGAAATTCATCGGCGGCTGAGATTAATCAAATGACTCTTGTAGATATGTATAAAACGTATTTATTGTTCAGAAATTGAAGAATGGCATTGAAATTTCAACAAGTAATGTAATAAATCGTTCATTGTGCCAGATGCTTGGTCATCTTTCTTTATTTTATAAACTTGATTACAAGTTCTCTATAAGGCAACCGCCAATTGGATATTGTTTCTTGATAATAATTGTCCGAGATATTTCGATAACCCTGTAGGACTATATTCTGTGTACTTATCTTCTTTTTTCTTAGGGTCATCTATAAACTTCTGAATGCTGCCGCAGCTAAAATCTGAGACTATTGCCTAGGCTCTTCTCCCACAAATTTCTGTTTTGAAGTCGAAAGATGTGTCGACTCAGCTCTTTTGACTTTGCTCTTTACCATTCGCTGGATTTAGCGCGAGATGAGCTACCAGAATGAATAATATCTTGAAGTGAAACTTTTCTTTCTAAATTTTTCCGAGATCTTCTGAATTTTGTAGGTAGGAATCGGGTAGATTCTTTTTGCTTCATCAAGCACTCTTGATTTGCAACACATTTCTTCCAAGTTAATGCCCAGTCATTCAGTTTTCTCCGCATGATTCGGTCTTTTCAATATGCTTTTCATTTTTCTAGCAGTGTTGGGACGTCGGTCCTCATTGTCCAGTCTTGCATGATATGAGGCTCAGTCAAGAGCAACGAGAGACCTTGCATTTTCTCAACCATATTAGGAAATTCTTTCGTTTCACGCCAGATACTGAACATTTTTCAGTTCATTTCTATGATGTAATCAGTCGACATTTCTGACTTAGAGCCACGGAATAATAAGAGGTCATAATCTAAAATGCATGGTTACTCTCTCACCAAATATTGACATGGTTGAGCGTTCAGCAATTCCTAATAGGACATTCTATGTATCTCTCGTTGAATCTGCCGAGATAAGTTATTTGAGTTGTCACGTATGTGGCTAATGTTGTGAAGACTGTGTCGTAGGAATTGTTCAACAACTGTCTGTCTTGTAGTGTTCGTCGTTGAGTGTTGAATCATGCCACTCTACTGAATTGTTGAATTGGACAATCACCATTGTACGATTTAATGCCAGTGTAGAACGAAGTGAACGACAGCTCGCAGTCTCAAGAAAGGCAGCAGAGGAAGTTTACCGCCTACAGTCTACCCTACTATTGCTCTCGCTCATCGCGGCAAGCTACTACCATTCGGTTTGCTTTGCAACTGCGAGGATATACCCCCTCGAGTACGCAAGCAATACCGTATCAAAACCGTAATCTCAACAAAGTCTCCAATTGTATCCTTCCATACCTTCGCACAAACCATTTTTGTAGACCTATATTTCATCCTAGTAGTAAATTTGATAGCACAAAGCCGATAATGCTCAATTCATTCGACAAAACTGTCTCTCATACTGATCATGTCAACCCGATTGCCAGTATGCTCGTACCATGAGGGTTGATTACAATAGATGAATCCAACCGAGGTCATAAATCTGAGCACGGTAGAAGGAGACGACTTCCTCACAGGCTTATTTGGTGACGACATGTCATTGCCACTGTATAGATTCAAATGCCTAATGTTATAGACGTTCAAGATAATTCTCTTCACGTATATAGCGTTAATGAAGGTAAACACGATTTCAGTAGGTACAAGTCTCCGACCATCTGCCGTACAACAGCACAATACTTGTCAAGTATTTCAGAGGTTTTTGAATACTGAAGGGAATCCCCTGCTTTGCACTTTATATTATCTATATCGGCTTTTTTCTAAAATCGTAGAACCATTTTACATCCTGCTTCTGTCGCAGCCATAGTCCTCTCCATTAATCGATTGACAACCATGCGCTGTTTTTTAACTCTCGCACAGAAAGAACAATTTCAGTCGAATAATGATCTCAATGTAAGATCGATCTCACATCCGGATACGATTATGTGGGTCCTGTTTTCATCGGTGCATGCTTGAGACTTAATTTTCTTCAATGTAAAATCAGCGAAGTCGCAGGCATAGAATTTGTTCCTCTGAAATAGGTGCAGGCAATGCATTAAATGATAAGTTTATCACACATTGCATGTCAGCCTAGTTCTTGACGGGTTGCTTGCAAATCGGCGTCAAGCAAGCACACTAGCTCCCGCAACGTTTAACTTACTGCATCCACAAACAATGAAATTTATCGACAATTGGGCATCAAAGATCAAGAATTGTTGTAACAGGAACTACAGATCGCTTTACGGGAAGCCTAATGTATATACATAATGCCATGAATGTCTCTATATCAGTAGACTGAAAGAATTAAATTGTTCAAATAAAAATTCTTAAATTAGCTTAATGAGGTTGCTGATATTTATTGCTGACGTTGATTGTAATGGATAAAATGGGACTAACGTTCAAGCCCTATGTCCCTTATTTCTGAAGACTTGAACAAGTAAGAGCGCGTTCTGCACTTTTCTCTAATGATTTGTATGTCTTACACGTCATCCTTTTAATGTGTCCGGCTGTAGACGAGTGAGATTCAAGTAACTATTAGTTAAGTATAGTAGGGTACCAAAAGTCTGAATCCTCTCTAATTTAAACAAAATTTAGGTCATAATACAGCACTGCAAAAAATGTTATTTGGAAGAAACATCCCCGACAACTACTCCACCAAATTGTCTCATCCAATGAAACAACACTGAAAGGAAGTAAAAACGATAGTGGTTGGTTGTGTAAATATTGAAAGGTACGTAAAAGTAAATTTGATTGGTTATGCTTATGTGTATGTGTGTCTATTGAAAAACAGGGTTCTCTACGTATACCGCGTTCACCGGCGAGTAAATTTAGTGGACGACAAAGTTTGGAAATACGCCTCAAATCAGTTTATTCGCCTCAACATTTTGAAAACGTGTAACTAAGGCGCACCATACATTTCGATGTTTATCCTGTCCAATTCAGTTCAGGCGACTGTATTCCGCATCTCCCTGCTAGAAAAAGAATCAAATGCATCAGTTTCGTTGGTCGAGAAAATATCTAAAAAATTATCCACTCTAGGAGCTTAATTTTTTTCAAAAAAATTCATCCCTTATCCGCCTCCGCACAGTTATTTTTGCGGAATTCCGCAGGAAACCCTGCCCGCATTCACCCCTGGAGATTACAGTATCTTCGGTAAATCAATTTAGTGGTATCGCCGTAGTCTCTGTTCTCCCACAGACATCCAACGCTAGAACAATGGGTCTTGAACAATTCGCCGACGAGTTGATCGCCACCGCGAACCGCCTCGCGGCGCCGGGCAAGGGGATCCTCGCCGTCGACGAGTCTACCAGAACCATCGGTAAGCGACTCGCTTCCATTGGCGTTGAAAACAACGAAGCCAACCGTCACGCGTATCGTGGGTTGTTGTTCGCATGCGAGGGACTTGGTGAATACATCAGTGGTGCGATTCTCTTCGAGGAGACGTTGTATCAATCGAATGCAGAAGGAAAGCCGTTTGTGGACTGCCTCAATGAACTCGGCATTATTCCTGGAATCAAGGTTGACAAGGGCTTGTCGTCGCTCGGTGGTGGAGAGTCGTTCGAAACTTGGACCCAAGGACTTGACGGGCTTGCGGAACGTTGTGCAGAGTACTACAAGCAGGGTGCCCGTTTTGCTAAGTGGCGTGCTGTGTTGCAGATTTCTGACAAGGCCCCAACGCAGATTTCTATTGATGCGAACTGTGGCGGACTAGCCCGTTATGCTCGTGTCTGCCAGGACCAGGGATTGGTGCCCATTATTGAGCCGGAAATTCTGATGGACGGCGATCATACTATCGAACGTACTGCGGAAGTCCAGGAAGAAGTACTGGCGGCGGTGTACAAAGCGTGTGACTTGAATGGTATACTACTTGAAGGGTCCCTGTTGAAGCCGAACATGGTTGTACCAGGTGCAGACTTCTCTGGTACCACATCTCCCGAGGAAATTGGTAAGTACACCATCCAAACCATGCAGCGACGTGTACCACCCGCGGTTCCAGGAATCATGTTCTTGTCTGGTGGAATGAGCGAGGAAGAGGCTTCGGTCAACCTCAGCGTCATGAACACCTTGCCGAGGAAGGGTCCGTGGTCTTTGTCATTCTCCTTTGGTCGTGCCTTGCAGCAGAGCTGCCTGAAGACGTGGCTGGGAAAGGCGGAGAACATCCCCGCAGCCCAGAAGGCGCTTCTTGCGCGTGCCCGCGCCAATTCGATGGCGAACCTAGGCAAGTACAAACACGGGTTGGAGCCCAGTTTGGACAAGTTGGGCACCTTCGAGAAGGGATACAAGTATTAGATTACTTTCCTTCCCGCATTCTTGAACTTTCAAGGCTTGATTGATATTGGTCACCGTCTCAGTAATTTCATAAGGTGTCTTAAACACTCGTATGGTACCTTCTACAATCGGATTGATTCCGTTTCTATTTCACTCCTACCTATTCTTCCATTGCCCCCTTTTCGCGGCTTATTGAAATCGTATGTCCACACAGGTTCATCAGTTCTTTCCCTACCATTGCCGTCCTTCCACTACACTGACTATCACCACGTCACCCCAACAGATGTAGTCAATATCCTGCAGATCTTCGAGCAAGGTCTTTGATGGTGGCGTTCGTTCACTTGAACGTCAAACGTGGGTGTCTGAATGTGGACAACGGGCGCGCACACCGACCAAAATATCAATCTCAGTCTATGAGGCACGCTACTGTCTGTACCTATAGCCGAAAGAATTTGGTCGAGACAATTGAGCTCAGACAAACGCCAACTTCCCGATGCTGTAATCTCCTGACAAGAATTTCGATTAAATTTAGAGCCCTGATTTTTCTGATCCTCTCCACCGAAGTTGATGAAAATCGTGCATCCAGAAATTCCTAGACCGCTAGACTGCAAGATTTCAGCGAATAAAATCTAAGAGACGCAAAGAAAAGTGCGTCAGTTTCGAAATATCTGTATAGCATTGCGATCGCCTCTACAGAATTCCAGATGACGACAGACCAATCCGAATGATGTTCGCTCTGCGAAAGCCCAATAGAATTACGAATGCTGATGTTTGTAATTTGAACAAAACCTCTGAGCATACAGCGCATTTCGATATGAACTCCAAGAGAATTTAGAAAACTAGAAGTCTGGGGATTACTGCATTCCCCTAATACCGCGCATTAAGTGCGCTGTGCAGTACAGTATTCCCTCGTCATCGGGGAACAACCTACTATTTTCTATACGAGGGGAACTCAGCCGAGCGCCGGTGAACAATGGAAGTTTAATTGCCATTTGTTCACCACTCTTGCTTGTGTTTGATGTGCATGATATAGTACACTTTCACCACCAAAAACATAGCAGCGCGTTCCGTTCATAAGGGTTCAATTTCGTGCATGCTCCCTATTCTTTTTCTATTATTCCGGCAACGTTTCTTCTCTACTGCATACGTGTTGTTTTGCAATGCAACTCGTTGTGTCGGTGGTGAACATTGCTTTGTAGTCGCAGTCTCAAATGCACTTGATTACACTTAACTTATTGCTGCTGATAGTATCGAGAATTGTAATATACCGAACCACTCTAATAATATCGACTCTGAGATGATATTCTGCATGTAAGTTTAGTGTTAGTTCATGAAAGTCAACCATTTCGTTCTTTGGTTTTAACTGTCCATGGGTGCTCACCACAATAATTGCGCCACACACCCCGTGTTAAACCTACCAGAAGATAGTCAATGCGTTGAGCAGAGTTGTGAACGTCTAGAGCCGGCTAGATGGCGAAACTCGATATCAAAATCGTTCTGAGATTTTATGTACAAATGCCTACTTCGGACATGTTTTCGATAATGTCAATTACAATTTGAGCACCAAGTTTGGTTGCTGTTCGAACATTCCCTCTGTGCACGCCACTCCCGGTATCGGATCTCTTCGACTGGGTTCCACAAATCTGTCGGTCTGCGATACTTCGCTTGATGCTCACAGTGCTCGATGAAATGTTGGGGATGAAAGTGTTACACATACAGTATTCTGTTCCCTATAAAAAAGAATTTCTCGGGGAGCATTACAGCGCGTCTTTAGTTTCGAAAAGGTCGCTTCGGGGGAATCGAAGATGAGAAAATACTCAGAAACAAGGCCACAAGCTTGTAAATTTTTCAAGTTTGCCTTGCTGAGCAGATTGTGATCAAAACACTGTGCGTTCTTCTGCTGCATCACTTAATTGAAATATGCTCAATAATTGATGCAGTTCTGATTCCATAAACTAATTATTGAAATCTAGAGATTTGCCAACTAATGTCGAATTTTTGAACTGACTACCATTCCCTAACTTTACGAGCTTCATTAAGAGAAATTTTTACAGCAATTATTGAGTTTTCATAACGAAACTAGCAATTCACCTACAAAATATCTGTTGATCAATGAACTAGCGGTATGTTCCAGAAGAAGAATCAAAACACACACATGGAACTGAAATGTACTGAGTTAGCGCTTGTACTGTGATTATAACCTATACCATGTGTTTTTCATTATTTACAGACGCCATTATAGGACTTAATTCTTAATGGGTAGAGTAGCGCGCGTCACATTGCTAAAATGATTTTAGAACTTGCAAACTGCAACAAACTGATGAGCTCTCCCTCCGTTCATCCGAAGTTTAGAAGGTTACCACAAATTATATATAGAAGTTCAACGATCAAACTGTTATTATAGACTTGGAGGATCAAACTGCCGTAGTTCTATTTGTATTGTTAATGAAGAATTCTTTATTTCAGTATTACTCTATGTGGGATAACTCAGTAAAACTCGCAGGCAACTAAGCTCCATAAGTTTGCACGAGTAGCAACGAAAATGTAGATAAGCTAAAACTCACTTGCAAATCGAATGTTTTCTTGATTACAATAAACCGCAATAAAATACCATCCAAAACTCGCCCATGCCCATTAAATTGGGCAGTTGATGCGTTCGATAACGTAGTATAACTGATTTGCAATAAATGAGATTGGGTTCTTTTACAAATGCAACTCTTTTGATGATAGAAATGTTACTTCTCTCGCAAGACAACTCATTAAAGGTTTGCCAAAGTGTATGTCATTGGGTTGTCTATGTACGAATTCATAATTTAGTAAGTAAGAAATTAGGAGTCTAAATTGCAACATAGCATATCACAAAGAAAAATCTTGGCTTATACAAGCAAAAAACCTAATTCATACAACTACATAAGCTCAGAAAACAAACAAATGATACTTGAAAAATGACAGCGTGATATATCAGTGCAATTGATTCAGTACAATAGATACGGCACCTAAGTACATTCAGCATGGTCATTCGGAAGATCTCACATTCGGTCTAAAATGCCGCAAATGTATTCTATACTTTTTCAGTTCATCTATTTCTATGTACAGTGACCTATATACTGGCAGCCCTCCATCATTATTCTCATCTCGTGCCTACAAGTACGAGGCTCCTAACGGGTTTATCTGTCGATACAGAAAACCTTTGCTGAACAAACCAATAATAAACCGCGATCTGCAGATGGCTAATAGAAAGGCAGTGCAAGGTTTGCTTCGTGAACGGAAGCTAAAAAAGAGAATAGTGCCGGCGAAAAAATAGAAATCTATTTATTGTCGCAAAGCAATGCAAAAGCTACAAATAAAATTCGTGCTTGTGTTGGCTCCTTCTAATTCTTTTCTGGTATTTGATAAGTTATCTGAATGCTATGTTCGATATTACTTAGCATTTCGATGTGAATATCGGCAAACTTTTCATTTGATGAAACACAGAATCGCTGTTTTGCCTTATTTTCTAAGAGCTTGTGCTGCAACACTTCGGTAGGAAAGGCACCAGTACCAAGCACAAAAAGTGGCCGTCGGTAGTGGGAGAAGATTAAAAGCACAGAAGTGTGGATGCGAGACCGTAAAACACTACCAACTCACACTGCGCGCTTCTGACTCGCTGGCGGGGAAGAAGAAGTGGAACAAGAAAAATTAAGGTCGACAACGACGCAGGAAGGCCACCCGTGGATAATCGAGCATCCGAGAAACCCTTCTGAGGGCGTCTAAACACAAGAAAAACATGTAGAGTCCCTTAAAGCTGTCAAAAAAGTGCGATGCAACAGCACCAGTGGTTGAGAGAAGTGAAAAATACCGCTGGCGGCCGAGTTCGGGCCTAAAATTCATCAGTTTACTGAAAGGAGTCCCCATTTTACTTATAGTTATTTCTATTAAAATCATGATGCTACCTAAAAATAAGAGTACTAAAATACTAAAAATAGTAAAAATGTGGACCAAATACTAAAATAGATATTTGCATTGGATAGGCAGTGCTCACGGTTAAATTCGCATAGTAAGCTGTCTATGGACGGCCAAAGTCTTCTCCATGCCCTTCGATCTATCTAGTGACGCCGACGAGTGGAATTTCGTGGAGCTGAACAGCACACAGACTTCGGATGTGATGAGCTCTCAAATTAATACATTTCCTTTAGTCAGAAATTTACTTTCTTGTGGCTGGTTGTTCGGCGAAATTTATGTTGGTTTACAATCTCGAGGCATCATAGCCTATTTTTTCGCTGCAGATCTTTTACTTCACCACATCTAAGTGAATTTTGTAGAGCCAAAAGATAATATTGCTAAATTCGTACGAAGGAATATACTCGAGCTCACCAGAAGACAAAGCGATTGTGTTCATCTTCTAGTTCTCTACAATATAAGTGCAGTGCTTATGATTAAAAGGCAAAAAGTCGTGTAAATTTTAGCTCCAGTAAGTCTGTTTCAATGGTCGTCAACACGGAAAGGTATTGATTAAGGGGTTAGAGTCAGGCTCGACGAAGGATTTATTTGGTCTATATCACAGCAAAAATGAAGTGCGAAATAATCAAAACAATTAGTCTTGGATGTTAAGTTCTGAAACCGATATAGAAAATAGTGTTTTTGCTATTTTTCTTATGAATAAGTGAAGTAGCTCACCAATAATAGTTGAATATCAGGATTGATCTTCTGGAACAAGCGGAATTAGAAGTTGATTTTCATTTCTCAAGTGAGTAAACAATTTCGGATCATTATACCTCTCTCAATCTACTAAAAGTGAATAGAGATTGGACGCCTATGAAAAATGCACAGGCTTTGTTACAACGGAAACAGATGATATCATACGAGTATGCGACAAATTTGAGTTGATAGTGTGTTCAAAAGTCTATGACTGTGATAGTACCGACGTTATGGATCTCAGTATTTAACAGCATGTAGTGTAAGTGGTGTTCTTGATGAGGTCATGCTCACTTAGAAATTCTAGCAGAAAGCATAGGTCTTCTTATTCTATGAAAAGTTAATGAATCTAGTTGTTCTAGAAAGAGAGTAAAAATGAGATAGACAGCCAAACTTTGAAAGCAAATTGATTTCTGTATCGCAGGGTATAGTT
>JAAUYH010108022.1_pt1 | contig 16582 bp, 9 predicted proteins | sample 7278061 | NCBI WGS metagenome assembly JAAUYH01 (sample SAMN14350203, study PRJNA611818) | marine sediment metagenome | isolation source: surface marine sediment (0.6m) | place: French Polynesia: Moorea | collected 2018-08 | reverse complement strand
GACACTAATTTCTCTGGTGGTTTTTGCGTCATGGGTCATATTCTACGATACATCCCCTACATTTGTTCCTTCTTCTTTTTTCTTCTTACCCCGATTTACTGAGCGGATACTAATATTCTTTATAGAAAAGTAAAAAAGTTTATTTAAATACTATAGCGGTTTATGCCGTACATCGTTATCTTACATGGTTAAATATAAAAACTACACTTACAGGAGAGAATTGGCATAAAAGCTTAAGAGCAATATTTGATGCAACTGATTTAGAGATAGTGCAGTTAACTTCTAATGTTAGTGATGTTTTTGATATTAGAATTAGAATTTATTCTAGTGAAGATAAAACCCATTTGCCTGCAGATTTACACCTGGTAATCCTTGATGAAACCCAAAATCCTTGTATGAAAGTTCTGTCGAGAAACATCGACAATTGGATTCAACTAGAGTTTAGTTGCGAACATGAAGAAAAATTCAGTGTCATGTTGATATTAGGAGACACAACCATTAAAAAAGATTTTGTGGTTTGAACACATAACAGTAACGCATAACAGTAAAGGAGACGGCAATTGTGCTTGTCAAACTTAAACTTAGAGGAAATTCACAACAGGGATGGAATATAGATCTAACAGAAAAACAACTAGAAATTGAAACTGAAGGATTTTTACCACCATTACCTCCAGGATTAGAATCATCTTTAAGCAAATGGCAATCATCTTATCGCCAAATAGATTCGGTACGTTCCTGTATTGCTCCCAAACCTGGTACCCGGATTGTGCCAAAAAGTGTGGCAAGATATTCTAGCTTTGAACATACTGCAGTTGTAAGGAAAGACCTTAACCAATGGCTTAATAGTGGCGACCCGAGGTGGCAACCAATTCGGGACAAATTAATAGAAATTTCACAAAAACTGGAGTCTACCAATGAAGAAATTTTTGTCCTTATTGATGCCAAGGATATTGATTTACAAAGGCTTCCTTGGCAAGAATGGAATATTTTTGAAAAATACTATCCTCAGACGGAAATTGCCCTGAGTCTGGCGAAAAGTTCAGATAAAACAACCATTAAGATTCTGCCAAAAAGCAAAAACATGAGAATTTTAGTTGTTGTGGGTAGAAGCGATGGTATTAATACTCAAGAAGATCTAGAAATAATTCAGGATTTAGAAAATCATGGAGCAAAAGTTGTTTGCTTAATCAAACCTACCCCTAGGTCATTATGTGAAGCTTTATGGGATGAGGAGGGTTACCATATTTTTGTATTCACAGGACATAGTGGAAGTGGAGATAATGGTACTATTGGTTGGATTGAGCTAAATGATAAACATAGCTTAAAGATAGAGCAGTTTAAAGAAGCTTTGCGAGAAGCAATAAATAGAGGTTTACAGTTAGCAATTTTTAATTCTTGTGATGGTTTAGGACTAGCCAATCAACTAGCACAATTAAACTTACCTCATTCCATTGTCATGCGCGAGCCGGTACCAGATCTGGTCGCGGTAGAATTTTTTAAATATTTTTTCAACGAATTTTATAATAATAAATCTATTTTTAATGCAGTCCACACAGCACGCAAACACTTAGAACATTTCCAGTTAGATTATTTTAATGATGATTGTTTCCCTGGTGCAACTTGGCTACCAATAATTTGCGTGTTACCAGATGTAGATACATTAAATTGGCAAGAAATGACTGACGGGAAAAAATTTAATTCAATGATATTCAGGAAAAGCAAAAAAACAAAAAAACGTAAGTATTTAATTACAAACCCGGGTTATTTCTTTTATATGAGCATACTTGCTGCGCTCATAGGTTCAACCCTATTTTATATTTATAAAACTCCTTTTACCATACCTCTTGGAGAAAAGCGGGTAGTAAAAAAGACAAACGAAAAAAGCGATTTTAGTTTTATAAGTCTTCCAAAGGGAACATGGCGTTATGGAGGTAGTACTAGTTGGACTCCAATACGCGAAAGATTTGAGCAGACACTAAAAAGTACACATCCTCACTTCAAATTAAAATATACTACTTCCAGTACGGAACCTCCTGGTTCTGGGACTGGAATAAAAATGCTTTTGAATGGTGAGCTTGATTTTTCTCTATCTTCTCGGAGTCTAAAAGATAAAGAACGTCAAATAGCAAAAGAAAAAGGTTTTAAACTCATACAAATTCCTATTGCTGTTGACGGTATTGCTGTTGCTGTAAACCGCAATCTCAAAATTCCTGGTTTAACTGTTACCCAACTAAGGGATATTTACACCGGTAAAATTCGTAATTGGCGAGAATTGAGTGCTTTGGACTTACCAATAACACCCTATTCTCGTAATATAAAAGAATCAGGAACAGTTGATTTTTTTAAGCATAAAGTCCTTAGAGACCAAAATTTTGGTGATAACGTTAAATTTATTCCCACCACCACACAAGGGTTGAAAAATATAGCAGCTAATCCTGGAGGTATTTATTATGCAACAGCTTCAGAAGTTGTTCCCCAGTGCAATGTCAAGTCTTTGTCGTTGGGACGAAAATCTGACCATTTGATTTCTCCTTATCAAAAGCCCATTGTTCCATTTTCTGAGTGTCCGCAACAACGTAATCGAGTAGATATCAAAGTTTTTCAAAGTCATAGTTATCCGATATCGCGACCATTATATGTGATTACTAAAGTTGATGGAAATTCTGAACTGGATGTAACGGAAAAGCAAAATAAATACGAAGCTGCACAAGCTTATACAAAGTTATTTAATACAAATCAAGGACATACCTTAATTGAAGAAGCTGGATTTATTCCTATGAACCTGAAGAAATAAGTAATCTTTAATTAAATATGATGATTCACCTATGTGAGGGGGTATTATTAAATCTCTTGCCTAGGTGAATTCCTTTTAATTTGAGTTTGTTAAATTATTCTGACTTTAATTACTCCCAGTTCGCCCATTTAAAATCGAGTTAGAGAAATTGAGAAATTAAGAGAATGGGTGAAAAAGTAGCAAAAAGTGAAGTAATCATCTAGACGTTGCTCCTAAACTAGGAGTACGCCTCATACCTAATTTGTTTATAGAATCGATTATAAGGCTCAATCGTAAATGATAATTTGATGGCTAGAAAATTAATCAATCAAACCTGCTTCTCTTGCTCTGATCTGGGTTATGACTCGCAAATTTTTACCTTGATTTTTTAATTCTTCGCAATCTATATTCAAAGCTTCTTGTACTCTATCCCAGTAATGGCGAACCATGCGTTCCGATACGCACATATGTTTAGCAATTACTTTATCTTTAAATCCTTCTCGAAATGCGAGGTTTACCAGTTTAAGCCATTCTGGTTTGAGTTCTAAATTAGAATCAAGACATTTAATATCTTTAATATCTTTAATATAAGTTAATTGTTCTAAAGCCCAACTTACTCTAGTGATTAATTCCTCACTTGCAAGGGTTTTATCTGCAACAGTAAAACCTCCTATGTGAGAATAAATTTTTTGTTTAATGCGCACCAGCGATTTAATCTGTTCGCTGTGGATAACTATATTAAGTTTGGGATAATTATCGAGTAGATGAGCAAGAAAAGTGATTCCTGTACTAGTCTGAGGAATTTCTCCAGGACTGTTTGGAAGCAAAATATCCATGACCACAAGGTCTATTTTTAATTTTGGAAATTTGTTGAGGATATCTTCAATACTTTGTGCAGTAAAAATCTTAGCATCTGGATAACAGGAGATTAGTAAATCTCTGGTTCTAATCAAAGATAATTCATGACCATCAACTAATAAAACGACAGGTGATGCTTTATCATTTAGATGTTTTTTCATGCTACATTTTCACTCAAAAAATCTTTAGTGGAACAAAATGAGAGACGGACTGGTGTTTAGTATTTTCCTGCAAGCATCTCTGCATAATTTGCTTATTGGCTAAAATCTATGACGAGCATTTATACTCTCATCTTAAGTATTGATTCTACTTTTGCCTTAGCCCCAAAATATAATTTATTTCAGAATACCTCATAAATAACATAAAAAAAGACTCATAAATCCTCTGTTAGTTCCCAACGATAAGATAATAAGCAGGAAATATATTTTAATTTTATACTTTTAATTACGTGTTATCCTTCTTAATCAGTAAGTATATACGTGTTTGTGAAGAGTATAAGATAAAAAAAGGCACTAGTGAACTAATAATTTTGCAAAAATTAAATACTCTAAGAGAATCAAAAAAATAATTTTGCAAATGTAAGGGATTTATACTTACTTTAACTTTTGCTCAACCTTTAATTTGGCATTATTCTGTACAAAATTAAAGAGAAATTAACTCTTGGAAAATAAATATATTTTTTCAGAATTTGTAATAATTCATTGCAGAATCAAACCTGGAATTGAAGATAGAAAAATTCAGAGTAACTTTCCAAGATTTATTTGCATCATCTATGAAGTAAGTTCCTAAAATCTAATAATGCTTAATTATGACAAAGTATTTTGGCGTGAAATTCGTATCAAGTTTCATTGTTTTAATTGGATTGAACACAAATCAAATTTTCAAGTTGAATGCGGTTGAATTAGGATATCGATATTACCTCTATCTGCCGGAAAATTAGGAATTTTTCATGTTTAATAATCAACGGTAGTCTCATATGGGAAATACCTGAGTAAGGGTAGCACTAAACTTGAAAAAGCTTTGCGTACTATATTTTTAATTTTATTTTCTATTTTGGTTAGGCTAATTCGGAGTATAAACGAGGTTAGTATATTTTCTGAGTGATAAATTTAATAAGTTTATTGTTTGTTGGTATAAGTCTTGTTTATTCTTAAATTAACAGCTATGTTATTCCGTAATCTTGCAAAATTAAGTACCTAAAATGACTCATTAATGAAGAATAAACATACTTGTCCTCTTATACCCTCTGATAATATTCAGAAAATTTTAGTAAACTGGAAAATAACCAATCAAAATAATTTTGTGACTAATGTTGCCACATGATTTTCTGACTGAGATCGCCCACCAGCATGAATTATCTCCAGAGCAAGAGGCTGTTTTTCTATTACGTTTAGGGAAAGGTCAAAGTTATGAAGAGATTGCTGCAGAACTAAGTACTTCTGCTGATGCTTGCTTAAAGCGAATGGGACAAGTTTACAAAAAACTAAATATTAGTGGGAGTAGTCGGGGTAAGGAAAATCGCCTCAGAATCTTTTTGAATAATAAATTAAGACAGTTAGAGTATCCTCAGAAAAACCTTGAAAAAGCTACGGCGAAAAAGAATATTGCTAATTTCTCACAAACTGAAGGAGAGTATACTTTTACTCCAAAGCCCGAAGAATTTCGTATTTTTCAAAACTTACCTGCAAGAGAATACACAGCTTTTGTTGGTCGCGAACGAGAAATTATCAGGTTGATGGAACTACTAAGTCCTCAACATTCTGCTCATTTAATTAGCGTTGATGGTATTGGTGGGGTAGGTAAAACAACTTTAGCAGTAGAAGTTGCTTATCGCTGCTTTGAAACCAGCTTAAATCAAGGTTTTATCTCAGATATCCCAACTTTTGAAGCAATAATTTTTACATCTGCAAAACAAAATCACTTAACTTCTATTGGTCTTTTACCAAGATTGACTCAGGAGCGTACCCTCAGAGAAATATGTCGAGAAATTGCTCGTACTTTAGATATTTCAGAAATTAGTAATTTACCTCTCCAAGAACAAATAGAGATAACTCGACAAAAATTATCTCAACTCAGGACTTTACTAATTGTTGATAATTTAGAAACCATTGAGGATAAGCAGGAAGTACTCTCCTTGCTTTATGATTTACCACCGACAGTCAAGGTGATTATTACCACCCGCGAGCAAGCTTTATTTGTACCTATTCGCCTAGGTTGTCTACCCCGAGAACATGGTTTACGCCTGATTCAACATGAAGCCAAAGAAAAAAGCGTAACGATAAATCCGACGGAATCTCAAGAATTATTTGATGGAGTCAGTGGTATTCCAGCAGCTATTATTTACGCTATCGGTCAGATTGCCGCAGGTTACATCCTTGAAGATGTTTTACCACAAATCAAAGATCCACAAGGAGATGTAGCTCGTTTTTGTTTTTCAGGCTCGGTAAATTCTTTGAAGAATCAGCCTCCTCATTATTTACTTATGACTCTATCGCTGTTCGTACAACCTGTAACTAGAGAGACAGCTGCTGGCGTAGCTTTTGAAAATTCAGATCCGATTATTACAAATCGAGGTCTGGCAAAATTACAGCAACTTTCTTTAGCTTATCAGCAGGAAGGGCGTTATGGTTTACTTAATCTTACCCGTGAGTACGCTTTAGCAGAATTAACTACCCACCGTGAATTTGCTCAAAAATTACGACAGCGATGGGTAAATTGGTACGTTAAATTTTCAGAGGCTTATGGAACTTCTAACTGGAAAGAATGGCATGTTGACTATGGTTATCTAGAAACTGAATGGGAAAATCTTCGGTGTGTGTTGGAGTGGTGTATGTTCCAAGGTCGCTATGCTGATTTCCTTGCAATTTGGCAACATATTAAAGGTTACGTTCATATTCGCGGTTATTGGGATGAACGTTTGGACTGGGCTGCTTGGTTAATTGAAGCAGCAAAACAAGCTGGTGATTGGTCTACAGCTGTGGAAGCAATATGCGATCGCGCATCTACTTTAATCAGAATTCGCCAAAAAAGTCAGTTAAAAGAAGGAGAAAAGCTTCTCCAAGAAGCTTGGCATCTACGTCATCATAAAACAATTAAGTTTCAATTAGATTTAGCTGCAAATATGGTAATTCTATATATTCAACAGGGAAAATTGCAGCAAGCAAAAGAATGGTTAACCATAGAACAAGAATTATTACAGCAAGCTTCCTTATCGGATGTAGAATCTCAAGAACAACAAGTTCATATTCTTTATTACCAAGGACGAATATCTTATCAAAGTGGTGATTATGAAGAAAGTAAAATTATTTTCCAACAAGCATTGGAACAAGCTAAAAAAGTTGGATGGCAAAGAGCTACTGCAGCGATGCACAATTGGTTAGCAGATATTGCAGTAATATTAGGTAACCTCAAGGAAGCAAGGGAACTACTAGAATTGAGCTTACCAATGGCACAAAGACATAAAGATAAACGTAGCATTGCTTTTCATAAAGCAACATTTGCTAAATTAGAAAAACTAACAGGTAATTTAACCCAAGCGAAACGATTAGCGAAAGAGGCTGCTGAAGGTTTTGAAAGCCTTAAAATGGTTACAGAAGCAAAAGAAATGCAGTCTTTATTTTCTAATTAAAGCCTAAAGATTAGGAGCTAAAATAAAAAAGTATTTATGCTTTAAGGTTATATTTTAAAGCATATGAGAATATAAAACTATGAAAGTATTTGGAAATTTTCGTAACTAGATGCATCATCAGAAAATGAATATTTTGGTAAGTTAACACATGCCCCTATCTGCAGTGAAGCTTCGGAAGATATGGGTAAATCCACACAAGGTGCAGCCTCAAAATTAGTTTCCCCAAAAATATCCTCTGCAAATATTTCCATAAATAGATGTTTAGTTGTTATAAAAGCTCTTCTTACTTTTTGGCTTTCTACGATATCCTTTTTACTATCAGTCCAACGATGATGTAATAGGTATCCAAATAGATAATGACAGTCCTGAATATATTGGTATGTATTCACTAAAATATGTTCGTGCCACACTGTATCAATTTCTTTACTAGGAACTAACTCAAAATTGGGATAAAGATATTGAAGAGTTAAGAATTTTTTGTACCGCTTGATGGCTAATTGGATTTTTTCTACATTCCACCCATAACCATATTCCGATGACATGAGTTTATCTGCGACTAATTGCAAATCTATTTTTTCTAGCTTATCTGCAAAAGTAGAAATATTCATTTGGTAATCCTAGGGAATAAATTTAATGTAATTGTGAAATATAAATAATCAGATGATTTCCTACCGAAAATTGCACTAACATTGTTATGAATAATTTGTGTTAGCGTGAATTTACTATTTAGTTATTCTGAGATGTAGATTAATTTAGTAAATTAATTTATTTATACCAGTTTATCTATATAGGTATCTATAGATTATTTTCTGTGATTGATATATACTGGAAAATAGATTCTTGGGAAACTATGATTCTTGGGAATATGATTTTTGGGAATGTGATTTTTGGGAATGTGATATTTTGAATTTCGCATATTTTTTTATTATCAAAATATCATTTACCGATAAAAATATATGAAAACATATCTGAATTAATACGTAGTAAAAATCATCTATTGATAGTTTATATATACACGAGAATAAATTAGGATTTCGGAATAATGAAAAGAACAATTTTTATTGATATTTTTGCTTAGTTTAGATATTGAATTTAGTTTGGATAGATGAAAATATTTGGTTCTTAATTCATAGCATTGGTAGGATAATAAATATATATCAATATGAATGTGAGCTTTTAATATAAGCCTTGAAAATAAGCCTTGGGAATAATACCAATTCAATAAATCATTGCAACAGATTCTCCGGTAGAGACGTACCAGAGGCTAACGCCGACGCCGCAGGCTCTGGGTACGTCTCTACAAAATCTATCTGTCTCATTATTTTTCCAAATTGGTATAAGTTCTGAAAATAATATTTGAAAACAAACTTTAAGAATCAGCCTTAAAAAATAAATTTTACGTTTGCGGCTTGGAGAACTTTACCCAACTCTCAATTGCTAAAGCGATCGCAATAAATAAAACCATCAAACCTTGGATTGCATAAACAATAGTGACAGGTACACCAGCAACACTTTGCATAGCCCGCGCACCACTTTGTAAAGCACCGAAGAACAAGGAAATCAAAACTACAGCGATCGTACTACCACGACTAAGAAAAGCTATTGCGATCGCGTCAAAACCAAAACCGGGAGAAACCTGTTCAAATAAACGATATTTTAACCCCATAACCTCTGAAGCTCCAGCTAAACCAGCTAAACCACCGGCGAAAACCATGACCAAAATCATAGTGCGCTTTACAGGAATTCTTGCATAGCGAGATGCGATGGGATTAAATCCAACTGCCATAATTTGATAACCCAACGGTGTAAGCTCTAATAACACCCACATTATTATTGCGGCAATTAATGCTAACAAAATACCAATATGAACAAAACCTCCAGAAAAAATTACCGGTAAGCGTGCAGAATCTGCAATTAAAGGAGAATATGGGCTGGGTGCGTTAACTTCTTTGAGTGGATTTTGCACCAAATAACTAATTAAATTTACTGCAATATAATTTAGCAATAATGTAGCAATAACTTCATTTACACCTCGTATCGCTTTAAGGTAACCAGGGATTAAACCCCAAATTCCACCAAAAATAAAACCGGCGAAAAGCGCTAATGGAATGTGAATAAAAGCGGGTAAGCCGGAAATATATAGTCCAACTAAAGTGCTTCCTAACGCACCTAAATAGATTTGTCCTTCTCCACCTATGTTAAATAAACCTCCCCGTAAAGCGATCATGACTCCCAAGCTAGTAAATAGCAATGGTGTCATTTTTTTTAAAGTGTCACCAAACCCGAAGAAAGTAAAAAGAGATTGGTGAATTAGTTCAGTATACGCAGCTATTGGGCTAGCACCAGCGATCAAAATTAAGATCCCACCTATAAACAATGCCAACGCGATCGCTATTAAAGGTGAGAAAATCTTTAATAAAGCCTGAGTACGATTATTTTCATTCATAAAAACAATAAGTATCTTAGTGGAAATATAAATTATCCAATAAGATACTTATTCATAAATGTAATTTTCTCTAAAAACTGGGGTGCTAGGATTCGAACCTAGGAATGCCGGGACCAAAACCCGGTGCCTTACCGCTTGGCGACACCCCAATGCTATTTCCTGTATAAACATATCAGCTACTTTCAGAAACTGTCAAGGGTTTTTGGAGGAAATTATATTTTTTTGAGGATTATTTTTATTTGGAAGCGAAAAATTAGCAAAAGAGAGAGGCGCTTGGATTAAGTTTTATGAACTTATGTGAAACATTTACCAATCCAAGACTGGATTTTCCTCAACTTTTCCGGATTTTTCTGTAAAGGATAAGCCTTACACTGAATCTAAAAGAACCTTCTTTCTGTTTTAAAAGTCAACCCGCATTCCCAATCCAGTTTGTATGATCGAAGCTGTATTTCATAGGGTTGGCTTTCTTTATTTCTCTGAGCGAACAGTTTCGGGAAGGTGGTAGTTTTTGGAGCATTGGATATAGAACTACGCAAATAGCTTACTCCTATCTCGGTAGAAGGTTAATTAACGGTTAACTAATTGGGCGATAGAGAAGAAGTGTAGGAATGTGCCAAGAGGAAGAGACAATTGCTGCAGATATACCTTCAGAAATAAATTTATTGACCTACATCAATGTAGAATATTACGTCAATACAAAAAACAATTAAAAAGTATTTATTGAAAAGTATTGATAGCTAACGCCACAGTTTTTCAATTATTTTTGCCTGTGAATATAAACTCCAAAAAACAACCAATTTATGGGTAATATAACTAGCAGAGGAAAAACTACTTAAAGTAAGAGAATAGACAATAAAAATTTGACGGCAAACTAAATAAGTAATTCGTATATCCGAAGTGAAATAATTTTTTGGATTTGGCTCTATTGGGTTAAAGCTAACTCCAAGGGATGATACAACTATTTTTTATAATCTAGATAAATAAAATTTAATTAGAGAATTTAAAATGGCAAACAAGGCGCTATTGATTGGAGTTAGCGAGTATAAACATGGTTTAGAGCAGCTACCAAGCACAGTAGATAATGTTGATATAGTACGACGAGTGTTATTAAGCTCGGAAGCTGGTCGTTTTGCAGAAGAAGATATCAAAGTATTGACAAATCCAAATCTACAAATGATGGAGGAAGAGATTGAAAACCTATTTCTTTACCCTCAAAGTGGTGATTTGATTTTCTTCTTTTACTCCGGTCATTGTATTCAAGATAGTGGAGGTAAACTTTACCTTTCAAGTAGTACAACGCGTAGAAGTTACACTGGGGATTTGATTCGCTCCTCTGCATTAGCTGCCGGAATATTACATGAAAGCATGAACCGCAGTTCTTCCAAACGACAAATCGTCATCCTTGACAGTCACTTTACGGATATTCATGGGGAAAGTTCAGAAAGCAACAATGTTGTTAATGCAACCATGCAACAGTCAGTTACTGTAAGGGGAGCAGCAGTTGTTACTGATAACCTTCCCCAACCATATTTATTTGCCCCAGATGTTTCAGAGCTATTAATTTATCACCGCTATTTAGTAGAAGGTATTGAAAAAATTATTGTCGATAAAAATGAAGATGCTTACTTTTATATTGATGATTTGCATGAATATGTTATTAAAAAACTTCAGGAAAACTCCCCAAGCATAACCCCGAAGTTTTCTCCGATTGAGCTTGGAAATCATAAGATTCTACAAGCAAAATTGCCTGCTGATTTTGGTAAGTCAAAAGACAAACAAGAATTTTACCCTGTGAAGCAACAGTTAGTTTCTACGGAGGAAATCGGAGAGAGGGAACTATCATCAAAAGAATTATCTCCAGCATCTTTGGTCGAAAAACTTTCAGCAAAAATTAAGACTCAGTCGTTTGAGTTTGAGTTTGCAACCATAGCCTATGTTAGATCGCGCTTTTTAGGAATGGGGAAAACCTGCGAGCTTTATAAGAAAAAAGGAACAGCCGAATTTTTTACTTTAGATTTAGGCAAGGGTGTAATAAAGGAGATGGTAGCAATTCCCGGCGGTCAATTTATGATGGGTTCGCCAGCATGGGAGTTAGAAAGATTAGAGAATGAAGGACCACTACAAACTGTCATGGTGGAATCATTTTTTATGGGTAAGTTTACTGTAACCCAAGCTCAATGGGCACGTGTTGCTAGTTTCCCCAAACTTAAAATTGACTTAGATCCAGATCCATCATATTTTAAGGGTCTGGCTCGACCCGTTGAAAAGGTATCCTGGAACGATGTGCAGGAGTTTTGTGCCAGATTAAGTATTCACACTGAGATGAATATGCGCTTACCTACGGAAGCTGAATGGGAATATGCTTGTAGAGCCAGAACAACGACTCCATTTTATTTTGGTGAAACAATCTCGATGAACTTGGCAAATTATCGAGGAACGGATTGGGCTGATGAGGATATAGAGTATAAAGGTAGTTATGCCGGAGGTCCCAAAGGTAAATATCGCCAGCAAACAACAGATGTTGGTATTTTTCCTGCAAATCCCTTTGGTTTATATGATATGCACGGTAATGTATGGGAGTGGTGTCAAGATGACTGGCGCGAAAACTATGATATTACCCTCCCAGACAGCACAGCTAATATAGAATTTAGCGAAACTAGAAGGAAAGTACTGCGTGGTGGTTCGTGGCACAGTTTTCCTGATTCCTGTCGTTCTGCTAGTCGCTTAAGGGGTATACCAGACAGTAATCCTTATCACATCGGCTTGCGAGTAGTTTGTGATGGTTTTGCAGAATGAGCAGTTATCAGTTTATGGCTAACGCCACGCCCTTAAGGGCTACAGTTAATGGGCAATACTTACAGTACGCTTACGCTAGGTATTGCAAATTACGAATTACGAACTACTCCTGCTGTTCTTGTTCTCCAGATGGTAATGTAGGTACTTCTTGAACCGCAGGTTGGGTCACTTCTGGTTCGGGATTGAGTAATCTTTCCCATCTACGAATTTGGTCTCTAGCAGAATAATAAGCGGCAGTTCCTCGCGGTACCAATCTAGCAGTTTCAATGGCTCGAACAATATCAGAATTTCCTTGAAAGCGAGCAATATCTAATATTTGCCGACTCCATTGTTCGATCGCTGGATTAGCATCAGTGCGGAGGAAACTTGTTCTCGGTATTCTTCGTGCAATTCGAATGGCTTGTGATAAGGAATTTGCTGTTCCTCTCTGTGCAATAGCCTTTGCTTGTTGCCAATTATCTCTGGCTTGAATTTCTCTTCGCCAACCTACGATATATCTTTGAGCTTCTCCATGTAGCGCCCTTCCCCGACCAATTTGTTGGGCAATGTTAATTGCTTCTGTTAAGTTACCATTGCGTGCAACAGCCCTTGCTCGATCTAAGTAAGGTTGGTCTTGAATGCGCTGAACCTTCGCTCGCCATTTACGAACTTTGCGACGCGCTTCTGGATACAAAGCACGACCTCGTCGAATTTGACTTGCTTCAGCGATCGCAGCTTCTAAGGAGTTAATATCCTGTAGAATTGCTAGTTGATCTGCTCGATCTAAATATGGTCTATCCTCAATTGTTTGTACCCGCGCACGCCAATTATTTATCTCCCGTCTAGCTTCTCGAGAGCGGGGATTGCTTGCAGGTATTAATTGAGCTTCTGCGATCGCAGCATTTAGATCGACTAATGTACCTTGTAGTGCCAAAGTCCGCGCCTTTTCTAAGCGCCCAACATCCTCAATTTCCAATTGCCAGCGAGAAATTAATCGCTGAGCTTCCTGATAATTACTTCTAGAACTATCAATTTGTTGGGCTTGAGAAATTGCTAATTCCAAACCGGATACGCTTCCAGTCCAAGCACTTCTTTGAGCATCAGCCAAAGCAATAAAGTCTTCAACTTCTGTCTGCAGATCTGGAATTTCAGGAATTTTTTGAGCAATGTATATTGCTTCATCAGCATCTTTTTGCTCAATTTTTGCCTTAGCAAGTTCTAACATCCGGCGTCCAAATTTTGGTATTGCTTCTTGCGCCTTCTGATAGATATAGCTATCTTTCTCAATCGCTTGTGCGGTCTCAATTGCTTGAAGAATTTTATCTATACTTTTACCCTTAACCGCATCTTCAGCTTGTGCTAACTTAGTTCCATCTTCCCGTGATTTTGTTATGATGTTATTTAATTCATCATACTTAATAGTCGTCCAATACCGATTATTCAAGCGTAACAGTTTAGCAGCGCTCATAAATGCCTGTTGCCAGCGTGCTTCCCGCAGATGATCTTCCGTATTTTTGTAGATGTCATTTGCATCTGACCAAGTGGAACGCCAATCGGCTATTTTATTTTCTACCAATTTATACGCAGGCATATCATCCGGTATTCTGCGAGCAGTTGCAATCGCCTGTTCTATTTTCCCTTCTTGAAAGCTTTCGTCTGCTAATTCCAAAATCTCCTGGGACCATAATTTTAAGCTTGTTTCAATTTCTGACCTCAGGGGGTGATTTTGAGGTAAATGTTTAACCAAGGAAATTGCTTGTAGCAGATCGTTAACTGTATTCTTAGAAGCTGCTATTTGAGCACAATGTATCCGTACAGAAGCACTGGCGAGAGGCCAAAAAATTGACGGACAGTTGGGAGCAGAAGGCAACTTCAAAAGCATCGACATTGCCATGAAAGCAATTGTACCAGGGACAAAAGTGAGCAAAACTGCCCACAAAACCCAACTTTTTAAGAAACCTGGTATTTTCGTAACTTTACTTTTATGTTTTGAAGCTGCGGAAATATCTTTCGATACAGCTTTTTCCAGACTATTCTGTTTTTGTTGTTGTGCTGATTGTGAGGTTGAACCAGTAGTAGGTATACCAGAACCGTAAACCTGACCGGATTGGTTAACCTGGGACAATCCATCTATTCCCTGTGATTCTCCTGCTCGGGCTGGCGGCCAATTTTCTGGAATTTCCCGCTCTGTCATTTTCCCACACCAAAATAATTATTTAACGGTTTTATCTTTTAAAATCTAATTTTTGTTGTTGCCATAGTAACTTTCTCTAGATAGAAAAAGCTACCTTAAATTTTAAAGCTTGTATTTCCACAGATACCATTAACAAAGGGAAATCACAGTTCCCTTTTATACTTTATCCTTGGGAAGCCGAGGATTCTGCCTGTAAATCTACAATTAACTGTGATAAATGCTCCTTATTTGCCTGGTAAACTGTACCACAAAAATCGCAGGTTGCTTCTGCACCATCATCTTTAATAATCATATCTTGAAGTTCAGCTTCTCCTAACATTTTTAATGCTCCTAAAACTCTCTCAAAAGAGCATTTACAGTTGAAACGCAATATTTGGGTATCGGGGAAAATTTGTAATCCCATATCTCCCAACAAATCGTGAAAAATTTCCACTAAATTTTTGCCAGATTGTAATAAAGGTGTGAATCCAGATAGTCCAGCAACGCGGGATTCCAACTTGGTAACAAGGGCTTCATCTCTTGCAGCTTTTGGTAATACTTGGATTAAAAGACCACCTGCGGCGGTTACTCCAGTAGAATCAACAAAAACTCCCACCACTAAAGCTGAAGGGGTTTGTTCGGAATTTAAAAGATAATGAGCAACATCATCACCAATTTCCCCAGATACTAATTCAACGGTGCTCGAATAAGGATATCCATAGCCAACATCACGAACTACGTAGAGATAGCCATCACCTACAGCACGACCAACATCTAACTTACCAATATTATTTAGGGGCAATTCGATAGATGGATTCTCCACAAATCCACGTACGGTTCCATCCAAACCGGCATCAACAAGTATACCGCCCAGTGGACCATCACCTTTAACTCTTACATTGACCCTTGATTCTTGACGTTTCATGTTGGAAGCCATTAATAAGCCTGAAGTCATTGTCCTACCCAATGCGGCTGTTGCCACATACGACAATTTATGACGTACTCTTGCTTCTTCACTTAAGCGTGTTGTAATCGCCCCAACGACCCTAATACCATCATCTGCTGCTGTTGCACGAATTAAGTGATCCGCCATGTGACAAATAACCTTACATTTCTTAACAAGTTCAATATACCTATTTTAAATTCTCATTCACAATAATTTGGGATTGGGGTGAGCCCGCGCCTAACGGCGTTAGCATAGCGTGGCGTTAGCCATATGGGGATTGGGGATTGGCGACTGGCGACTGGCGACTGGAGACTGGGGATTAGGTATTGGGTTTAAATTCTGGCAGTTATTTCTCAAGTTTTGATGATGATATTATTCGAATAGTATTTCAGTATAACAAATCAATTTATTTGCTGTGTCTTTGCGCCAACCTGTGGGTGTTGAAAATCATATACTAAAACTAAGGACTGAATTGATAGCTCTGTCTGGCTTTGAGGGATTTTTGCTCGTTATGAGGTTGGCGCAAATCCTGAAATCCTTTACTTGTAATAGTTTGAGCCATTTTTGGAAGTTATGTTATTGACAAGTCTTTGGCTGAAACAATATTTTAGACGAGGTTGGCGCAAATGTACCTCGAAAACTAAATATAGTAGGGCTTCTACAGAGAACTGTTGAATGTTGAAACACCATAAAATCCCTATCAGGAATTGAAACAATTATTTTATCTGACTGAGCAATTTCGAGTATTTGTTGAAACACTATAAAATCCCTATCAGGGATTGAAACAATTATTTAAAACAGCTTAATAACAGAAAATTATTCTTGATTCCAACTCCTGAATTTCGCCCCTGCAAACTTGGATTCAGGTAAATCCCAAAACTCAACACGCTTTTGTAACCAACCTTCTTTCAAATAATCAGTAATAGCTTGATTTACTTTGTTGCGCAATTCAGCATATTGCAAACCTTTCGGCATCACAACAG
>JAAUYH010214891.1_pt1 | contig 16583 bp, 19 predicted proteins | sample 7278061 | NCBI WGS metagenome assembly JAAUYH01 (sample SAMN14350203, study PRJNA611818) | marine sediment metagenome | isolation source: surface marine sediment (0.6m) | place: French Polynesia: Moorea | collected 2018-08 | reverse complement strand
GGAAACCGGCCAGAGTCTCAACGTGACGGTCGAGAGCAGCGGCGAGGACCTCCGGCGCTTCACGGCCGAAGCCTTGCCCGAAGCAAGCAGCCTGGTCGCCGAACTGCGGCGCGCGGCGCGCAACCTGCGCAGCGCGAGCGAGACCCTGCGCACCGATCCCAGCGTTCTGGTGTTCGGACCGCCGGCACCGGCGCCGGGCCCCGGGGAGGTGGTGGAGTGATTGCGGGCGTGCTCGCACCATATCGCGTGGCTCTGGTCACCGCGGTGGCCGCGGCGCTGTTGTCCGGCTGCAGCCTGATTCCGACGCGGGAGCCGCCGCCGCCAACCAGTGTCTACGAACTCAGCGTCGACCGCGGGCCGACGGCCGCGGCGTCCCCCGACTGCGGTCGGCTGCTCGTGGAGCCACCCGAGCCGGCCCCGGGCTACCTGACGTCGCACATGATCTACACGCGCGAGGCCTATCGGCTGGAGCAGTTCGCCTGGTCGCAGTGGGCCGACACCCCCACGGCGATGCTCGAGCCGTTGATGTTGACGGCGCTTGCGGAGTCGGGCGCCTTCGCGGCGGTGCTTGCGCCGCCGGCACCCGTGGACTACGACCTGTCACTGGTGGTTCGGGATGTCCGACTGCTCCTGCGGTTTGCCGATGGAGCCAGCGAAGCGGAGATTTCCGCGCACGTCGCCCTGTACTATCCGCGCGCGCGGCTGCTGCTGAGCGACGAGCGCATGGTCCAGACCGAGCCCGCCGACGCGGCCACGCCGGCGGCCGGTGTCGCCGCCGCCAACCGCGCGGTCGCCGGCTTCCTCGAACGGCTCGCGACCTTCGCGGCAACGGGTGCCGGCAGGGCCGACGGGCTGTGCAAACCCGCGTCGCCATGAGCGATCGGTGTCGCGTGCCGTCGGCCACGCCGACCGGCGGCTGTTCCGCACGGCTGTGACCCGCCGCGCCCCCGTATTCTCGCGGCTCCTGGTCGCGATGGCCGCCATTGCGGCCGGCGGCTGCTCGGTGCTGCAGCCACTGCCCGACGGCTTGTCGATGCACGGCGAGCCGCGGGCGGCGGCCGACGTGCGCTTTCTCGCGGACCGCACGTGGCTCGACGCCGACGGCGTGCGCCACCACGACCAGACGATCTTCGACGAAGCGTTCGCGATGATCGACGGCGCGCGTCGCATCGTCCTGGTGGACATGTTCCTGTTCAACGATTTCCAGGGCGGCATCGTCGAAGACCACCGGCTCCTGTCCGGCGAGCTGACCGACCGGCTCATCGCGCAGAAGACCCGCTGGCCGGACATGCGCATCGTCGTCATCACCGACCCGGTCAACACCGTCTATGGCGGCGTCGTCTCGGACCAGTTTCAGCGGCTCGAGGCGGCGGGCGTACAGGTGACCATGACCCGACTCACGGAGTTGCCCGACAGCAATCTGCTGTGGTCCGTGCCGTGGCGGCTTTTGATCCGCCCGTTCGGCGTGCCCGATCCCGGCGGCTGGTTGCCCAATCCCGTCGGCGACGGGCGCATCGGTTTTCGCCACTGGGCGCGGCTGCTGAATTTCAAGGCCAATCACCGCAAGACCCTGATCGTGGACGACGGCGACGACTATGCGGCCCTCGTGCTGTCGGCCAATGCCCACGATGCCAGCAGTGCCCACTCCAATGTCGCACTGAAGTTCGGCGGCCTGGCGGTGGCCGACCTGTTCGAGTCCGAGCAGGCGGTGCTTGCGTTCTCCGATGCGCCGACGGTGGCGACGGCACCGTCGCCCGTGCCGGCGCAGCAGTCCCTGAACCTGCGTGTGCTGACCGAGGGCGGAATCCACGCGGCGGTGGTCGAGGCCATCGACGCGGCGGCCATCGGCGACCGCATCGAACTGGCCATGTTCTACCTGTCCGACCGCACGGTCATTCGTGCACTCAAGCGGGCGCGGCAGCGGGGCGTGCGCCTGCGTGTCCTGCTCGACCCGAACAAGGATGCCTTCGGGCGCGAGAAGGGCGGCGTTCCGAACCGGCCCGTGGCCCGCGAACTGGTGGACAGCCGCATCGACGTGCGCTGGTGTGCGACCAACGGCGAACAGTGTCACGCCAAGCTCATGCGCGTGTGCTACCGCGTGACCCGTTGCACCCTGATCCTGGGTTCGGCGAACTTCACGCGCCGGAACCTGGACGACTTCAATCTGGAAACGAGCGTGGCGCTCGACGGCGCCGTCACCGAACCGGTGTTCGCCGAGGTCGGCGCCTGGTTCGACGAGCACTGGTACAACGAAAACGGGCGCGTCTACAGCACCCGCTACGAAACCTACGCCGACGGGTCGTATTTCAAACGCATGCTGTACCGCCTGGCGGAGCACGGCGGGCTGGGAACCTTCTGAGGGCAAGCCATTGAGCGACGACAGCGACGTGCGCAGCGGCACCCGGCGGGCGGGAACACTCATGGTTACCGCGGCCTTCGTGCTGGCCCTGGCGCTGCTGACCCTGCTGTTCGCCAGGCAGCTGGAACGGCAGCGCAATCCCAACGTGCGCCCGGCCGGCGTGACCGGAGCCGACGGCGTGGTCGAGGTGCGGCTGGCGGCGAATCGCGACGGTCACTATCTCGCCACGGGCAGCCTCAACGGTGTCGAAGTGGTGTACCTGCTCGATACGGGCGCCACCACCATTGCCGTGCCGGGCATCGTCGCCGATCGCGCGGGCCTGCGTCGCGGCCAGGCGCTGACCGTCAGCACGGCGGCCGGACCGTCGCGCGCCTACTACACGCGCATCGACACCGCGGAACTGGGGGGCATCCGGCTGGACCGCCTCGTGGCGGTGATCATCCCGTCCATGGACGGCGAGCAGGTGCTGCTCGGCATGAACTTCCTCGGCGCACTGGACTTCAGCCAGCGGGGCGACACGCTGATTCTGCGGCAGGCCGCCGGCGCCGCCGGAGGCGTACAATAGCGACGTCGCAAGCCGTAGCGACGTTTCGAGATCCACCATGCCCGCTGTGTTGAAACTGTACCGTCGTATCGTGCGCCTGCCGTTCGGGCACTGGCTGTTTTCCCGCGCCGTTTGCTGGCGCGCGCCGTACTTCGGCAGCATCCGTCCGCGCTTCGTGGACCTGGCGCCCGGGCGTTGCGAAGCCACAATGCGCAAGCGCCGCGCGGTGCAGAACCACATCGGCACCGTGCACGCCATCGCCATGGTGAACCTGTGCGAGCTGGTGGCCGGCACCGCGTGCGAGGTGACGGTGCCGGCCGGCAAACGCTGGATACCCAAGGGCATGACCGTGCAATACCTGCGCAAGGCACAAACGGACTTGAGCGCCACGGCGCTCATCGACCCGCGCACCGAGTGGCGCGACGCCATGGATCTGCCCATCGTTGTCAACGTCATCGACGACACGGGCCAGGCGGTCGTGCGTGCCGTCATCACCATGTGGATCACCGACAAGGAGGCGCGGCAGTCATGAGCCTGTTCGACCAACTGCGCGATTCGCTGCTGGGGCCGGATCTGGACGAGGTCTTCGATCGCATCCCGACACCCGTCGGATCCTTTCATTACGACGCCTGGGGTTACAACAAGGAGAAGTCGCGCCTGGCCTTCGCGGTGGCGAAGAAGCTGTACGACGACTATTTCCGGGTGACCGCCAACGGCCTCGAGCACGTGCCGGCGACGGGGCGCGTACTCATCATCGGCAATCACAGCGGTCAGCTGCCCATGGACGGCGTGCTGGTCGCGGTGGCGCTGGCCACCAATCCCGACGGTCCGCGCGCGCCGCGGGCGATGGTCGAGCGGTTCTTCCCGACGGTGCCGTTCGTCGGCAACTTCCTCAACCAGATCGGTGCCGTGACCGGCGATCCGGCGAATTGCGCACGCATGCTCGAGAGCGAGGGCTGCATCATCGTGTTCCCGGAGGGTGTGCGCGGATCCGGCAAGCTGTACAAGGATCGGTATCAGCTGCAGCGCTTCGGCAATGGCTTCATGCACCTGGCCATCAACCATCGGACACCCGTGGTGCCGGTGGGCATCGTCGGCTGCGAGGAAACGATGCCCTCCGTGGCCAACCTCGAGCCGGTGGCGAAACTGCTCGGGCTTCCTTACCTGCCCGTGACCACTCCGGTGCCGCTGCCGGCCCGTGTGTATCTGGAGTTCGGGGCGCCGATGCTCTTCGACGGCGACAACCTCACCGAAGCCGAGGTGGGCGAGCGCGTGGAGCAGGTCAAGCAGTCGATCCGCGGCCTGATCCGCGCCGGGCTCGAGCGCCGCGAGTCGGTGTTCTGATGGCCGGGCGCAAGGCAAGGCGCATCATGGTGACCGGCGCGGGCGGGGCCCTGGCGCGCCAGGTCATCAATCGGCTCGGTGCATCCCGTCGCATCGTCGCGGTGGATTTCCGGCGGCGGCCGTCCTTCGGGGCGGATGTGCCGTGTTATCGCGTGGACCTGCACAAGCGCGGCTTCGAGGATGTTTTCCGCGAGCACCCGATTGCGGGCGTCATCCATCTCGGCCGCATCGAAGCCGACGAGTCCACGCCCGAGCGTCGCTACAACGCCAACGTTCTGGGCACGCAGCGGCTGTTCGACCTGTGCCTGAAGTACGGCGTCGAACAGGTGCTCGTGCTGTCGAGTTTCTACGTGTACGGCGCCAGCCCCTACAACCCGGCGCTGCTCACCGAGGATGCGCCGCTCAAGGCCTCGGGGCTGACGGCGGAGCTGGTGGATTCGGTCGAGCTGGAGAACCTGGCGAATATCTACATGTGGAAAGAGCGTGCGCTGAACATGACCATTCTGCGCCCGTGCCACATCGCCGGGCCGAAGATCCGCAACAGCATGAGTCTGCTGCTGTCGCGCGCCGTCGCACCGGCGCTCGTGGGTTTTTCACCCATGATGCAGTTCATCCACGTGGAGGACATGGCCGAAGCGGTGGTGCGCGCGTACGAGGGGAATCGGCCGGGGCTCTACAACGTGGCGCCGGACGACTACGTGGCGTACGCCGATGCGCTCAGGGCTTGCGGGTGTCGACCGCTGCCGTTGCCGTCGGTGCCGCAGGCGCTGCCGAGGCTGATCAGCCAGGCGCTGCACTGGGACGCGTTTCCGGCCTACCTGGTGCCGTATCTGAAGTACCCGGTGGTCGTCGACGGTTCGCTGTTCGAGCGCAGCTTCGGGTTTGCGCCGCGCCGCTCCCTGACCGACATCTTCGAGTACTACAGGCGCAAAAAACAACGGTAGGCAACACGCAGTCACGCGTGATGCCGTTGGGCGGGATCGCGCGGCGCGGCCACCACGCGGCGGCGGGCGCCAGGCGCAGCAATGCCACGTGCGGGACGCGCACAGGCGCGCCCCGACGCGCTGTTGCTACCAGCGGTTGGGCGGTGGCCGGCGTTCCGGCCGGGGACGGGCTTCGTTGATGCGCAGCGAGCGTCCGTTCATCTCTGTGCCGTTGAGCGCTTCGATCGCCTTCTCGGCGGCGATGCTGTCCATCTCGACGAAACCGAAGCCACGCGGGCGGCCCGTTTCGCGATCTGTAATCAGCTTGACACCGTCTACCGAACCGTGTGCTTCGAACAGCGAACGCACGTCGTCTTCGGAGGCGCTGAAGGGCAGGTTGCCGACATATATCGAAGTCATTTCTGTCTATTCACTTCTTTGCTGCAGTTTCCCGATTCGGGTTCCGGGGTACGCCGGATCAAAAACACTGCTACTTCGTCTCATACCAGACAGGTCGCATGGTGATCCAGGCGGCTCGTCGACCTGCGCGACACGGACCCCCCCAGATCGAAGCCCTGACACTTCGATGCGGTCCGGTCGTCAGTCGTGCATCCGTTGCGTCGGCCTTTTGCAGCAATGCTAATGGCCGGTACACGCACAGGACCTCGCCTGAATACCTCGCAAAGAATAGGCCATCGGAATTGAAATGTACATAATGTGCCGGCGCCGCAGCGGTTTGTGCGCGTGTGCGCCGACGGATTCGGCGCAATGCAACATGCCGCGTCGGCAATGGTCGTGGCGGGGAATTCGATGCAGGTGACAAAGGGATGATCAACGGCCAGCGCCTGCAGCGGATCATGGGGCTCGCGTTGCCGATCATCGGCGGCATGGTGTCGCAGAACGTACTGAATCTCGTGGACACGGCGATGGTCGGCATGCTCGGCAATGCTGCGCTGGCGGCGGTGGGCATCGGCGGCTTCGCCACCTTCATGTGCATGGCGCTCGTGCTCGGCGTGTCCACCGGCGTGCAGGCCATGGCGTCGCGTCGGAAAGGTGCGGAGCAGCACGATCGCACGGCCATACCGCTGAACGCCGGGCTGGTGATCGTGCTGGTTGTGGCGCCCGTGTTGTCCGTGCTGTTGATCCTGGCCGTGCCGCACGCCTACCCGTGGCTCATCGACGACCCGGAAGTCATCGAGCTCGGCATTCCCTATCTCGATGCACGTCTGCTCGGCATCGTTTTCGTCGGCATGAACTTCGCGTTCCGTGGCTACTGGAATGCGGTGGACTTGAGTCGCCTGTACATGTCCACGCTGGTCATCATGCACGCGACCAACATATTCCTGAACTACGTGCTCATCTTCGGCAAGCTCGGCATGCCGGCGCTGGGCACCACCGGGGCGGGCATCGGCACCATGGCGTCGACCGCCGTCGGTACGGCGATCTATTTCTGGCTCGGGTTCCGACACGCACGCGAGGGCGGGTTTCTGCACGGTTTGCCGCGCGCGAGCGAAGTGCTGTCGATGGTTCGCCTGTCGCTGCCCAGCGGCGTGCAGCAGTTCTTTTTCGCCGCCGGTTTTCTCGCGACGTTCTGGATCATCGGTCGTGTGGGTACGGCCGAGCTGGCCGCCGCCAATGTCCTGATCAACGTAACGCTGGTCGCCATCCTGCCGGGCATGGGACTGGGCCTGGCGGCGGCGACGCTCGTCGGACAGGCCCTCGGCCGCGGTGACGCCGAGGACGCCCGGCGCTGGGGCTGGGACGTCATGCTCACCGCGACCATACTGCTGACGCTGCTCGGTGTGCCCATGTGGCTGTTGCCCGACCTGATCCTGTCGGGTTTCATTCACGACGACGCGACGCTCGATCTCGGGCGCACACCGATGCGCCTCATTGGCATAACCATGACCATCGAGGCCGTGGGCCTGGTGCTGATGCACGCGTTGCTGGGCGCGGGCGACGTCAAGCGCGTGATGGCAGTCGCCATCACGACGCAGTGGATCGTGTTCCTGCCGATCGCGTATCTCGTGGGACCGGTGCTCGGTCTCGGCCTGATCGGCATCTGGGTGATGCAGGGCCTTTATCGGGCCCTGCAGGCCGGCATCTTCTTCCGTTACTGGCGCGGTCCCGAGTGGGCCCGCATCCAGGTCTGAGCGTCTGCGATCAGGCCGAGGCCAGGTGTCTGCGCGGGTCCATGGGCATCAGGTCCGCCATGCGCCGGTACAGCGCGCGCTGTTCGTCGGTGGCGGGTTCGGGGGTGACGATGCTGAGCACCAGGTACTGGTCTCCGGTCGCAGCGCCCGAGGATCCCGCCGGCAGCCCGCGACCGCGCAAGCGCAAGCGTTTGCCGCTCTGGGAACCGGCGGGAATCGACAGGTCCACGTTGCCACCCAGGGTCGGTACGGCCACCCGCGCACCCAGCGCCGCCTCCCAGGGCGTCACCGGCAGTTCGAGCGTGACGTCGCGACCGTCGACGGTGTAAATCGCGTGCGGCTCGAAGGCAATCTCCAGGTACAGGTCGCCGGCGCCGCCCCGGCCGGCGCCACCCTGGCCGGCAAGGCGTATGCGTTGTCCCTCGACGGTGCCGGCCGGAATCTTGACGTTGAGCCGGCGCGGCGTACCGGCCTGCATCGGCCCGGCGCCCTGCATGGTGATGGCCCGGGTCGCGCCTTTGTAGGCGTCCTCGAGGGAGATGGCGATGCGCGCGTTGTGATCCTGGCCGCGACGCGGACGCCGCCGCGCGCCGCCGAAGCCAGCGCGCGGACCGCCGCCGAACAGCGATTCGAAGAAGTCGCTGAACCCCTCGCCGGAGAACCCGCCGCCGAACTGTGCCGCCGGATCCCAGCCGGGCGGCGGCCGGAAATCCTGTCCCGCTTTCCAGTCCTTGCCGAAGCGGTCGTAGGCGGCACGCTTCTCGGGATCGCGCAGCACCTCGTACGCCTCGCCGATTTCCTTGAAACGCGTTTCGGCATCGGGCTCCGAACTCACGTCCGGATGGTATTTCCGGGCGAGCTTGCGGTAAGCCTTCTTGACCTCATCCGCGTTGGCGCCGCGGGCGAGGCCGAGGGTGTCGTAGTAGTCCTTGAATTCCATAGAGCGATCACGCAGCCACACATGCACCGAACCGGCCCATGCGGTTGGTCCGGTCTTCGCGTCCTATAATCGGGGCGCATGCGACCCGATTCAACCATCCCGACGAGGCGCCGTTGACGCCGCTGGTGCTTGCCATCGGCGCGGCGTTCGTCGTGGTTGCGGTGATCCTCGGCCAGCCGTTGCTGCGCCGGCGGCGATTGTCGCGCCTGCGCGATGTGCCGTTCCCGCGCGAATGGGTGGCGGTGCTGGAGCGACGCTGCGCTTTCTACCGACGTCTGCCCGCCGACCTGGCCGGGCGCCTGCACGGCGCGATTTCCGTGTTTCTCGCCGACAAGCAATTCTACGGATGCAACGGTCTTGCGATCACCGACGAGATGCGCCTGACCATTGCCTGCCACGCCTGCGTGCTCACGGTGGAGCACGGCGACGACGTCTATCCCTGGCTGCGCTCGGTGCTGGTGTACCCGACGGCGTTTCTGGTCGACCGCGAATACGTCGATGAAGCCGGTATCCACAATGCCGAGCAACAGGTGCTGGCCGGCGAGTCGTGGGACGAGGGACGCGTCATCATCAGCTGGGAAGACGTGCTGGAAGACGCGCGCAGCATGGACGGGGTCAATGTCGTCGTGCATGAATTCGCGCACCAGCTCGACCACCAGTCCGGCGACGTCAACGGCGCGCCGCTGTTGAGCGACGGACACGAGCGCTGGACGACGGTCATGCGCGACGAATATCGCCGGCACTGCGAGCGTGTCGACGCCGATGCGGTGGACGACCTGGTGCTGGATCCCTACGGCGCCACCGAGCCCGGTGAGTTCTTCGCCGTTGCGAGCGAGGCGTTCATCGAAACCCCCGAGGCGCTGCTCGACCGGCACGCGATGCTGTACGCGCTTCTGAAGGCCTACTATCGCCTCGATCCGGCTGCCTGGACAACCCGCGAGGCGTATTGACCGGGTCGGCGCATTTCCCAGCGCGCGGCGCACGATCTATGATAGTGATGTACCCGGGAACAACGAACGGAGACCAAGCATGGCGCTGCGCCTGGATCACATGCCGACGGTAAAGGTGGTTATGACACCGTTTCCGTACTCGGTCGACATCGACGATCCGGTCGCGCTGGCGCGAGACCTGATGAACGAGCACCGGGTGCGCCACCTGCCCGTCAAGGAGAACGGCCGGCTGACCAGCGTCATCACAGATCGCGACCTGAAATTCGTGCAGGACCCGGCGCTGGGTCTGCCGCCGACGGCGGCACTGAGGGTGCGCAACGTGTGCGTGTTCGCTCCGTACATAGTCGATTTGAACGAGCCGCTCGGCGAGGTGCTCGCCGAGATGGCCGAACGCAGCATTGGCTCGGCCATCGTTACGCGCAAGGGTGACCTTGCCGGCATCATGACAACCGTCGATGTGTGCCGTTATTTCGGTCGCTTGCTCGAGGATGCCTTTCCGCCCGTACCGCCGGACAGGCCTGCCTGAACCGACCGCCCAGGAGATGCGCAGTGCACGATTACGACACGATCAGAGCGAGACTGCTGGCGCGCCGAGACGAGCTCAACGAACGCCTCGCCAAGATCACCGACGACGTGCGTCACGTCGAAGGTCCGCTCAATCCGGATTTCGCCGAACAGGCGGTGGAGCGGGAGCACGAAGAAGTGCTCGACGCGCTCGGTGAGGCCGGGCGAGTCGAACTGTCTGCCATCAACCAGGCGCTGGCGCGCATCGACAGCGGCGACTACGGCATCTGCATCGGCTGCGGCGACGACATTGCGCCCGGGCGCCTCGAGGTGTTGCCGTTTTCCACCATGTGCGTCTCGTGCGCCGAGAAGGCCGACGCCGCTACCTGAACGCCGGACCCGACAACCACGACACGAGCGCAACGCGCGTGCCCCGATTGACGGGGCACATGCGATGCATCAGGTACGACGGGTAGACCATCAGCGATCCACGCCCGCGGGGCGCCGTTTGCCCGGTTGCCAGGAACTGCACGTCGCCGCCGTCGTAGTCGTTCTCGTCCGATAGCTGCACGGTCAGCGACAGCTTCCGGTTCGATCGCTGGCCCGGGCCCAGGTCCATCGCCCAGTCGGTGTGCGCCCCCGGGCCGTAGGTGGCAATGCCGATGCCCTCGTCGAAGCCCGTCACTTCGAAGCCGAAGCGCGCGTTCAGTTGCTCCAGCGCCTGCTCCAGACCGCCGAACAGCCATTCGCTGGACGGTCCCGGCGCGATCACGCGCTGGGCGGGCTCGGCGCCGTCGACGGAGTCGGCGCCCGCGTGCGCCGATGGCACGGGGTAGCCCAGGCTCAGTTCGATGATGCGGTCGCAGTCGGCCGCCGACATGAAGCCCTCGACGAAGGCCACGAGAGCGACGGTGTCGTTGGGCTCGTTCTCGACCAGGCTTCCGAGCAGCCAGGGTCGTCTGGTGTCCTGTGCCATAATTTCGCGTCGCTTCAGTGCTCGTGCTGCGAGCGTTTCTCGGCGCGCCGGCCGCCGGATGCTATCCTTGACGGGTTCGACGCACGAATTCCAGGTGGATGTGTAATGTCCCGACAATTCAGGACCTTCCGCGAATTCTATCCATTTTACCTCGGCGAGCACAGCAACCGGACCTGCCGGCGGCTGCACTTCGTCGGCACCGGGCTGGTCATCGTGACGGCCCTCTATGCGGTGGCGACACAGCGCTGGACGGTGCTGTGGCTCATGCCGCTGTTCGGCTACGGCTTCGCGTGGGTCGGCCACTTCTTTTTCGAGAAGAACCGACCGGCGACCTTCACGCATCCGCTGTACAGCCTGGTCGGCGATTTCCGGATGTTCGGGGATATCCTGGCCGGCCGGGTGTCGGTCTGAATGGCCGCCGGCGGGTGGTCGCCCGGGGAACTGTGGCCGTGCCGGCGCTGTCTTCCGCTAACGCATCACTGACACGACGCACCCCCGGGGCCTGCCGGCAAGTGCCGGCCGCATCCCCGGAGCGGGTCGGAACCCAAGGAACACCCCAGGCATGAAAACCGAGGTCAGAAGTTTCTTCGACGAGCGCACCTCGACGTTCACCCACGTCGCCTCCGATCCCACGACGGGCGAGGCAGTCGTCATCGATCCGGTGCTGGATTACGATCTGCGCTCCGGGCGCACCGCCACCACCAGCGCCGATCGTGTTATCGCGTATGTGCGCGAAGCCGAACTGGCGGTGGACTGGATCCTGGAAACGCATGCACACGCCGATCATCTGAGCTCGGCACAATACCTGCGCGCCGAACTGGGCGGCACCACCGCCATCGGCGAGGGCATACGCAGCGTTCAACGCACTTTCGCCACTGCGTTCAACCTTGGATCCGACTTCAGCACCGACGGCAGCCAGTTCGATCACCTTTTCTCCGACGGCGATCGCTTTCGCCTGGGCAGCCTCGAAGCACGCGTGCTGCACACCCCCGGTCATACGGACGACAGCGTCAGTTACCTCATTGGCGATGCGGTGTTCGTGGGCGATACGTTGTTTGCACCGGACTTCGGCACGGCGCGCTGCGACTTCCCGGGCGGCGATCCGGCCAGGCTGTACGACTCGATCCAGCGGCTGCTCGCGTTGCCGCCGGACACCCGGCTGTACCTGTGTCACGACTACCCGCCGGACACGCGCGGACCGATGGCCCACACCAGCATCGACGAACAGCGGAGCAACAATATCCACCTGGCCGGTGTCTCGGAAGCCGACTTCGTGGCCATGCGCCGCGAACGCGACGGTCAGTTGTCGCTGCCCGAGCTGATCATCCCCGCCGTGCAGGTCAACATCCGCGCCGGCGCGTTGCCGCCGCCCGAGGACAACGGCGTCAGCTACATCAAGGTGCCGGTCGATCGGATGTAGAACAACGCGCGAATATAATGGGGCGCGACGCGACGGGCGCCGCTGCCGGCGCATCTGTGTGGCTGTATCCCCGAGATCGCCCGGCCGGCGGCACGTCGGCGGGCCTGTCCCCGAGGTCAATCGAAAAACAGGTTCATGAGCAGTTCGGAACGAATGCAGGCGCTGAAGAATCATGTCAGCGCACAGATCATCGGGCAGTCGGTGCTCATCGACCGCTTGCTCATCGCCCTGCTGTGCGACGGGCACCTGCTGGTCGAAGGCGCACCCGGGCTGGCCAAGACCCGGGCGATCAAGGTGCTGAGCCAGGGCATCGAAGGCAGCTTTCATCGCGTCCAGTTCACGCCCGACCTGCTGCCCGCCGACCTGACGGGCACCGAGATCTACCGCCCGCAGGACGGCAGCTTCCGCTTTCAGCGCGGCCCGCTGTTCCACAATCTGATCCTCGCCGACGAAATCAACCGGGCGCCGGCCAAGGTGCAGTCGGCGTTGCTGGAGGCCATGGGCGAGCGACAGATCACCGTCGGCGCCGAGACCTACCCGCTGCCGCCGCTCTTCCTGGTGATGGCCACGCAGAACCCCATCGAGCAGGAGGGCACCTACCCGTTGCCCGAAGCGCAGCTCGACCGTTTCCTCTTGCACGTACGCATCGACTACCCGGACGCCGACGCGGAGAAGTCGATACTGCGCCTCAATCGCGGTGAGGCGCTGGAGGCGGCACTCGGTGAGCAGGCTGCCACCGACCCCGTCACCCAGGCCGACCTGTTCGACGCCCGGCGCCAGGTGCTCGAGCTGCATATGGCCGACAGCCTCGAGGACTACCTGGTGCGCCTGGTGCTCGCCACGCGCGATGCGCGCGCCTACGGCGACGACCTGGCCGGCGCCCTGCAGTACGGCGCGAGCCCGCGGGCGAGCATTGCGCTCGATCGCTGCGCCCGGGCCCATGCCTGGCTGGCAGGCCGCGACTACGTCGATCCGTCGGACATCCAGGCGATGGCGCCGGACGTGTTGCGTCATCGCATCCTGTTGCGCTACGAGGCCGAGGCCGACGGCTACACGGTCGATCGGGTGGTGAGCGAGCTGCTGGACCGCGTCGGGGTGCCATGAGCCTGGCGGCGGTAGTCGAGGCAGGGGTTCGTGTCAGCGCCCGCCAGCTTGTCGGGCTTCGGCACGAGGCGCGCGGCGTGCCGCTGTCGGCGGTGCGTGTGCGGTCGACGCAGAGCGGGCTCCAGCTGTCGCCGTTCAAGGGCCGCGGCATGGAATTCGAGGAGTCGCGCCGCTACCAGCCCGGCGACGATATCCGCAGCCTCGACTGGCGTGTCACCGCGCGTACCGGCAACCCGCATACGAAGCTGTTTCGCGAGGAGCGCGAGCGCCCCGTGCTGCTGTGGGTGGACTATCGCCCGGCGATGTTCTTCGCCACCGAGGGTGTGTTCAAGGCCGTGCAGGCGGCCAAGGTGGCGGCTCTTCTGGCCTGGAGCGCCGTGGATCATGGCGACCGCGTCGGCGGCATAGTCTTCTCCAACGACGTGCATCACGAGCTTCGGCCCCGGCGCGGCCGGGCGGCGGCGCTCAGCATTGCGGGCGAGCTGGCGAACCACCCGGCCTGGGACATCCCCGGCCGCGACGCCGCCGATGACGGCAGCGCCTGCGAGGCCGCGCTCGGGCGCTTGCGCCGCGTGGCCCGTCCCGGCAGCCTCATCTTCCTTGTGAGCGATTTTCGCGAGCTCGGTCAGGGCGCGCGTGCGCACCTCACCGCTTTGGCCGCGCACAACGACGTCGTGCTGATCGCGATCCATGACCGCCTGGAGCGCGAGTTGCCACCGGCCGACACGTACCGCCTTGCCGGTCCGGACACTGACCTGGTGCTCGATACATCCGACCCGCGCGCCCGCGCGGCGCATGCGGCGCACTTCGACGCGCGAATGGCAGACCTCGAGAACCTGAGTCGCCGCTACGGCCTGTTCCTGGCGCAGTGCGCGACCGGTGACGATCCGGTCGCGCGACTGCGGGAGCAACTCGTGACGCGCCGGGAAACCCGGCGACGGGGCGCGGGATGAACACGTCGCTGCCGCTGCGCGACATCGAGTTGCCCGACGCGGTGGCGTGGTGGCCGCCGGCACCGGGCTGGTGGGCGGTCGCGGCGCTGCTCCTCGCGGTGGTCGTGATGCTGGCGTTCAGCCTGCGTCGCCGCCGCCGGCGCGCCCGTGTGCGCCGCGCGGTGCTGTCGGCCATCGACGACATCCGGCGGCGGGTGCAGTCGGAGCCGGAGAGTCGACACCGCGTCGCCGCCGAGGTGTCCTGCCTGTTGCGCCGGGCGGTCATCAGCAGCTACCCGCGCGAAGCCGTGGCCGGGCTCACCGGCGAGCCCTGGCTGGCCTTCCTGGACGAGGTGGCGGCACGCCGGGTCCCGGACCGGCCGCGGCTGTTTCGCGACGGACCGGCGCGCGCGATCGTGTCGGCGCCTTACCGCCCCGACGCCGAGGTCGAGGCCGGCGCCCTGCTGGACGCGGCCGAGCAGGTGGCGCGGGCCCTGCCGGACGTGGGGAGGCGCGCGGCGTGATCGGCTTCGAGTGGCCCTGGGTGTTCGCCCTGCTTCCGCTGCCGCTGCTCGTGCGGTGGTGGCTGCGTCCCGCCGGACCGGCGCGCCAGGCATCGCTCAACGTGCCCTTCGCCAGCGAGTTCCGCGAGGTGGCCGGCGGGGCCTCCGTGTGGCGCGGGGGTCGGCTCGCGGCCGGACTGGCCGCCCTGGCCTGGCTGCTGCTCGTCACGGCCACCGCCCGCCCCACGTGGACGGGTGACACGGTGCAGCTGCCGGTCTCGGGTCGCGACCTGATGCTGGCGGTAGACATATCCGGCAGCATGGACAAGCGCGACTTCCGCCTGCGCAATCGCGTGGTCGATCGACTGACGGCGCTGAAGGCCGTGGCCGGGCGCTTTGTCGAACGCCGCGAAGGCGACCGCCTGGGACTGATCCTGTTCGGCCGCCAGGCCTACCTGCAAACGCCGCTCACCTTCGATCGCGCCACCGTGGGCACGTTGCTCGCCGAAGCCGAGGTCGGCCTCGCCGGGCGGGAGACGGCCATCGGCGACGCGATCGGGCTCGCGATCAAGCGGCTGCGCAAGCGGGAGGAGGGCGATCGGGTCCTCATCCTGCTGACCGACGGCACGAACACGGCGGGCGAGGTGGACCCGCTCAAGGCCGCCGAACTGGCCGCCGCCGAAGGTCTGACCATCTACACCATCGGCATCGGCAGCGACGCCCAGCGCGCGCCATCGTTCTTCGGACTCAGCCGCATCGGGCCGTCGGCCCAGCTCGACGAGGCAACGCTCACGGCCATAGCAGACGCCACGGACGGGCGCTACTTTCGCGCGCGCAGCACCCGCGAACTCGAGGACATCTACCGCGAGATCGATGCACTGGAGCCGGTCGAGCAGGAAGGCCAGGGGTTCAGGCCCGTGCGCGCCCTGTACGCATGGCCCCTGGCGGCAGCGCTGGCGCTGGCCCTGGGTGCCCTGCTGGCGCGTATGGGATCGCCGGTGCGCCTGCGCCGCACGCAGGCAACGGGCGTGACACCGTCGGGCGGCATGACGGCATGATCGATACGTTCCATTTCTTAAGGCCGCAGTGGCTCATCGCGCTGGCGCTGGTGCCATTGCTCTGGCTGTGGCTGCGCAGCCGGGCCGGCCGCGGCGGCAGCTGGCAGCGCTATGTCTCGCCGGCCTTGCTGCCCTACGTGCTGTCCGGTTCGGCGGGCGGAACCGCGCGCTCGCGCTGGCCGTCGGTGGCGCTGATCGCCGGCTTCGTGCTGGCCGTCGTCGCGCTGGCCGGACCGGCATTTCACCAGTTGCCGCAGCCGGCCTTTCGATCGGGTTCGGCGCTCGTCATTGCCGTCGATCTGTCCGCGTCGATGGAAGCCACCGACATTGCGCCCAACCGCCTGAGCCGCGCCCGGCTGGAAATCGCCGACCTGCTCGACGGACGGCGGGACGGCGAGACCGCCATGGTGCTGTATGCCGCCGACGCTTTCGTCGCCAGTCCGCTGACCGACGATGCGGCGACCATCAAGGCGCTGCTCCCGGCGCTCGGCACCGACCTGGTGCCGCGACAGGGCAGCAACGCGTCTGCCGCGATGGCCCGCGCCGCCGACCTGCTGGACAAGGGCGGCGTGGACACGGGCAGCATCCTGCTCGTGACCGATTCCGTGGCGATGGCGGACATCCCCGCCGCCGCCGACCTGGCCGCGCGGGGCATACGTGTTTCCGTGTTCGCCGTCGGCACCGAGGCCGGTGCACCCGTCGAGCTGTCGAGCGGTGGCCTGTTGAAGGACGCCGGCGGCAACATCGTCATACCGACCATGGATCCCGAGCCCATGCGGCGCCTGGCCGATGCCGGCGGCGGGGTGTTCATGCGCGTTGCCCTGGGCGACGCCGATACCGAGCGGCTGCTGGCCGACGTCGAGCGGGGCGCCG
>JAAUYH010202861.1_pt1 | contig 16585 bp, 13 predicted proteins | sample 7278061 | NCBI WGS metagenome assembly JAAUYH01 (sample SAMN14350203, study PRJNA611818) | marine sediment metagenome | isolation source: surface marine sediment (0.6m) | place: French Polynesia: Moorea | collected 2018-08 | reverse complement strand
CGCTGCAGCCGGAAGAACACATAGTTGTAGAACTGGTCCAGCATGGGCGCGATCTCACCGCCATTCTCGTAGTCGAGGCTGGAGTTGAGACCGTTGACGATGTCGGACGCCTTCTTGATGGCATTGAAGCGGTCGGCGATGCGGTTGTCCTCGATCGCCGCGCGGGCCTCAGCCAGGCATTTCAGAATGCCGTCATACAGCATCACGATCTGGGTCCCGGGCGGCACGTTCTGCGCCGCCTGGCCATAACTCTGCAGGGCATTGCGATTGGCGTTCATAAGGGGCGTCCTTCCTGCGAAATCCTAATCGTCGCCATTCAGCGATTCGGCTGTCGCCTTGACCTGGGCCAGCAGGTTGTTGCTGGCCGCCAGGGCGGCTTCCAGCGCGGCAAACTTCTCGATCAGCGAAAGGCGATAGTCCTCAGCGCGCTGCTGGATGCGCAGCACCTCCTCCTCCAGCTCGACATTGCGGTTGTCGAGGCTGACGACCTCCTGGTTGATCGGGCCGTCGAGGTCGTTGATCTCCTCGATGCGGTTGTAGAGCCGGTCGGCGATGCCCTGCGACACGCCGGTCACAGTGACCGTCTCGCCGGCGGCGGCGCCGGTGTAGACCAGCCTCAGGCCCTCGAAGGCGGTGCCGTCCTTGCCGATGAGCGTGGAGCCCTCGACCGTGAACGGGTTGGGATCGCCGGAAATCGGCGCGCCGCTGGAATCCAGCAGGTTGGAGACCACGATGCCGGAGCCGTCGGCATCCATGTTGTTGATCTGGATGTCGAAGGCGGAGATGTCGACGTCGCCCTCATGGGACAGCACCTGCAACTCGTTGGAGCTGGCGGAGAACTGGAACTCGAAGACGTCGCGGACCTGGTCCAGCTTGGTCAGCAGCGCGTCATCGAGGACGGTGTTGTCGATCACCAGCCGGTTGCTGGCATCGAGCGTGATGCCGATCTCCGCCAGGGTGCTGAATCCGGCGACGCCGCCGACACCCCGGGTCAGTTCCAGGGCGACATCGCCGACCGCCGAGCGCAGGGTGCTGTTGCCGAACAGCGCCGCCGAGTCCCCGACATCGCCCTCTTCGCTGACCACCTGCTGGGTATCCACGAACGCCCGGTAGTCGTTGTAGGCGTTGACGAACTCGACGATCTTGTCCTTGACGTTGTTGAGATTGGCGCCGACCTCCACGGCGATCGGGTCGCCCGGCTGCTCGCGCAGCAGGGTGAAGGTGACGCCGTCCAACACATCGTCGATTTCGTTGCCGGTGCGCTCCACGGTCACGCCGTCGACGACGATCTGCGCGGTTTCGGCGGCCTGCAACGGCGTCTTGGCCATGGATCCGCCGGAGATCAAGGTGCCGACCGTGTCGGTGTAGTTGATATCGAGCCCGGTCTCCGTCCCGGCGAACACCAGCTCGTAGTTCGGGTTCAAGGGGTCGGAGCTGGTCTGGATCACCGAGGCGGTGACGCCGGTGTCGGTGGACACGGCGTTGAACTTGTCACGGATGTCGTAGATCGAGTCGGCGGCATCGATCGCCACGTCCGTGGCGGTGTAATCCTCCGAGTTGAGACCGATCGAGATCGTGCCGGAATAGCCCAGCGCGTTGGTGTCGGCCGCCGTGGTGGCGATGAACTTCTCGGCCTTGGCCAGGCGGTTGACCGTCAGGTCGAAGGTGCCGGCCGCCGCGGTTCCGTCGACGGTGACGGCGACCACGCTGGTCGGGTCCGCGGCGCCGCCGCTCAGGAAGACGCTCTTGGCCTCGAAGACGTTGTCCTGGGATCCGAAGAAACCCGGCGGATTGCGCAGCCCGTTGAGGGCGGTCGACATGGCCGACAGGTTCGCCTTCAGATCGTTGAAGGCGGCGATCTTGGCCTGGTTCTGGGTGATCCGGTTCTCGACGCTGACCGCCGGCAGCTCGCGCACCTGCACCAGCGCGTTGATCAGCGCCTCGGTGTCGAAGCCCGACTGGCCGCCGAAGAAGGTCGGCGAACCGTTGACGAAGCTGAGGTTCCCGACGCCGTTGATTTCATCCATCACCGGTCCTCCTGGTCCCCTGTCTCGCCTGGCGGGCTGCGGCTCGTCGCGCCCGGCTAACAGTGGCGCTCACTGGCGCTAGGCGCTCAGATCCCTCGCCTTGGTGGCTCGCTCGACCGCCTGTTCCAGCGCCTCGCGCGCCGCCGCGTAGAACCGCAGCAACTGCTTGGGCGGGTACTGGTTGATCACTTCGTTGCTGTCGGTCTCGCGTACCTGGATCACGTAGCGTCCAGTCGAGTCGTCGGCATACGCGGTGGTGCGGGTCGGCCCGGTCGGGCTCAACGGCTCGACCGCGGCGGTCTTGGCTTTCACGCTGTCCGCGGAGGCCGATGGCGACTCGACCCGCTCCGCGGCCTCGGCTTTCGCCTGGACCCTGGCAGCGTTGGACTGCTGCGTCTGCGACGCCGCCTTGCGTTCGACGGTACTCGATGTCGCGACGACGCGGGCAGCTGTGACTGCGTTTTGCGCTATGTCTGTCATCGTCACGTCCCCTCCTGTCAGAGCCCACCGCCGTTGTGCGTGCGCCTGTTTGGCGTGGCCGGCGGGGCCAGACGGGAGGGCGCACCAGGCGCCCTCCCAGAGGCACTACGGCTTCAACGGTTAGTTGAGGAGCCGCAACAGGTTCTGCGGCAGCTGGTTGGCCTGGGCCAACATCGCCACGTTCGCCTGCATCAGGACCTGCGCCGAGGTGAACCTGGTCATCTCGGCAGCGACGTCGGTGTCCAGAAGCGCCGACTTGGCCGCATCGATGTTCTCGATCTGAGTATCGATGTTCTGCGCCCGGAAGTCGAAGCGGGACATGTACGAACCGAACGTCGCACGGTTGCTGTTGACCGTGTTGATCGCCGAGGTGATGGCGGTCAGCGCACTGGTCGCAGCCGTGATGGTGCTGACGGTGTTGGACGCGACCGACAGGCCGGACGCGGTGTTGTTCACCGTGGTCACGGCAATCGACTCCGCGGCGGCACGGCCGACCATGAAGTTGATCGTCGCCGAGACGCTCAGCAGCTCGGTGCCGTTGAACTCCGTCTGCTGGGCGATCGAGGTGATCTCGTCGCGCAGCTGGGTGAACTCGGAGTTGATGTAGCCGCGGCTGGTGGCATCCACCGAACCCGACAGCGCCTGGGTGGCCAGGGCCTTCATGCGGGCCAAGATGTCGGAGATGCGAGCCAGGCCGCCATCGGCCACCTGCACAACGGCGGTGCCGTTGGCAGCGTTGGTCGCAGCCTGCCGCAACACAACGACGTCGGCGTTCAGGTTGGTCGAGATCGCCAGCGAGGCGGCATCGTCCGAAGCCTTCACGATCCGCGAGCCGCTCGACAGCTTGCCGATCGACGCACGGGTGTTCATGTCGTTGATGTTGAGGAAACGCAGGGCGGTATTCGCGCCCGTATTCGTGGTGACTGTAGGCATTGGTCGTTCCTTCTACTTGAAGAGTCCCGACCCTTCCTGGGTCGGTGCGACGGGGTCGCTTCCTGCAGCCCCTTCCGACCTGCCGCCGTGACGGCGACCGGCCTGTCGCGCAAAACCGTGTCGCAAACGCCATGCCATTCAGGAAATCACACCGAACTCCTTGAAATTCCACGAAACCCATTGGAGCGGGCGGGGGTACGATTTTGCCGCCCCGGCAGAATCTGCCGGGTCGTACCCGGCAAAATCTGCCGCCAGGACCCAGGCGCGGCGGCACCGGCAGCGGCGAAGAGCCGCCGCACCGGTGCCGCGCGCATGCGGTGGAGGTCAAGGTGCCGGCCATCGCTGACTACTGCAGCAGCCGCAGCAGGTTCTGCGGCAGCTGGTTGGCCTGGGCCAGCATGGCCACATTGGCCTGCATCAGCACCTGGGCGGAGGTGAACTTGGTCATCTCCTCGGCCACGTTGGTGTCGAGAAGCGCCGATTTGGCGGCCTCGATGTTCTCCACCTGGGTGTCGACGTTCCGCGCGCGGAAATCGAACCGCGACATGTAGGAGCCGAAGGTGGCGCGGAAGCTGTTCACCGTGTTGATCGCCGAGGCGACCAGCGAGATCGCCGAGGTGGCGGTGGTCAGCGAGGTCACGGTTGTGGCGTTGACGCCGATCCCGGTCGCGGTGGCGATCACCGTGTTCACGGTGATGGTCTCGGTCGCCGAGCGGCCGACCATGAAGTCGATCGCCGCCGAGACGCTCAACAACTCGGTGCCGTTGAACTCGGTCTGCTGGGCGATCGAGGTGATCTCGTCGCGGAGCTGGGTGAACTCCTCGTTGATGTAGCCGCGGCTGGTGACGTCCACGGAGCCCGAAAGGGCCTGCACCGCCAGCGCCTTCATTCGTGCCAGAATGTCGGAGATCCGAGCGAGGCCGCCATCGGCCACCTGGACGACGGCATTGCCGTTGGTGGCATTGATCGCTGCTTGGCGCAGGGTGACGACATCGGCATTGAGGTTGGTCGAGATGGCCAGCGAGGCGGCATCGTCGGACGCCTTCACGATCCGCGAGCCGCTCGACAGCTTGCCGATCGACGCCCGGGTCATCTCGTCATTGATGTTCAGGAACCGCAGCGCCGTGTTGGCGCCGACGTTCGTGGTGACTGTTGGCATGGTCCTCATCCTCCATTCCGTCGGCCACCCTGAGGCGCGCCGAAGGTGAGTTGGTGCCGCCAAGGGAGCAAGGGCCATGCCATGGCCATCATGGATTTTATTCCGTTATATCAATGAGTTCTGAGACCTGCCTCGGCCCTCGGTGTGACGGCCGGCAAAGCTTGCCCGAAACGGCGGGAGATTCTTCCGCCTGCCGGGGCGTTCTTGCCGGGCCGGCGCCGCGCCCCGACAACACCGAGTCCGCTCCGGTCCGGCGACCCGAGTCTCGCCCCTATAGAGAATCGCAATCCGGCGATCCGCCGGTCCCGCCACCCGGCAACATTGGCCGCACCGTGCAGGATCGACCGGGTCGATGTCGGTGAGCCACGCTTTGGTTACTCAGGGCCACCGAATATCATTGTTTAAATTCAATATGTTATTGGCCATTGGTTGATTGGCCCGCGGGTTGCAGACCGGTCTGCGAGTCATTTTGCGAGACAACCGGTCATGCAGAATTCGCCCATCGATCTTCTGGCCCGCGCACCGGGGCAGCACAAGACGGCTCCCCCGGAGCCGGAGCCGGACAGCCGGTTCTCCGAGCTGCTGCGTCGGCCGGCCGAGGCCGCCGAGCGGACCCCGTCGGACAGTGCTCAGCCGGGCACTGCCGAGCCGGCTGCCCAGACCGATGCCGGCGCGGCGCCCCGGACGGGGACGGACATGCCGGTCTCGAAGGATGCTGATGGGACGACGGTGAGCCCCTCCGTGGGCGCTGCGCCGGTCGACGCGATCCAGACCCTGCCGGAAGCGATCACCCAGACGACGAAAGCCGATGACGGCCCGCTCCTGGTTGCGGTTCCCGACAGTGACGGCCAGCCGGAGTCGGCAACGCCGAACTCGCCGATCGCATCAGGATCCGCACCGGTCGTCCTGCCCGAATCGGTCGGAGATGCCCCCCCGACGCAGAACGCCGCCGCCGCGCCGACCGCGACGGCGCCGGAGCCCGCTCCCGCCGGGCACGCCACGCAGGCGATCGCGCCAAGGGATCAGGCCGCCCAGCCGCCGCAAGCGCGGCCCGCCGCACCGGCTCCGCAAGACCCGGTCCAGCCCGCTGCCGCTCCCATCGCAGCGACCGACGATGGTGCAGAGAGCACTCTGCCGGACCCCGCCGCCATTGCCACGCGCCCCCGGCCGACCGAACCTGCCGGCCCGCCGGCAGCGACGAACCCTGGCCGTGCCGCACCCCATCCGGCCGTGCCTGTCGCGGCGGAGCGGACCGTCGCCGCCGCGAGCCCTCGGGCCGTGTCGGTTCCGGAGGCCCCGGTGGCCAGCCATGCGGCACCTGAGAGCCCCGCCGACGGAAGCCATGAGCTGGCGGACGTGATGGACCCGCCGGCGCCCAGGGCTGGTGCCAAGCCCGAATTGGTCGCCGGCACCGCCGCACCTGCCAGCCCGAACTCGAAACCCGTTACGAGGCAGCCATCCGGCGACGCGCTGGTCGCGCCCATGCGGCCGACGGTTCAACCGGATGTCAGGATGACGGACGCTCCGCAGCCGACCATCCAGGCTGATCCGGCTGCGACCCCGGCACCCGGAACCACGGTGCGACCAGCATTCGACGCGGCGGCGGCGCTTCAGACCACCACCGGCACTACCCCGCCCCCGCCGGCCACCGAGCAGGTGCTGGTGCAGGTGCGCAAGGCCGTCGCGGCCGGGGTCGACCGCCTGACGGTCCAGCTGAAGCCGGCCACGCTCGGCCGCGTCGACGTCCAGATGGAGGTCGGCCACGACGGCCGGGTCCAGGCCGTCGTCTCGGCGGAGCGGCCGGAGACCCTGTACCTGCTGCAGCGTGACGCGCGCGCGCTCACCACCGCACTGACCGATGCCGGGCTGCAGGCCGATAGCGGCAGCCTCAGCTTCAACCTGCGCGGCCAGACCGGCGACCAGGCCGGGACCGGCGCGCAGCCCCCGGCGGATGGCGGCGCGCCGACGCCCGACGGCGCCGTCGACGACGGCGACGACCCGGTCAAACCGATCACCCTGACCCTCGGCGCCGGCCGGGTGGACATCAAGGTCTAGGAGGCCCCAATGGACATTGGCACCCTGACGAGCACCGCCGGCGCCGCCGGCAGCAGCGCGGCCCGCGCCTCGGTCAGCGACACCTTCGACACCTTTCTGACCCTGCTGACCACCCAGCTGCAGTATCAGGACCCCGTCGATCCGCTGAACACCGATGAGTTCACCAACCAGCTGGTTCAGTTCAGCCAGGTCGAACAGCAGATCGCGTCGAACGACAAGTTGGACGCTCTGCTGGGACAGGGCGGCTTCAACCAGATCAGCTTCGCCGCCTCGCTGACCGGCAAGTCGGCCGAATTCCGCGGTTCGGAGCTGAGCTATGACGGGTCGACGCCGCTCGATTTCGGTTACCGGATGCCGGCCGGCGCCGACAGCGCGACGATCAACGTCCGCAACGCCCGCGGCACCCTGATCCATGTCGCTACGGGTGACACCTCCGCGGGCCGGCATCCGTTCACCTGGTCCGGCGAGACCCTGGACGGGTCTACCGCGCTGCCGGGCACCTACAGCATCGAAATCGTCGCACAGGATTCCGACGGCAATCCCATCGCCGTGGAGACCAGCGTGGCCCGCCGGGTCACCGGCGTCGATCTGAGCGGGACCGGCATCCTGGTCGAGACCGCCGAGGGCGCCTTCGACATGAACGACATCATCGCCATCCGCGACCGCGAGAGCGACGCGTGACGGCCGACTTCATAGCCGGCACCGCCGGCCCAGGACAGGATTCGAGTGGGAAGGAGCACACGTTATGAGCATCTATGGCGCGATGTTTTCCGGCGTTTCGGGGCTTGCGGCGCAGAGCCAGGCCCTGGGCATGATCTCGGACAACATCTCCAACGTGAACACGGTCGGTTACAAGGGATCCAAGTCCCGGTTCTCCACACTGGTGACTGCCAGCCCGACCGCCAACAGCTACTCACCCGGCGGCGTGCGCTCGTCGCCGCAGATGATGATCGACCGGCAGGGACTGCTGCAGGCCTCGGAATCGCCGATGGACATCGCGATCAGCGGCGATGGTTTCTTCGTGGTCGCCGATGCGAGTACGCCAAGCTCCGGTAACGCTTACAGCTATACCCGGGCCGGATCATTCACACCGGACGCGGCCGGATTCTTGCGCAACTCGGCGGGATTCTTCCTACAGGGTTGGCGACTGGACCAAAGCGGGAACCTGGCGCCCGGCGTCAACCCGAACGTGCTGTCCAGTCTTGAGACCGTGAATATCAACAACCTGACGGGCACTGTTGCATCCACCGAAGAGATCACGGTTGCCGCCAACCTTCCTGCCTCGGCGCAGATCGTCGCTGCGGTGCCGACCAGCATCGTCGACATGACGGGCAACATCACCCGCGCGAGCGCCTTGCCGAACGCGACAACCCAGACCTTCACCATCTACGACGACGCCGGCGCTCCCTTCACGGCAACGCTGACCTACACGCAGACCGCGGTCGGCGTTTCCGGCGGCGCCGATGTCGCCTGGGACGTTGAGGTGACGGCCCTGACCGATTCGCTCGGCGGCAATGCGCTGACGTCGGCGCACACGCCGGTCGGCATCACCTATGATTTCGACACCGGCGTGCTGACCTCCGCAGGCAGCTTCGGAATCGACTTCAACGCGCTGACCACCGGCCCCAGCTTCAATGGCGGCGGCAGCACCTCGATCGACGTGGCTGGCACGACCTCGACCATCGGCGGGCTGACCCTTGCCTCGGCACCGAATGGCACGGCCAGCTTGCCGTATTCGCCGTTGTCGGCAAGCTACCCGATGACGGTGGAGATCTTCGACAGCCTCGGCGTGCCCTACGACATCACGATCCGATACGTGAAGACGGGGATCACCGCATCGGCGCCGATCACCTCAACCTGGGACATCTATGTTCAGGACCTGACCCGGGTCAGCGACGGCGCCCAGATCGCCGGCGCGCCATCCAACCCGGACGATCCCGCGACCTGGGGCGCGCCGTTCGCCAGCCTGACATTCAACGACACCGGCCAGTTGATCGCCACGTCGGCGCAGCCTGCACCGGCACCGGGGACACCGTTGAGCGTCGACCTCGACATGTCGAGCTTCACACTGACCAATGGCGCGACATGGGTCGACGGCAGCTCCAACACCATCACCATGAATGTCGGGACCGCCAGCACCCAGGAGGGGCTGACGCAGTTCTCGGGCGATTTCCTGGTTTCGGTGATCGAGCAGGACGGCGTCCAGTTCGGCTCCTTCACCAGCGTTCAGATCGATGAGGCCGGCACGGTCACGGCGATCTTCGACAACGGTAGGACGCTGCCGATCTTCCAGCTCCCCCTGGCAACGTTCGCCAACGCCAATGGGCTGCTGGCCCGCACCGGCAATGTCTACATCGAGACGACCCAATCCGGGCAGTTCTTCCTGCGGGCGCCGAACTCCGGCGGCGCGGGACAGATCGAATCCGGTGCGCTGGAGGCCTCCACGGTCGATCTGGCGACCGAATTCACTGACATGATCATCACCCAGAGGGCCTATTCGGCGAGCGCCAAGATCATCACTACTGCCGATGAAATGCTCGACGAATTGGTAAGGATTAAGCGTTAGTCAAACGAGTTCTATAGAGCACAGGTAATAACCGGCCGGACGCAGAAATGGCGTCCGGCCGGGCTTTGCTCGATTAGCGTTCGATTAACCTCGTTCCTTAGCCCTTTCTTAAAACGGGAAACATACCCTTCGATGATGCATCTAGCGTTCAGGATCGAGCGTAGGAGCTTTGTATGAGGCAGTCGCAGGATGCGCGCCAACGCGCGGTGATCGGGCCGGCAGGTAAGCCCCTCTCCATTGAGGACTTGCCGTCGCCGAACACCAAACGTTGGGTCAGCCGTCGCAAAGCAGAAGTCGTCACCGCAGTGCGCAGCGGTTTGCTGAGCCTGGAGGACGCGTGCGCTCGCTACAACATCTCGATCGAAGAGTTCCTGTCGTGGCAGCGCCTGATCGAAAGTCACGGCGTGCCGGGCCTTCGTGCCACGCGATTGCAGGATTACCGTCAGTCGGGTCGTGAATCGGCCGGGGTGCTTGACTGATCAGTTTGGGGATACCGACGTGGTCGGAACGCCGTTCCTTGGGAACGGCGTTTTTTTGTTCCACAGCAAACTGCAACCGGCCGTCAAATCAGAATTCGATTAGCCGACGGCCATTGACATCGCGTACTGGTTGTAATCTCCCCTACGGCAATGACCTATAGGCAAAAATTGCCGGTGCTTTTAACCATAGATTCAGCACAGGAACGCTACCGTTTCGGATAAGCAGAATCGAGACGGGACCCGCAACTTTTGGATGCATTAAGCCAGACGCTGCGAAGCCTCGGGCCGGTGCGCCTCGCCGCCATCGGCGCGGTGGCGATCGGTCTGATCGCCTTCTTCGCCTTCGTCACCACCCGTCTGTCGACCGCCGACATGACGCTGCTGTACGGCGAACTCGATCTGACCGATAGCGGCGAGATCGCATCGCGGTTGGACAGCCTGGACATTCCGTATCAGATTCGCGGCAACGGCGCCGCGATCATGGTGCCCGGCGATCAGGTCGACCGCGCCCGTCTGCTGATCGCCCAGGACGGCCTGCCCAAGGGCGGTTCGCTGGGCTACGAGATCTTCGACCGCACCGAGGGTTTCGGCAGCTCGAATTTCGTGCAGAACATCAACCGGTTGCGTGCCCTTGAGGGTGAGCTTGCGCGGACCATCGGGACCGTCGCCAATGTCCGCCAGGCCCGAGTGCATCTGGTGCTGCCCGAGCGCGAATTGTTCAGCCGTGACCGCCAGCAATCGAGCGCCTCGGTGTTCCTGCGCCTGCGCGGCGGTCTGAGCGGCCAGCAGATCGTGGCCGTCCAGCATCTGGTCGCCGCCGCCGTTCCCAGCCTGGAGCCGCAGAACGTGTCGATCGTGGACGATCGCGGCAACCTGCTGGCGCGCGGCACCGATGGCGAGAACGGCGCCCTGGGGCTGTCGACGGCCGAGGAGATGCGCCGCAACTACGAGTTGCGCCTGGCGCAATCGCTGGAGGACCTGCTGGCCCGCACGCTCGGCGCCGGAAAGGTCCGCGCGCAGATCAGTGCCGATATGGATTTCGACCGCGTCACCTCGACCGAAGAGCTGTTCGATCCGAACAGCCAGGTGGCGCGATCGACACAGCTGGTCGAGGAGACGAGCGAGTCGAACGAGGATGACGGCACCGACCCGATCTCGGTCGCCAACACCCTGCCGGAGGCCGACACGTTGGCTCCGCTCGGCGGCGCCAGCGCCAGCAACCGCACCGAGACGCTGCAGGAGACGGTCAACTACGAGATCAGCCGCACGGTGCTGAACACGGTGCGCGACTCCGGCATCGTCCGGCGGCTGTCGGTCGCTGTGCTGGTCGACGGGACCTATGGCGAGGTGGCCGAGGGCGATGCGGTCTACCAGCCGCGCAGCGAGGAGGAACTGGCCCAGATCGACGCGCTGGTCCGATCGGCGATCGGCTTCGACGCCGAGCGCGGCGACACCGTCGAAATCATCAACATGCAGTTCGTCGCGGTGGATGAACCGCTGGCCGCCGAGGACGGCAGCCTGGTCCTCGGCCTCGACCGGCACGACATCCTGCGCGTCGCCGAGCTGCTGGTGATGGGTGTGGTCGCGGTGCTGGTGATCGTGCTGGTGGTGCGGCCGCTGCTCAACCGGATCATGGATCTTGGCGATGGCGGCGGCGGCGGCGGCGACGGCTACGACGCCCTGCTGCCCGACAATTCGAGCCTGCCCAAGGCCTTGGCCGGCCCGCAGGGCGAGGCCCTGCCCGGGGCGGCCGAACTGGAGATGATCGAGAGCGGCACCGCGCTGCCGGCCACCAGCGAACAGGATGATGGCTTCCGGCCATCCGGCATCAACATCGACCGTGTGGACGGCCGGGTCCGGGAATCCTCGGTGAAGAAGATCGGCGAAATCGTCGACAAGCACCCGGAGGAGTCGATCTCGATCATCCGCAACTGGATGTACCAGGAGACATGATGCCCCTGCTCCACACCGCCGCCACGTCGGCGAAGGGCTAGGCGACCACATGTCGTCGCTGCAAGTCCGCGAGGATTACCGCGGCCTCTCCGGACCGGAGAAGGCGGCCATCCTGCTTCTGGCCATCGGCGAGGAGAACGCCGCCCGCCTGTTCGTCTACATGGACGACGAGGAGATCATGGAGCTCTCCCAGGTCATGGCGACCCTGGGCACGGTGAGCGCCAACCTGGTCGAGCGGCTCTGCGTCGAGTTCGTCGAGCAGATCTCCTCTACGGGCGCCCTGGTCGGCACCTTCGACAGCACCGAGCGACTGCTGGTCAAGGTCATGGACCGCGAGCGGGTCGAAGCCATCATGGAGGAGATCCGCGGACCCGCGGGCCGCACCATGTGGGAGAAGCTGGCGAATGTCAGCGAAGCCGTCCTCGCCAACTACCTGAAGAACGAATACCCGCAGACCGTCGCCGTCGTCCTGTCGAAGATCAAGCCGGACCACGCCGCCCGCGTGCTGGGCCTGCTGCCCGACAGCTTCGCCATGGAGGTGGTGATGCGGATGCTGCGTATGGAGTCGGTCCAGAAGGAAGTGCTGGACGACGTCGAGAAGACGCTGCGCAACGAGTTCATGTCGAACCTGGCGCGGACCAACCGCCGCGACTCGCACGAGATGATGGCGGATATCTTCAACAACCTCGACCGCCAGACCGAGGGCAAGTTCATCGCCGCGCTGGAGGAGCGCAATACCGACAGCGCCGAGAAGATCAAGGCGCTGATGTTCACCTTCGAGGATCTCGCCAAGCTGGACCCGCAGGGCATCCAGACGCTGCTCCGGGCGGTCGAGAAGGAAAAGCTGGCGATGGGCCTGAAGGGCGCGTCGGAGAGCCTGCGCGACCTGTTCTTCTCAAACATGTCGGAACGCGCCGCGAAGCTGCTGCGGGAGGACATGCAGGCCATGGGCCCGGTCCGCCTGAAAGAGGTCGACGAGGCGCAGACGCACATGGTGCAGATCGCCAAGGACCTGTCGGCGCGCGGCGAGATCATCATCTCCGACGGCAAGGCGGACGACGAACTTGTCTACTAGCGAATCACGAAAGCCGGTCGACCCGGCGGCGCCCTCCCAGCGCTTCCTGTTCGAGACCTCGTTCGACACCGAGGCGGTGGCGGCACGGGACGAACCTGCCGAGCCGACGGTCAGCATTGCCGAGATCGAATCCGCGCGCCAGGAGGCCTATGCCGACGGCGAGGCAGCCGGCCGTCAGGAGGCGGTCAATGGGCTGGAGAAGCAGCTGCTGAATGGCCTTGGCCGTCTGGTCGAGCAGATGACCGCCCTGGCGGACGACCAGGCACGCTATCAGGACGGCGTGACCCAACGCAGCGTGCAGCTTGCGTTGAAGGCGATCCGCAAATTGTTCCCGGCGCTGGCAGAGCGCGACGGGCTGGTCGAGATAGAGACGGTGCTGGCGGACTGCCTGCGCGAGGCACGGGCCGAGCCCAAGATCGTCGTGCGCGTCGCCGAAGCGCTGGTCGATCCCCTGCAGGAGCGCATCGTCGCGCTGACCGCATCGACCGGCCATGCGGGCGAGGTCAGCGTGCTCGCCGACGCCAGCCTGGAGCTGGCGGATTGCCGTGTCGAATGGGCCGAGGGCGGCGCCGAACGCGTCGTGCAGCAGATGTGGCAGGAATTCGAGGCCGCGACCCAACGCATCTTCCAGGGCGCGGCGAGCGCCGACGAACCGCTCGACGCAGCGCCGGATACCGCCCTCGAAGTGCCTGACGATCCGGCGACAGAGACCATTGCCGGCACAGCGCTCGGGTCGGAAGCCACCGTCGAGCCGCCGGACGCGCTTGCCGACGCCCCGCTACCGGACACCGCCGGGGATCATGCCGTGAATGGAACGCTCGAAGCACCGCCGGTGATGGAAGACCGGCCCGCGGATCCGTCCGCCGACGAGCCGGATGCGATGGATGGCGCGGACGCGCATCCGGAACCCGATTTTTCGCCAGACAACCCGACCGCCAGCTAGGAGCCCGCAATGAGCGACACCGAAAACCTCGACCTCGATGAACTCGACGCCGTCGACCCGGATCCAGAACCGGCCCTGCCGGCCAGCGACGACGCCTCCGGCGCGGCCGACGACGTGCCGGAAGTGAGCAAGGATCTGGAGGCGATCTACGATATCCCGGTGCAGATCTCGGCCGTGCTCGGCAAGGCCAACATGCAGGTGAACCAGCTCCTCAAGCTCGGCCGCGGCGCCGTCGTGGAACTCGACCGCAAGGTGGGCGAGGCGATCGATGTCTACGTCAACAACCGGTTGGTGGCGCGCGGCGAGGTCGTGGTGGTCGACGACCGCCTCGGCATCACCATGACGGAAATCATCAAGTCGGACCGCAACTGAGTCGGATCCCGGGCCGCCAAGAGGGATGAAGTAAATGCGTTTGTTGATCGTCGGGACGCTGGACGGCCATATCACGACCGCCGGCAAGATCGCCATGGACCGGGGCGCGAAGGTCACTTCCGCCGAAACGGTCGAAGCGGCCATGACCGCGCTGCGCAGTGGCCAGGGCGCCGATCTGGTCATGGTCGACGTCACCTTGGACGTGGAGCAGCTGTGTGACAGCCTGAAGTCGGAGCGCATCCATGTGCCGGTCGTCGCCTGCGGCATCGGCACCGACACGCCCGCCGCGGTCCGCGCCATCAAGGCCGGTGCGAAGGAATACGTGCCGCTGCCGCCGAACGCGGAACTGATCGCCGCCGTCCTGCAGGCGGTTGCCGCCGAGCCCGACGCCATCATCTCCCGCGATCCGGCAATGACCCAGGTTCTGGCCCTGGCCGAGCAGGTGGCGCCGTCGGACGCCTCGGTGCTGATCACCGGCGAGAGCGGCACCGGCAAGGAGCTGATGGCACGCCACATCCACAAGAAAAGCCGACGTGCCGATGCCGCCTTCATCTCGGTCAACTGCGCCGCGATCCCGGAGAACCTGCTGGAATCCGAGTTGTTCGGTCATGAGAAGGGCGCCTTCACCGGCGCCGTCGCGCGCCGGGTCGGCAAGTTCGAGGAGGCCAATGGCGGCACCCTGTTGCTGGACGAGATCAGCGAAATGCACCCCCGGCTCCAGGCCAAGCTGCTGCGGGCCATCCAGGAGCGCGAGATCGACCGGGTTGGCGGCACCCGACCGGTGCCGGTCGACATCCGGCTGCTGGCCACCTCGAACCGCGACCTTGAGGACGAGGTTCGCGCCGGCAATTTCCGCGAGGACCTGTTCTTCCGTCTGAACGTGGTCAACATCCCGGTGCCGGCGCTGCGGGCACGGCCGGCCGATATCGAGCCGCTGGCGTCCCACTTCGTCGACAAGTACGCCGAGGCCAACGGGCTTGGCGTCCGCCGGCTTTCGGCCGAGGCGCTGGAGCGGCTGCGCGACCATCATTGGCGGGGCAACGTCCGTGAGCTGGAGAACAGCATGCACCGGGCGGTGCTGCTGTCACAGGGCGAGGAGATCGAGGCGGAGACGATCCTGCTCTCGGGCTCCGACATGGCCCCGGAGCCCGCCGCCGATGGCTCGGCCGGGGCGCCGGCACAGCAGGAGAAGGCCGCATCCGGCCTGGTCGGCCGCACCGTGGCCGAGGTCGAGCGGGACCTGATCCTGCAGACCCTGCAGCACACGCTGGGCAACCGCACCCATGCCGCCAACATTCTCGGCATCTCGATCCGGACCCTGCGCAACAAGCTGAAAGCGTACAGCCAGGAGGGCGTCGCGGTGCCGATGCCCGGCGACGCCGAGCAGCCCGCCGCCTAGCGCTCCCGGACCCGCCACCGCCCCGCCGCGACGATGACCGACGAGTCCAGCGCCACCGAAACCCTGCCCGCCTCCGGCGATCCGCTGCGGCAATTCGCGGATCTGCTGCGTCGCGGCGACATCGCCCTGGCCCTGGGCATCGTCGCGATCCTGGTGGTGCTGATCCTGCCGATGCCGAAATGGCTGCTGGATATCAGCCTCGCCTTCTCGATCACGCTGTCGGTGCTGGTGCTGATGGTCGTGCTGTTCATCTCGCGGCCGCTCGAGTTCAGCGCCTTTCCGACGGTTCTGCTGATCGCGACCATCCTCAGGCTGTCCCTGAACCTGGCCTCGACGCGGCTGATCCTGGCCCATGGCCATGAGGGGCCGGACGCCGCCGGGCGGGTGATCGAGGCGTTCGGCAACTTCGTGATGGGCGGCAATTTCGTCATCGGGATCATCGTGTTCGGCATCCTGGTGATCGTGAACTTCGTGGTCATCACCAAGGGCTCCGGCCGCATCGCCGAGGTCTCCGCCCGCTTCAGCCTGGATGCCATGCCGGGCAAGCAGATGGCGATCGACGCCGACCTCTCCGCCGGATTGATCGACGAGACCGAGGCACGGACCCGGCGCAAGGACCTGGAGGACGAAAGCAACTTCTACGGCGCCATGGACGGCGCCGCCAAGTTCGTCCGCGGCGACGCCATCGCCGGGCTGCTGATCACCTTCATCAACGTCATCGGCGGCATCATCATCGGGACCGCTCAGCAGGAGCTGAGCTTCGGCGAGGCGGCGGAGACCTACACGCTGCTGACCGTCGGCGATGGCCTGGTCACCCAGATCCCGGCGATCGTCGTGTCCGTCGGCGCCGGCATGCTGGTGTCCAAGGCCGGCGCGACCGTGTCCGCCGACAAGGCGGTGTTCGGGCAGTTGGGGAGCTATCCGAAGGCGCTGGCACTGGCCGCCGTGCTGATGATCTGCCTGTCCCTGCTGCCCGGCATTCCGATGGTCCCGTTCCTGGCGCTGGCCGGCGCCACCGGCGGCATGGCCTGGCAGCTGTCGCGATCGCGGGCCCAGGCCGCCGGTGGCGCCGGCCAGCGCCAGGAACGGGACCATCGGAATGCCGGGCAGCAGGGACAGGCAGATCATCAGCACGGCGGCCAGT